>Ga0181528_10001094_pt1 | contig 17150 bp, 13 predicted proteins | sample PEATcosm2014_Bin_47_FD_119742 | JGI IMG/M metagenome (GOLD analysis project Ga0181528, IMG submission 119742) | Peatland microbial communities from MTU Mesocosm Facility, Houghton, MI, USA - PEATcosm2014_Bin10_10_metaG | ecosystem: Environmental > Terrestrial > Soil > Wetlands > Peat | place...
CAAGATGCTCGCCGAAAGTCATCGTCGAATCGTCAAATAAGTCTTTGTCGGTTGTCATCGGTTCGCACGCCTGCTGTTGAATGTCATTTCGTGAGATGACGTGAGCCTTAAAGGACCGCATCCGCAGAAATATTCGGGGAACCAAGCCGCAGATTTAGTCGGCGAAGATCGCCTGATTCATCTCGCGGTGTCCACTCGAAACGCCCCAGCCCAAACAGGGCAGAACAGGAGAGCGGCGATGCCGTCATTTTACGAGAATGCACAGCCGTGTCCAGCCGGATCGTCAATCTTTAACGAACCACGTTGAAACTGAACCGTTGTGAAGCCGTATGACTTTCAATCGGGCTCAGCGGTCTTCACGCGAACCGCCAAGCAAACCGGCTCGGAACAGATAGTACAACAGCACCGAAAGCGTGCTGACGGCGGCCGCAATATATGTCAGCGCGGCAGCGTCGAGCACTCGGTCGATTCCGACGCGTTCCTCAGGCCGGATAATTCCGGCTTCAACCACCAATTGTTTCGCTCGAGCAGAAGCGTCGAATTCGACCGGCAGTGTAATGACTTGAAACAGCAAAACGAGCGAAAAAATTGCCGCTCCGAGCAGGACAACCCATGGATGCAAAAACAGCCCCACTACCATCACGAGGTAGCCCGCACTCGATCCGATATTCGCCAATGGAACCAGCGCGGATCGCAGCCATAACGGTACATAACCGTGCGAGTGCTGCAGCGCATGGCCCGCTTCATGGGTTGCAACGCCGACAGAAGCCACTGATCGACCGTGATAGACGTCATGCGAAAGTGCCAATCGCCGATGAAGTGGATCGTAGTGGTCTGTCAGATATCCATCGGTTTCGACAATCGACACAGAATGCAGACCTGCGTCGTCAAGCAGCCGCCGAGCAGCCTCCGCACCGGACCAGCCTCCAAGAGTCCCAACCTGCGAGTACTCGTCGAACGCTGCTCGAACTCGCGAGCTTGCCCATAGCGATAACAATAATGCGGGAGCCGCGAAGAGAAGATAAATCGGGTCGAACATCAACATGATTTCAAACTCCATGCACGTTCCGTCGCATTCGTTGCGTAACGTGCTTATTCATAGTGACTTATGAGAAATATTGTTTCTTCCTCGCGTCAACGGCAACTTGCGGTCATCGAAATCGACATTCGCCATTCCGCGAACGTTTCCGCCGCGGTTCGACGAAGCCGCAAGTTGACATCACGTTAGTCCAATAACGTGGAATCTCGGACTTCGGATCAATGGGATCCAAAGGTTCGTTAGGTTCAACACTATTCAGCACCGCCGACCTGTTTGTCGTACTTGCTTCCGCCGAATTCTTGCGTCTTATGCGTCCTAATCGAGAACCTCGAGGCCGTATCTGGAAAATCAACAATTGGACTCGGTTTTTTTCGATTCCTCCGCGTATACTTGGCCGTACGACGGGCGTCTTTCAGTGTAAGGAAATACTGATGGCGAAGATCTTCTATAGCATGGCAGGTGAAGGACGCGGACACGCCGTACGGGTTTTCACACTCGTCGAGCATTTGCGCCAGGAACATGAATTGGTCTTGTTCGCTCCAGGCGATGCCTACGAATTTCTCGTCAAATCGTACGGGGAAGGACGAGCTGAGAATGTTCGACTGGTTCGATTTCCCGGACTGAATTTCCGGTATACCGGTGGAAAACTCGACCTGTTTAAATCGACAGCGGCAGCCTTTAAATTCGCTCGACGCGAGATGCCGGCACTGGTCGATGCCCTGCGTCGCCGGATTGATGACGAGCAGCCTGATTTGGCCATTTCCGACTTCGAGCCGTGTCTCCCGCGCGCCGCACGAGCGACGAACCTTCCGTGGATGAGTCTCGATCATCAACACGTCCTGCTTGCCTACGATCTTTCCAGCTTGCCTTATCTCTTGCGAAGATACGCGTGGTGGATGAGCTGGGCGATTCGCTGGTACTACGGTTGGAATGGCTATACGCCTGTTGCATCGTCTTTTTACACTCCACCCTTGAAACGAGGGTTTGAGCATGTTCGGCAAGTCGGGCCGATTTTGCGAGCGGATGTCGTGTCTTCGATTCCGCGAACAGGAAACTTTCTGGTCTCGTATTTGCGCAGTAACACACCTCCAGCGATTATCCAATCGCTGGCTGACAGTGGCTGGCCAGTCCGTGTCTATGGTCTGGGGCAACAACCGCCGAAGGGCAAACTTTCGTTTCACGCCATCGACGAACGGCGGTTCGTCGACGATCTCGCTCATTGTGCCGGTCTGGTCAGCGCCGCTGGCAACCAACTGTTGGGCGAAGCCCTCTATTTCGGCAAACCCGTCTTCGCTATTCCAGAAGACATGCATCACGAACAACAGATCAACGCGCATTTCCTGCAGCAGATGGGCGCCGGTGAATGGATGACGGTCGATTCGTTCCGATCCAACCGACTTGTCAGTTTCCTGTCAAAACTGGAGGTCTACCGTGAAAAACTGGCTCCTCTTGCCGGACGTCTCAACGGAACTCGCGAAGCGATTGCGGCCATCGAACAGGTTTTGCAAAAAAGCCAATTGCCCGAGATCACTACGCTTGTTTGAGGTCGTGTGTCTGTCCGTAACGGATTCTATTGCAAGAACTAACTCAGGACATCACCTACGGCGACCTTTCGGCCACGAAGGAAATCAGAACTTGGCATGGAGCGTTTGCCGTCTGGTTGCAGCGTCACCACGGTGATCGCTCCTGTTCCACACTGAACCGTGAAGTCTTGGGATGTGACCGCAATCACGGTTCCCGCGGCAGTTTGGTCGGTTCTCGATGTGACTTCAACAGGTTTCACGGACAGAATCTGGAGCCGTAGCGGTGGTTTATCGGATTGTTGTAAATGGCTGAATGGACCCGGCCAGGGCTGCATACCTCGAACGTGTCGTTCGACTTCGATGGCCGATTTTTCCCACGGAACCAAGCCGTCCGTCTTGGAAAGTTTGCGAACGTGTGTCACCAGAGTCTCGTCTTGTAGAGTGCGAGCGACCGTGCCAAGGGAGATTTCGTTGATCACGCGTTGCGTCAATGGAACGGCGAGATTGGCGAGTCGCTGTTCCAACTGGCCCGTTGTTTCGTCGGGCAGAATTGGAAGGCTCGCCTTTCCCAGCATCGGTCCAGCGTCAAGTTTCGGTTCGATCTCGATGATCGTGACGCCTGCTTCGGCATCGCCGTTCAGGATCGCGGCGTGAATTGGCGTGGCACCGCGATACTTTGGCAGCAGCGATGCATGGATGTTGATCGTACCCAATCGAGGCACAGCCAGGACGGCATTGGAAAGAATTTGACCGTACGCTGCGACGACAAACAGGTCAGCCCCGGCTTTTTGCAGATCCTCGACGCTTTCTGGTGTTTTAATCGAAGCGGGTTGAAGTACGGTCAATCCTCGCGCGATCGCTAATTCTTTCAGCGGGTTCAGATGCTGATGGTGGCCACGCCCTGTCCGATCGGGTTGAGTCACGAGGCCGACGAGCTGGTGTTCGGTCGAATCACACAACGCTTGAAATGTTGGCTGTGCCAGCGGTCCGGTTCCCAGAAAGAGTATTCGCAACGACACGTTCGAGTCCTCGATTTACTTCATACCGTGAAAGAGGCGACTGACCTCACCCGATGGGCTTTACTCGTACCGTTACGGCGATTTCAAACGAACTTCTTCATAAAGTGAATTTCGATCGTCTGTGTCGCCACCCCACGAATGCCCCGCTTACTTCGCAGGGGGTTTCGGTTCTAACTTGAGCAATTCTCGTTTGAGAACTTCATCGGATTCGTAGCGACCGTCAGATTGCCAACGACGGAATTGAGTTTCGAAATCCGTAATGACTGGATCGAGTTCTCGTCGAGCGGTTTCGGTCAGGCGATCGATGAAGAGAACTCCATCGAGGTGGTCGGATTCGTGCTGAACCGCTCGTGCGGCGAGTTCGTCGAGCGAGTATTCGAAACAGGTTCCGTCGAGATCGAAGGCTTCAATTTCGACTTTGGCTGCTCGTTTGACCTGCCCGTACATTCCCGGAAAACTGAGGCAACCTTCTTCACCTTCGGTTGATCCTTTGCGCTTAAGAATTTCCGGATTGACGAAAACAATCTCTTCGTCCTTGGCTTCGGGGTCGGCGGTCAGATTCAAAATGAATAAACGATAGGGCAAGCCGACCTGATTCGCGGCGAGTCCGATACCTTTGGCGGCATACATTAACTCGAACATTTCGGCGACAACACGCCGAAGATCGTCGTTAATTTCTTGAATTGGCTTGGATTTCCAACGCAAAGCAGGATGAGGGTAAGGCAGAATTTCCATAAAATCTCAGGCACGCTCGAGGAACAACCGTTCGCAAATCGGCATTATACGACCACCCACCGGCATGGTCGAGCCATTTGAAATGGACTCTCTCTCCCGTTTCGTGAGATTTCGCTAAGATTCCGCTCGAATGGGTTTTGTGTTTTGATTCAGAGGATCAGTTTTCGATGGCCGTATTGTTGCAGATTAAGAACGCTACCAAAAGTTATGGCGACCAGGTGTTGCTGGACAATGCGGAGGCGACTCTTTCGGAAGATGTCAAAGTTGGTTTCGTCGGTCGTAACGGAGCGGGCAAAAGTACGTTGCTGCGAATCCTGCTCGGTGAGGAAGAACTTGATACGGGCGAAGTCTTTCGGCATCCAAAGCTGCAACTCGGCTATTTGCGGCAGCACGATCCGTTTCTGCCCGGTGAAACCGCTCAAGAATTTCTGATGCGTGACAGTGGTCAGCCGGATTGGAAGTGCGGCGAAGTCGCCGGCCAGTTCGAACTGAAGGGAGCCTATCTCGATGGTCCCATCGCCAAACTGTCGGGCGGCTGGCAGACTCGAGTCAAATTGGCGGCGCTCTTGCTGCACGAGCCAAATCTGTTGCTATTGGACGAGCCGACGAACTTTCTGGACCTGCGTACGCAGATTTTGCTCGAACACTTTCTGCGAAATTATCGTGAAGGTTGCTTGATCGTTTCGCACGATCGGGGATTTCTGGCAGCAACCTGCACTCATACTCTCGATTTGACTCGTGGCAAGTTGACGATGTTCCCAGGCAAGATCGATGCATTTCTGGAATATCAGAAAGAACAGCGAGAAATCCTGGAACGTTCAAACGCCGCTGTTCTGTCAAAAAGAAAGCATTTGGAAACGTTCATCGCGAAGAATAAGGCCAGGGCCAGTACCGCCACCCAGGCACGGTCGAAAAGCAAACAGTTGGAACGCCTCGAAGTCACCGAAATTGCCGCGGATGATCCCACCGCGCGGATTCGAGCACCGCTCGTGGAACCGCGACAAGGACCTGCGTTGCGTGCCGTCAACTTAGCGATTGGCTATCCCGAGCGAACGATCGCCGCCGGAATCGATCTCGAAATCGAGCACGGATCTCGGGCAGCCATCGTCGGTGACAACGGACAAGGGAAAACGACGTTCCTGCGGACAATCGTCGATTCATTGAAACCGATTGCCGGTGAGGTTCGCTGGGGTTACGGTTGTCAATTTGGCGTTTACGCGCAGCACGTCTATACCAGCCTTTCCGATAAGCAAACGGTGCTGGAATATCTCGAAGCAAACGCCGCCAAAGGAACCAAAGCCCAGGAAATCCTCAGCGTTGCTGGCGCACTTTTGTTCCGCGACGATCACGTTCAAAAGAAGATTTCTGTGCTTTCCGGAGGCGAACGAGCGCGACTCTGTCTCGCTGGTTTGCTGCTCAGTCAATACAACATACTGATCCTCGACGAACCGGGTAACCACCTGGACGTCGATACCGTCGAGGCGTTGGCCGAATCGTTGCTGGCCTATAAGGGGACGGTGATCTTTACGAGTCACGATCGCCACTTCATGAAGAAGGTGGCCACCAACATTATCGAAGTTCGCGATGGTCGCGTGAATAACTACGCCGGAAACTACGACGCGTATCTCTATTACGTCAACAAAGAAATCGACGATGGAGAACGCGAAGAGGCGTCACGTCGTGCGAAGGTTCCTCCGTCGACCGCGAAGCCAACAGATCTTGCAAAGCCTGCGGCCGTCACGAAAGCCGCCCGACGGAACGATCGCGAAGTACGGAAAGAAATCTCGACCATCGAGAAGACGATTGCCCGTCTGGACGATCAGAAGCGTCAATCGAGTGCGAAATTGATGGAAACGACCGATGCCGCCGAGTCCTTGCGGCTGCACAACGAAGTCGAATCGCTGACGAAAGAATTGGCCACCGCCGAAGATCGCTGGTGCCAACTGCAGGAAGAGCTTGGCGAAGAAATTTAGGCATTGTCACGAAAACATTTGGCCGAACCCGGTTGGTTCGAAGGCGTTGACATAGTGCTGGATTTGAGGAGGTTCCTCTCCTTTGGGCCAGATGATCGCGACAACGTCAAACCGGGCTTGCTGATGCAGCCAGCGGTTCCGCTTGAGAAAGGCCAATGCTGATCGAGTCATATTGGCTTGTTTGGCGGGAGTAATGGCCTCTGTGGGGTGGCCTGCCCCCGTCGAGGCGCGCGTTTTGACTTCGACAAAGACAATGGTCTCTCGATCTAAGGCCACCAGGTCCAGCTCGCCAAAACGCCCTCGCAGTTGCCGATGCAAGATCTTGTAGCCAAGCCGTTCGAGGAATAACGCGGCTTCAAGTTCGCCTTTGTTTCCGAGCTGTTTTCGTGCCCCGCGTGCGGAGTTTAACAGCTTGGTGAACCAGCCGAACATGGGTGGTGTGACCGTTAACTGGTGATCCGAAAGATCCTCTCGCCCCGGCCGTCCGGGGAGAGAGTCAGGGGATTTCTTTTTCGTTTTGTGACTGGCGTGCAAATCCCAATCGTTTTTTGAGCCAAAGAGTGCCCCTCACCCCATCCTTCTCCCCGCAAAGCCGGGGCGAGGGGGCAAGATTCGCCACCAATCATACATTGTCCGTGGCATCACTTTGTCGTGCGTGCGACTTCTTTCTCGGGGCGATCCACTCGCTCGACCAGCTTGGTGGCCTTACCGATACGGTCACGCAGGAAGAACAGCTTCGCACGGCGGACCTTGCCGTGACGCTTGACTTCGATTTTGGCGATCTTGGGTGAATGGTAGGGGAACGTTCGTTCGACCCCTTCGCCCGACACGATACGACGTACGGTGAATTTTTCGCGAGTGCCTCCACCACGACGAGCGATGACGACGCCATTGAAGACCTGGATACGTTCTTTGTCACCTTCGAGAATTCGCTGATGGACGTCGACTGTATCGCCAATTTCAAAATCGAGCGGTTCCTTGCGAAGGTATTGCTCTTCAACTTGCTGAATCTCTTTTCGAATCATGATCTATCCCAATTTTCAAAGGCGAGCGTTCTCGCCGTAAACTCAAGTTCGCCCGAGCTGAATCATCGGACGGGTGAGCCTGGCTCACACTCGCTGCTTTACTTCAACAAATCGCCGCGTTTGCGACGAGTTCTTTCGAGGCTTTGCTGTCGCCTCCATTCCGCAATGACTTCGTGGTTTCCACTCAACAAGACGTCGGGCACCGACATCCCTCGAAATTCGCGAGGTCGCGTGTATTGAGGGTACTCCAGCAACCCGGACTCTCCGAATGAATCGTATTTGCTGCTCGTCTCGTCTCCTAGAACTCCCGGGACCAACCGAATCACGGTATCAATGACCATCATCGCAGGAACTTCGCCACCGTTACAGATGAAGTCTCCGGCGGACACTTCTAACGGTTGCAACCCCTCGTTGATCCGTTCGTCAAATCCTTCGTATCGACCACATAACAACAATAATCTCGGAAACGTCGACAGTTCCCTGACCAGCGATTGATCCAGCTTGCGACCTTGCGGTGTCAGCATGACCAATCGTCCGGGCTCGTTTCCATCGGATTGAACGGATTCAACACAACCATAAACGGGCGGACAGGTGATCAACATTCCCGGCCCACCTCCATAAGGCGTGTCGTCGACCGACTTGTGTTTGTCCGTTGCCCAGTCCCGGATATTCCAAAGTCGCACATCAACCAGCTTTTTCTCAATCGCAAGCTTCAGCAGGCTTTGTTGCAGGTAACTGTGAAACAGTTCGGGAAACAGTGTAAGGACATCGAAACGCATGATGACGCCAACGAAAACAACTCGCAGGGCGGCAGCCTGACGATCTCGAACACAGGTCTTGATTCAATCCGCCGATCGAATCTCTGAAATTGCTAAGACTACAAAGCCAGGACAATGCCTTTGCGAAGCAGTGCAATCTCTTTTCGATCGATGACAACGCTATTCGGCTGTCGCTTCCGCAGGAGCCGCTTCTCCTTCGGCAGGCGCTGCCGCCGTTTCCTTGATCTTGGGAGCCTGCATTGGTGCCGGGGCAGCAGCCGTGGTGAAGCTGTTGGTCTTCACTTTCTTCACGAGCGTCGCCACTCGGTCGGACATACTGGCTCCCACCGAGACCCAATACTCAACTCGCTCGAGATTAACTTTCACTCGTTTTGACTTGTCGGCAACCGACGTGTCGTACCAGCCAATCTCTTCGATCGCTTTACCTTCACGGTGAACTCGTGAATCCATCACACAGATTCGGTAGAACGGTCGGTGCTTCCGTCCAATTTTCTTCATTCGAATACGAACTGCCACTCAATACTCCTAGTTTTCAGGTTGAAAAGTTGTCGAACTCGTTTATTCTCGTCTTTGACGGGGCATTCCCCGTCGTTTCTTAAGGTCAACTACGCTTTTGCTGGTCAAGATTCCGTTCAGAACTGAGCCAGATTAAGCGATTCACATTAAAGGACTTGTGTCGCCCCTCTTAAGTTAGCGGTTTTTCTTCTTTTGTTTTTTGGCTTCCTTGCGAGCCTTCCTGCGCTTTTCTTCCGCCAGGTTCTGATCCGCCGGACCTCGCTTCGATCGCTCTTTCGCCATTTTGAAACCGGCCGCAGGGTTTGACATGCCTCCTTGAGACAGTTGCTGCACGGCTTTCATCCGGTCCATGACGCTCATACCCGACATTTTTTGAGCGATCCCCGCCATCCCCTGGAAGTCTTTGAGCATCCGATTGACTTCCGCAGGTTCGACCCCCGCGCCACGGGCCACTCGGTGGCGACGACTGCGATCGATTTTATCGGGATGACTACGTTCGTAAGGCGTCATTGAATTGATGATCGCTTCGATGCGGCCCATGTCGCTGTCGGCGTCAACGTCCGGGTTCGTCGCCATCATGTTGCCCAGGCCGGGGATCATTTTCATCAGATCCTTCAGCGAGCCCATCCTGCGAATCATCTTCATCTGATCGCGGAAATCTTCGAGCGTGAACTTGCCCGCCGCCATCTTGGCCTGCTGGCGAGCGACCTCTTCCTCGTCCATTTGCTCGGCCGCTTTTTCGAACAGGGTGACGATATCACCCATGCCGAGAATTCGGCCAGCCATGCGGTCGGGATGGAAGGGTTCCAGCTTATCCAACTGTTCGCCCATCCCGACGAACTTGATCGGCACGCCCGTCACTTCCTTGACGCTGATTGCGGCACCACCGCGCGTGTCACCGTCAAGTTTCGTAAGAATGACGCCGTCAAGTTCCAGCGCTTCGTTGAACGCTTTGGCACTGTTGACGGCATCTTGCCCGGTCATCGCGTCGCAAACGAGCAGAATCTGATCGGGTTGAACTCGTCGATCGATCTGTTCGAGTTCGTCCATCAATTGCTGATCGACGTGCAAACGGCCCGCTGTGTCGAAGATGATGACATCGACACCGGCTTTTTTGGCTGCTTCCAGGGCGTTTGTACAGACTTTGAGCGGTGTCGTGCCCGTCGGTGGCTCGCTGTAAACCGGCACGCCAAGCTGTTCACCGATAATCTTGAGCTGTTCGATCGCAGCCGGTCGCTGCAAGTCGGCGGCAACGAGCATCGGCCGCCGCTTTTGATCCTCTTTCAGCATCTTGGCCAGCTTGCCGCAAGTCGTGGTTTTACCACTTCCCTGCAACCCGCACATCATGATCTTGCTGATGCCATCTTTACGCAGATGAAGAGAATGATCGGTCGGGCCCATCAGATCGATTAATTGCTGATGGACGATCCCGATGATTTGCTGATCGGGCCGCAGAGACTTGAGAACCGTATCACCGATCGCTTGCTCGGTACACCGCTTGATAAATGTGGTGGCGACATCGTAGTGGACGTCTGCTTCGAGCAATGCTTTACGAACTTGAGCCAGCCCATCCCGAATACTGGCTTCGGTGAGCTTACCGCCGCGTCCCAACATCGAGAGCGCGGACTTTAGTCCGTTCGTGATACCTTCAAACATTTGCAACAATCTCGGGTTAAAAAGATCCGGAGCGTATGACAATGCACACGGCGTCGAGCAAACGACGATCCAGGCAATTCAGCCCAGGAGCCGGAACGGGCCAAGTATCATAATGGCTACCGCCAGCCATAGCAACTTAGAATCGTTGAGAAAAACGGCGTTCGGATTGAGAAGGAGCTCGCAAGGCAGCGCCGTTTTGCTTGTCGCCTCGGCGTTGCGGGGAGAGGGGTTGGAGTGAGGGGGCTTTTTATCTTCGACATTGAACAAGGAGATCAAAACGCAATTTTCGGCCGCAAACCCAGGCCAGGCGATGGTCTGGGCTGGGCTACTAGACTGAATGGCCCTTTGGGCCGGAAGAATTGTGATGATTTTCGATCATTATTCGAGCGTCTTCGCTCGCATTGCTGTCCCAAGAATCTCAAAATCGTCCCCAAATTCCAGGCCCTTTGGTCGCAATTACCCCCGAAACATTTCAATATCCGCAAACCAGAAGCCATCCCGTTCGACCGTTTCGCCGAGTTTGACCGGGATCGGATGATTGAACATTGGCCCCGCGTGGCAGAAAGTGTGGAATTCGCCGCGTTCCCCGCACGGGTCGACGGAATCCGGAAGATCGTTTATTAAAGCGTCATCGAATTCGCGACCGACAAAATGCGAGGCCAATTGGTTTGGGTCGACCGTACACAATGTCGCACGCAGACCCGCTTCGATCATTTTTCTGGCCAGCGCTCGAGTGTCCGCGTCTGTGCCCCACAATGGAAAGATTGGCTGAATCCCAGTTCCGGCCAATTGCCGTTCGCGATAGGCGCGAATATCTGCCAGAAACAGATCGCCGAATGCAAAAACTTCGACTCTCGACGAACGGGCTCGTTCGATGACTTCGCGCATCTGTTGCTCGTAGATTTCGTTTGAACAGGGCCACGGTAGGGGGATAGACCAAAGCGGTAACGATGTGGCGGCGGCTTGGGCCTCGACCAGTTCTTTGCGAACGCCATGCATTGCCACACGATCAATAGCATCGTTAAACGTCGTGACCAGCCCGACGATTTCCACTTCACTTTGCTGCCGGAGAACGTGCAGCATCCAGGCACAATCCTTGCCAGAACTCCATGAGAGTAAAGCCTTCGGTTTCATGGGGTTCCAATCCTGATGTCGAAAAGACTATTGCAATGATCAATTTTAGCAAATGCCCGGATGAATAATGGTAATTTGCAATAAGGCCGATCAACCCGCCGCATTGAGCGAGTTTCCGAGTGAAGCTTCGCCATTTCCGACACTTTAGCCTTCGGTCGTTGACGGCCCTCAATCCACGCTTTGAAAGTACCTGTTCAGTCGTTCTTCGTAAGCGCGGGGCGGTTTTTGTGCTGTGCCCGCGCGGATTGACTTTCGCAGCTCTGCGGGCAGTTTGGCGAACCAGGCTTCCTCTTTGAGACGTCTGCTCAAGATACCTTCTTCTTTTTCGCGCGTCTTACTGGAAGCGATGCCTGGTGATTCCGTTCCTTCCCGTTGTTTGTCGACAACACCGCCTTTGACCTTTTGATTGACCGCGGCGGCGCCTTCTTTTTTGGTCAGCTTCGATGAATGGGCATTTTCGCTGGTGATCGATTGGCCGTCTTCGAATTCTCTGGTCGGGTCCGAGGTTGCCGATGGATCGTTGCCAGATTCCTGACCCATTGGCAATTGTTGCTCCAACGCCTTTTGCGCCGCCTTTTGCGCTTCAATTCCCGCCATCATTTCCGCCGTCATCTGCGGCGATTGAGGGACGAAACCGGTCCCCAGGCCATTTGACTTACCCGATCCGCGTGCGGCTTGACCCGATTGGTCCGTTCGTGCATCGTCGCGCTGACCCTTTGCCTGGGTCGCAGCTTTTTCGGTCGTCTGCGGTTGATTTAAATCGTTGGGACGACCGTCAGTCATCGCGTCGTTTTCTGTCGCTGCCGTCTGTGAATCGGGGGCTTCGGCCTCGGCCAAATCGGGCGGCGATATGTCGCCGCCCGACAGATTTGCCGCGAGTTCGAGTGCTTCGCGCAATGGGATGTTGGCAACTTCACGTTGTCCCGACAATTCGACGGCACCCTGCCCCGTCGCTCGTAGCGATTCGGCGAATTGCTGCTGGGCGTCGTAAAGCTTCTTGGCGGTACTTCGTTGATTGGCCGTGTTCCCATCGCCATCATCTGCGATGGCGAGCGGTTGTTCGAGCAAGACGGCTTGTTGGGCGATCGTTTCCGTTGCATCCTGTTGTTCGCGGGCCAGAGTTGCCACTGATTCGGCGATGGCTTGATTCCGCCGGACTTCCTGCTCTTTCGCACCGAGGTCTGCTGCCGCTCGTTCCAACGCGAGTTCAGCGCGATTCGCGATCGTCGATAATTGTTGGGAAGTATTTCCGCTCACAGAACCTGTTATCGCTTCTCGTGCCGCGTGATGCACGGCATCTGCCGCAGTTGGTGCCACAGATGCCACACGACCTGCCAAACCTCGATTGTCGTTCGCGTGTTGAGTTAATGCATTCTTTTGGTCCTGGATCGACTTCTGAATGGCGATTGCCAGTTTCTGGTCAGCAACCTGCAAGGTGCGTATCGCCTTTTCTTGAGCTGACCTCGAATCATCGCGATTGGCCGATATGGCTTTATCGGCTTCGTGAGTTGCCGTCGCGGCAGGTTCGACTTCGGCGGCGGCATCGAGCGAAACCTGACGGGCAATCGATCTGGAAGAATCGGTCAACGTTGCCGCCTGAGTTTGGGCCAACCTATCGATGGACCGGCTGGCTGGAGCATTGAGTGCCGAAACGACATCCTGTTGAACCAGTTCGGCGGCCACTTTGAGTTTCGTCTCCACCCGTTGACGAGTTTTTTCGGCCCCCGATCGGTCGCCATCGAGTAATTGTCGAGCGGCCGCGGTGGCCTCGCGCTGTGCGTCGCTGAGCACCTGGGTCAGAAGATTCTCGCTCTTCCGGTCAGCATCGGTTTTAACCTGATTGAGATGCGAAGCAGCGGTTGCCGCGGCTTGAACGATCTCGGCCACTTCCGCTTGTTTCGCGATCGATTTCAATTCCCAGTCATTGTCGGATTGAATCATTGCCACGATGGTATTGGCCGTTTCTTGTGCCGCCAATGCGGCGGCAATCCGTTTTTCGAGTTGCATGGCCGTAGCGGCATCGGGCTTGCCTTCGGCGATCGCTTGCAGCTGGATGGCCTCGCCAAGTTTGTCTTTTGCCGCTTCAAGTTGCGTGGTGCGAGCATGTGAAGGGAACTGATCGAGCGAGTTTTCCAACGCCGTGCGAACTTCCGCCAGATCGCTGGCCTGCAACGTGGTTCGCTGAATCAGCTGCTTCGCAGTCGACACGATCTCGTCGCGAATCAATTTAGCCGCTTCAGCAAACTGTTGTGACGATGGTCGAGCGGTTTGGTTGGCTTCAATCAACGCTGCAATCGGATCGAGGGATTTCCGTTCAGCGACGGTCAAAAAGTGCCGTTGTGATTGTTTTGCGTTCGTGACGGCGATTGCAGCCTGATTTGACGCGGAATTGGCGGTTCGAGCGATCGCCTGCACCAGTTTGTCGGCGATTGTGATGACTTCGGACTGACGGTCGGCGAACTTTTGAGCCGTTTCGACGGTATCTCGTTCTGCCGAGTCCTCGTTGAATGTCTTTGCGATCGTTCGCGATTCCGAGGCCAATCGTTCGAGAACTTCGGCTGCGCGGGCAAGCTCCCCGATTTTCACGGCAAAGGCATGACGTTGTGCGTCCGCTAGCGCGGCATCCATTGTGGCCATGGCACGAATCAACGACATTCTCGTCTGCTCGTGATTTTCTTTTTGTGTTGTCTCTGATCGTGTTGATTCCAATGCTTTCGCTTCGATAATGGCCGCATCGACTGCCGCAAGCAGATTAGTCTTCGCAGGTTCTGGCGGATCGAAACTCGTGATTGTCTGCTGGATGATCTTCGCCACACCGATCGCTTCAGTATTGGCGGATTGCCGGTCGTGATCGGCTTTCTTTTCGATGGTTTCGTGCTTCGAGCAAACATCTGTCAACGCGGCTTTGATCGCCGTCAATTGCTTGACGGCTTCGGCCAATTCGTCCGCCGATTTGTTTTGTGACGGCAATTGATTTTGATTGTTCAATTCGAGTTCGAGCGCCGCCAGATTTCCCAGGACGCGCCCCTGTTCGGCGATCGCTGGATCGGGTTTGTTTTCCATCAGATTGGCAGCAGCGTCGAGTGCGGAAGTTTCGGCTTGTTGGAGGTAAGTTTGACCTTTCAAATTGTCCTGCACGAACAATTGAAGTTGAGCGATTTCGTGTTTCAAACGAGATTGTCGTTCGACAAACTCGGAGGACGGCGGTTGATTCTCGGGCAGTTGCTTCGTTTCGTCGCGCAGCTGCTTTTGTCGATCCAATAACGCACGAACTTTTTCAATCGCAGTCAGTCTGTCGGAATCGAGTGACCCTTGTGCCCGTTCGATCAATTTGAGCAGTTCGTTCAGTCCTTTGCTGACGTGTCTCTGCTCGTCGCCGGCCAGTTCGGCTTTGACCGCTTTCAAATACTGACCGCACAGGTCGAGATGGTGATTCACGTCGGCGACTTTGAGGATTCGAAATCCATCCAATGCGACAGTCGAAACCAGGCCATTCCACGAACGCAGGTCGTTCAGCGTATCGACCAGGTGCAGGTACATTTCTTTCACATCGCGTTGGTCTTCGATCGTTTTAAGAATCAAAGCCTCGCGACGCGGCTCGTTTTCGACGGGAATATTCTTGGTTATCGCTTGTACGGCCGCTTGTTGTTGAATCAGTCGACGAACCTGGTCGGCCAGTTCAACCACTTTGAGTCGCTTCAGCAAACTCTGTCGTTCGATCGACAGTTGTCGCACGACCGAGCGAATCTGTTGTCGTGCCTCGACAAGGTTTGCCTCACGTTTTTCCGGAGGCAATCGCGACGCGCTGGCCAGTAGCTCGACAACCTTTGGCATCTCGATTTCGACCAGGCGGTTCAGATTCTGCCGCATCAGATGGGTATCGCGATAGATCTCGTGTTCGGTCAATCCGTTCTCTGCGAGTTGCCGCAATTGGACATCCAGAATTCCCGTCAGCAATTCCCGCGTCAGCACACGCGCTCGCTGTTGTTCTTCCTGTTTCTGCGTCAAATTGTCCGATCCGACGCCTTGTGCAACCGCTGTCTTCCCAACAAACAGAATCGTTGCGACCAGGACAAACGCAAGTTGCCGAAACGGATTAGACAACGAATGATCTTTCAATCTTTAAATAGTTTTCAGTGTGAAGGTTTCAGTGCTCAGCAATCAGAAGGCGATCCTTTTTTCTTTCCTCCAAGAATCGAAGCCGCCGTTAAATTGATCCCACAAACGCAACGAAACTAACCAGAAGCCTCCTCGCTGAAAACTCTTTCCCCCGCTTCAACCAAACTACTGTAACCTGTTCCTCCTTTCACTCTCAACCCGGTGGGTTTAGAATATCGATCGTGAATTTTCGTCCTCGTCACTTCTGGTGTTTCAAGAGTTTTTGGGGCTGAGGCATGGCACAGTTGATTCTCCTGCAAGAGGGTGAGGCAACCACGTTTGATTTGAAGGCCGATGAAACCGTGATCGGTCGGCATCCCGAATGTACGCTCCAGATCAATTCGAACATGGTTTCGCGAAAGCATGCGCGGGTCGTGAAAAACGCGAACGCCTACGTTGTCGAAGATATGGGCAGCGGCAACGGAACGTTTGTTAATGGCAAGAAAATCGATGGCCCAACGACGCTGAATCACGAAGATCGCATCAAACTGGGGCCGATCCTTTTGCGATTTGAAAGCGCCGAAAACGCGGGGCAACGCGTCGTGCCGTTGCGCCCCTCGTCCAAACGCGAGGTCAGTGCCGAGGCCGCGACACTGTTCAACTTGCAATTGGATGACGACGAGAATTCGTCGACGATGACCAGCCAGGCCTCCGGTTTCGGCCAATTGAATGTTCATCCGGAAGCCAAGCTGAAAGGCGTACTCGAGATCAGCAAGGCGCTGGCCGGTTCGTCGGATCTCGATTCGATTCTTCCCAAAATCCTGGATACGCTGTTTTCCATCTTCCCGCATATCGATCGTGGTTGTGTGCTGCTTAAGGATCATGTGACGGGAAAAATGATCCCCCGTGCGATGAAGCATCGCCGACCCAGCGACGACGATACCGTCAAGCTCAGCCGCACGATCCTCAAAACGGTGCTCGAGCAGAAAACCGGCATTCTGTCGTTCGATGCTTCGAGCGATTCGCGTTTTCAAGCCAGCGAATCGATCGCGAATCTCACGATTCGTTCGATGATGTGCGTGCCGTTATTAAGCATTGCGGGCGAACCGATGGGTGTGATCAATGTCGATACCCAGAATGCGTTCAATCAATTCAAGCCTGACGACCTGGACCTGCTGATGGCCGTGGCGGGCCAGGCGGCGATGTGTTACGAACAGGCCAAGCTGCTGGTGACAGCGACAGAAAAGTTGAAGCAGGATAAAGAAATGGAAATTGCGATGGGCGTCCAGCGAGCGATGCTTCCCACGCAATTGCCGATTGTGAAGGGGTGGGAATTCTTCGCCTCGTACGACACGGCCCAGGCGGTGGGCGGCGACTATTACGATGCTTTTCTGCTCGATGGCGGTGCCAAGGTTTGTCTGGCGTTCGGCGACGTCGCGGGAAAAGGTGTGCCTGCGTCGCTGGTGATGTCGCGAATTGCCACCGTCGTCACCAATGTCATGACCTTCGTGGCCGATGTCCGCGAAGCGGTCAATCGAATCAACAATCAGATGTGTGCCCGAGCCATCGAAGGACGGTTTGTGACGTTTGTCTTGTGTGTTATTGACTTGACGAGCGGCGTAATGACGATTGCCATCGCGGGTCACATGCCAA
>Ga0181528_10001097_pt1 | contig 17119 bp, 14 predicted proteins | sample PEATcosm2014_Bin_47_FD_119742 | JGI IMG/M metagenome (GOLD analysis project Ga0181528, IMG submission 119742) | Peatland microbial communities from MTU Mesocosm Facility, Houghton, MI, USA - PEATcosm2014_Bin10_10_metaG | ecosystem: Environmental > Terrestrial > Soil > Wetlands > Peat | place...
CGGCTGCGGCAGCTTGACGCTGACCACGGCCACCAGTCCCTCGCGCACGTCGTCGCCGCTCAGGTTCTCCTTCAAATCCTTGAAAAGCCCCAGCGACTGCCCAATCGCGTTGATGGTGCGCGTCAGTGAGGTGCGGAAGCCGGAGAGATGCGTGCCGCCGTCCACCGTGTTGATATTGTTGGCAAAGCTGAAGACCGTCTCGGAATAGCTGTCGTTGTACTGCAAGGCGATCTCGATCTCTACGCCGTCGCGCGGAGCCTCCATCACGATCGGCTTCTCGTGCAGCACACTTTTGCCGCGGTTCAGATGCTTCACAAACTCGGCAATGCCGCCCGCGTACTTGAACTCAGCGCGCCTCGCCTCGCCCGTCTTGGCATCGGCGGTGCGCTCGTCGGTCAGCGTAATCTCCAGCCCCTTGTTCAGAAAGGCCATCTCGCGCAGCCGTTGCGCCAGCGTGTCGTAGTTATATTCGGTGACGGAAAAGATGCTCTTGTCCGGCAGGAAATGAATCTTTGTCCCGCGCCGTTTGCTGATGCCGGCCTGACGCAGTTCGCTCACCGGATCGCCGCAACTGAAGTCCATCTCCCAGGTATGGCCGTCGCGCCAGATTTCGACGTTGAACTCCTGCGAGAGCGCATTGACGCAGCTTACGCCCACCCCGTGCAGGCCGCCGGATACCTTATAGGTCGAGGCGTCGAACTTGCCGCCGGCATGGAGCTTGGTCAGCACCACCTGCACCGCCGGCATCATCTTGCCATTCGAGAGCGGCATCAGGTCAACCGGAATCCCGCGGCCGTCATCGACAACAGTGATCGAGTTGTCCACATGGATGATGACGTCAATCTTCTTGGCGTAGCCGGCCAGCGCCTCATCGACGGAGTTGTCGACGACCTCGTAGACCAGGTGATGCAGGCCCATATCGCCGGTCGAGCCAATGTACATGGCGGGCCTCAGGCGCACCGCCTCCAAGCCCTCCAGAATCTTGATGTTTTCGCCGGTATAACTGCCGTTGTCTTCAGGAAGCGGGGTAGAGATCAGTGGTTCAGTCGCCATAATTTTACCTTTGCAAGACTTCGCTTTCACTCCCACTGACTACGCGGCGCACAAGCTGGGCTTCCGAGCCGGAATTCATGCTCTAACCGATTGAAAGACAGGGACTTTTAAGCGAACTTGCCTGACTTGATTTTAACACGAGATCAGGGTGAAATCCGGGCGTTTTTACCACGAAAGTAAGGCCCCAGGCCTCGCAGCTTCCTCAGTGCGACGGAGGCACAAACTCCGTCGGCAGCCCTGATCCTTCGCTGAAAAAGAACTGCTCCATCTGTTCCACCAGAAACTGCTGTGCCTGCGGGGTCCAGGGCTGCAAACGGTACTCGTTCAGCAGCATCTTCTGCCGGTCCACCCACTCCCCCCAGGCCGCCTTCGAGACATTCTTGTATATCTTCTGCCCAAACTCCGAGTCGAAGGGCGGCTCGTCCAGCCCCTCCATCTCCTTCTTGTAGCGAACGCAAAAAACCGTATGTGCCATCCGATAACTCCTGGTCCCATTGTATGGGATCGGGCGCGGCGCGCCACCCATTGCCCTTCCGATTTCCCAAGATCAGTTTCTTCTTGACAAAGACGCGTACAAACGCTTTCCTTATCTCGATTCAAAGCCGCGTCTTTGGCCGTCTTGTACTTCGCGCTCCTTCCCAGGCGAGGATTGGCGGGCGCGGAGCATTCGCTCTCGGAGTTTACTCTCGACACGAAAGGAATCACCATGCCTGACACCAAGCCATCGGGCTTTTCTGACAACACCATCGCCGCCCTCGCGTACATCACATTCGTTCCGGCCGTTGCCTTTCTGGTCCTCAAACCCTACAACAAAAGCTCCTACGTGCGCTATCACGCATGGCAGTCCATCTTCCTCTCATGCGTGTTTTATATGGCCACCACCCTGTTGGGCATGGCTGTCAAGCCGGTTTTGTTCATTGGGACATTCCCTTACCTGGTCATCACTTGGCTCATTTGGGGAATCTGGGTGCTGGTGTGGATCTTATGCGCCCTCAAAGCTCTCAACGGAAAGCGGATCAAGCTGCCCGTTCTAGGCACTCTGGCCGAAAGGCAGGCTGCGGACTAAGAGTCTCCCGGTTTCACCGCTAGCGGCGTAGGGGAGAACTCAGCGCCGCTTGCCTTTCTTGCCAAACTTCTTTCTGGGTTTCACTCCCGTAGGAGCAGATTTGTCTTTGCGCCTGCTCTTCTTGGTCTTGGCTGGTGCGGTTTTCCTGCCGGTCAGGGGAATGCCTTCTTCGACAATCGAGAATTGCAGCTTGCGTTCCGCCGTCAAAATCCTGTCCAGAATCACCTGTACCCGGTCGCCGGCGCGATAACGCCGTCCCGTCCGCTCGCCGATGATCTCATGTGTATTCTCGCGCCAGGTGTAGCGATCATTGCGCAGTGAATCGATCGGCACCAGCCCCTCGACAAACAGGTCCGTCAGTTCGACAAAGAGGCCGTACTTGGCCGGATTCAGCACCAGCGCGGCAAACTCCTCGCCGACGCGATCCTGCATGAAGCGCACCTTCTTCCACTCCACCAGCTCCCGCTCGGCCTCGGCGGCGCGACGCTCAGTCTGGCTCGTCTCCTCGGCAATCTGCGCCAGCTCGGCTTCGGGGATGGGCGGCTCGCCGGAGAATTCAGAAACATGGCGCGGCTTTTTGCCTCGGTGAATTACGATGCCGCCCAAGCCTTCGTTGGGATGCGTCCAGGGCGAACTCTGCCGCCCCTCCGCGACCACGCCTTCGCCTAGCACGCCCTCTCTCAGCAGCGCCTTCGCAATCCGATGCACAATCAGATCCGGATAGCGGCGGATCGGCGAAGTGAAGTGCGTATAACTCGGCGCTGCCAGCGCAAAGTGCCCCTCGTTCACCTCTGAGTAGCGCGCCTGCCGCAGCGAGCGCAGCATCAGGTAGCTTAGAATTCGCTCCTCCGGTTTGCCCTCAATCTTTGCGGCCAGCTTCTGATACATCCGAGGCGTCACTGGAATATCCTCCGCCACCTCGTGTGTGTGTGCCTTGCGCCCCGTGCGCTGCGCATCGCGCCGGTCGCCGCGTGTCTGGATGCGCTTGACCGGCAGCGCGCCCAGACCGAGCGAGTAGCCGAAGCTGGCCGCCAGCTCCTCGAATTCGACGACGCGACGCGGCTCCGGCTTCTCGTGAATACGGTAAATCGAAGGCACGCCCAAATCCTCCAGCCATGTGGCCACGCACTCATTGGCGGCGAGCATGAACTCCTCAATCAGCCGGTTCGCCCAGGTGCGTTCAGATTTGGTCACACCCCGCATCTGCCCCAGCTCGTCGAATTCGATCACAGGCTCCGGCAGGTCGAAATCGATGCTGCCCCGTTCCTCGCGCCGCTTGTTCATCAGCCCCGCCAGCTTCCGCATCCGCTCAAAATCCGGAACGAGGCTGGCGTAGCGCGAGCGCGTCTCCGCATCTCCCTCAAGAATCGCGTGCACCGCGGTATAAGTCATTCGCGCCGCCGAGCGGATCAAGCCCTCAACGATCTCGTAGCTCTCAATGAGTCCTTTGGGATCAAGTTGCATGATGCAGCTCAGCACGAGGCGGTCTTCGCCGGGTCGCAGGCTGCAAATTCCCGTCGACAGCTCCTGCGGCAGCATCGGAATCGCGCGATCGGGAAAGTAAACACTGGTTCCTCGCAGCCGCGCCTCCAAATCCAAATCCGTTCCTGCCCGTACATACTCGGCCACATCGGCAATGTGAACCTGCAACTCATAACCACTGCCGTCGCGCTCTGTAACCAGAACCGCATCGTCGAAATCACGCGCCGTCTCGCCGTCGATGGTCACGATAGGCAGCGAGCGAAAATCCTGCCGCTGGGCAATCTCATCGGCGTCAAGATGAGCAACGGCGCGCGCCCCGGCCAAGACATTTTCGGGAAAGATGCGCGGCAATTGGTGCTTGCGGATGATCATCTCGACATCGACACCGAAGTCGTCGGGCGAACCGAGCACTTCAATCACCTTGCCGGTTGGCGGACGCGCCGGTGTGGGCCAGCGTGTGATCTCCACATCGACGACCAGGCCTTCGAGGTTGTCGTCGTCTGCTGCTGTTGCTTCATAGCCGAGCACCCGATGCGCCGCCGCATCGCTCACCGGTGGAATCTCCTGCCCATCGGGAATCAGGATCGGCTGCGCCATGCGCTCGTCGAAGGGAACAACGATGTTTCCCGCTGCACGGTCGGACCTTGCATAGTGAAAGACGCCGACGACGGTCGGATTGCGGCGTTCGAGAATTCTAACCACGCGGCCCATGCGGCGTCCGTCGGCCTTTGGCGGCTCGACTTCGACCAGCACCTGATCGCCTTGCATTGCGCCGTTGATCTCGTTGAGCGGAATGAAAATGTCCTCTTGAGGCGTAAGCGTCTTGGAAGCCTGACGCGCATTCGGCCGGACAAAGCCGTATCCGTCGCGGTGCAGATCAAGGCGTCCGGCGGCGAGATTGTCGCGCGTTCCGCCCGCGCCGAGCGGCCTGGGAATGCTCCAGTGCTCACGGTCCAGCTTGGTCAGCGCGCCGCGCACGGTCAGCCGCGCCAGTTGCTCCAGGAGCAGACGGCGTTCGCGTCCGCCGCTGAGCGATAACTCGCGCACCAGTTGCTTGTATCCAGCTTTTTGGCCTGCCGAACGCGCAATGCGCGCGAGGAGTTCCTTGTCGGTCATAACTTGATTAGAACTCAGAGAGATGAAGACTGATAGTACTTTCTATTGTAGGGAGGGGTGGGGGCGGAGGGACCAGGGATCAGGGATCAGGGAACAGGGATCAGGGAACAGGGATCAGGGATCAGGGAACAAAACTCGCGGCGGCGCGTTGATGGACATTGTTTATTCGTTTATCGTGCGCCGGTGAGAGGTAATTCTCCGCAAGCCGGGAAGAGATTCAGAAACGGACTGGAGCTTCGCCGCCGCGACTGCTGCCTGGCCGTAACTGAGGCCGCCATCGCCGGGGCTGACGTTGCGATGCTGATAGACATGGAAACCCATATCTTCAAGTCCTTTACGGAGCAGCTGCGCCAGACGTCTGTTATGCATACAGCCGCCGGAGAGAGCGACATCTGCAATGCCGGTAGTTGAGCGGGCGGAAGAGGCGGCCTGCACGAATGCGCTGGCGATGGCGCTGTGGAAGCGCGCCGCGATCCGCGGCTTGCCGACCCCGTCGCGCAGATCTTCAAGAATACTCTCCCAAAGCAGTTTGAGCGTGATGCGAGCGGGGATTCTGCGCTTGAGATCGGAGCCTGTGATTGGCAGTGCGTAAGGGCTGGCATCGTCCGGCTCGTCGATGGCGAGACCTTCGAGTTCGATGGCGGCCTGCGCCTCGTAATCGACGGTGCGGCGATTCAGAACGACCGCGGCGACGGCATCGAAGAGTCGGCCCAGGCTCGAGGTAAGCGGGGCGTTCACTCTGCGTTCGATCATGCGCTCCAGCACGCGCGCCTCTTGCACGGTTGCGCCGGAGAGCGATGCCGCAGATTCCAGATCGAATCCCGCCGCGCGCAGATGCGCAAAGGCCATGCGCCAGGGTTCCTTGATCGCTTTCTCGCCCCCCGGCATCGGTACATATTCGAGCTGTGCGAAGCGCTCGAAGCTGGCCAAAGTTGCGATCAGCACTTCTCCGCCCCAGATCTTTCCATCGCTGCCGTAGCCGGTGCCATCGAGGGCGAGACCGATGACTGGAGCGGTGAGGCCGTGCTCGGCGATGCAGCCAGCGATGTGGGCATGATGATGCTGGACGGCGATCAGCGGGAGGTTGCGTTCGGCAGCCCATTCCTTCGCCCATTGGGTCGAGAGATAGCCGGGATGGAGATCGTGGACGACGGCTTGCGGGACTATTTCAAATGTCCGCATGAGGTGGTCGAGGGATTCGCGGAAGAAATCGAGGCCGGTGAGGTTTTCCAGGTCGCCGAGATGCTGGCTCTGATAGGCGAAGCGGCCTGAGGCGAGGGTGAAGACATTCTTCAAGTGGCCGCCGACGGCGAGAAGGGGAGGGGCGTCGAAGGGCAATGGAACTCCCAGAGGCACAAAGCCGCGGGCACGGCGAAGAAGCTGGGGCGCGCCATCGACGATGGCCGTCACCGAATCGTCGCAGCGTTGAAGGATTTCGCGGTCGTGCATCAGGAAGGCGTCGGCGATGTTGCCGAGCCGGGCGCGGGCTTCGTCATTATCGATAGCGATGGGTTCTTCGCTGAGGTTGGCGGAGGTCATCACCAGGGCGTGGATGCGCGTGTCGGCGAAGAGCAGATGGTGCAATGGAGCGTAGGGCAGAAAGATGCCGAGCCAGGGAATTCCCGGCGCAACGGCCTCGGCAATCGCGGAATCGGGATGGCGGCGAGCAAGGACGATGGGGCGGGCGGGCGTGGTGAGGAGAGCTTCTTCTTCGGCGGTTAAAGCGCAGACTGCGCGCGCCGCATCGAGATCGCGCACCATCACGGCCAGCGGCTTTCCATAGCGGCGTTTGCGCTCGCGCAGGCGCATCACCGCGGCCTGATTGGCTGCATCCACACTGAGATGGAAGCCGCCGATGCCTTTGATGGCGAGGATGTGGCCGGAGAGAAGCAGGTTGATGGTTTGGGCGATAGCGGGGTTAGCGGGGTTAGCGGAGTTATCTGCCGTTGCGAGCGATTCCTCCGATAACAGCTTCCCCTCGGCGTTGACCAGCCAGACGTGCGGCCCGCATTCATAGCAGGCATTGGGTTGTGCATGGAAGCGGCGATTCAACGGATCGTGGTATTCGGCTTGGCAGGCCGGGCACATGGGAAATTTGGCCATCGAGGTCTGCGGGCGGTCGTAGGGGATGCGGCGAGTGATGGTGAAGCGCGGCCCGCAGTTGGTGCAGTTCAAAAAGGGATAGAGGAAGCGTCGGTCCTGGGGATCGAGCAGCTCATGCAGACAATCGGAACAGGTGGCCGCATCGGCGGGAATGCCGGTATTGACCTGGCCCGCGATATTACTGGAGACGATCCGGAAGCCTGTCTCCGCAGCGCCAGCCGGAGTCAGAGTGAGGACCGCAATCGAGTCGATGCGCGCCAGAGGCGGCGGCTCAGAGCGCAAGCGGGCGAGGAAGGCAGCCACGCGCTCCGTCGGCCCTTCGATCTCAATGATTACGCCGCCGGTATCGTTGCCGACAAAGCCGGCGAGTGCCTGCTCGTGGGCGAGACGGTAGATAAAGGGCCGGAAGCCAACGCCCTGGACGATGCCGCGGACCCGTACTTCCAGCCGTTCCCGAATTGGCAGGGTTTCTTCGGCCATAGAGAGAGCCTGATACCGGAGACCAGCATAGCGCATTTGTCCGAGAGGCTGGAGCAGGTCAAACCGGGAGCGGAGGGCATACTCTGGAAGAAGCGGCAGACGAGGAGACGCCGGCAGATGGGTTTATCGAGAAGAATACTGAAATGGACAGCGGCGGTGTGCCTCGTTGCCGGACTGGGAGGGAGCGGCCTTCGAGCGCAGCGGGCGGAGGAGGCGGCGGTGATTCAGAGGGTGGATGCGGCGGTCAAAGCACGGACGGATGGCATTGCAAGCTACAGCGTGACCGAGCACTATGCCGTTTACCGGGGCAAGGACGAGACGCATCCGGCGGCGGAGATGACGGTCAGGACCGATTACCGCAAGGAGTCAGGCAAGAGTTACACCATTCTTTCGGAGTCCGGCTCAGGTCTGATTCGCACCCACGTGCTGCATACGCTGCTCGAAAACGAGAAGCAGATCAACCTGCCTGGCATCCGCGAGCATTCGTGGTTCACTTCGGCCAATTACGAGATGACGTTGAAGCCGGGAGGCGCGCAGCAAGTGGAAGGAAGAGAGTGCTTTGCGCTGGCGATCCATCCCAGGCGAAAGGCGCCCAACATGATCGAAGGAACGCTGTGGGTGGATGCGCAAGACGGCATGATCGTCCGGCTGGAGGGAAATGCGACCGCGAGTCCCTCGATGCTTACCGGAGCGGCGCAGGTGATGCGTGAGTACGTCAGCATCAAGGGCTTCGGCATGGCGACGAAGGCGCGGGCCGTCTCCGACAGTTTCATTCTGGGGCGGACGACGGTTACGATCGACTACCGGGATTACCAGATTCAGTTGGTTACGGCGCGATAGGCGCGGCTGGCCTTCTGTCGCCGGAAAAGCGGGTTTTTTCCATACCAAAACCGGAAGGCGCGTTCATAGCGCTGAAAGAATGAATCAGTTACCATAGCAAGTGATCGGGATCACCGAATAAACCGGGGCCGGGGCCGTAACAATAGTTAGAGACTGATCCAGGCGCCGCTACGCGTCTTGTTCGATTCACGGGAGGAAATGTGTCAGCATTCACACCGCCGCCTCTGCCGAGCGATGATAAACGATGGAAGATCGTGAACGGCACCATGCGCAAGAATGGCTTTGCCCGCCATGCGCTGATTGAAACGCTTCATACCGTACAGTCCGCCTTCGGTTATTTGGACGACGACTCGATCCGTTTTGTGGCACGTTCCTTGCGAGTGCCGCTGAGCCAGGCCTACGGCGTGGTGACGTTTTACCACTACTTCAGCCTGAAACCTCCGGGCAAGCACACGATCACGGTTTGCGCCGGTACGGCCTGCTACATCAAGGGTGCCGACAAGCTGGTGGCCGTGGCGGAAAAGCGGCTGGGCATCAGCCAGGGGCAGACCACCGCCGATGGGCAGATCAGCCTGATGACGGCGCGCTGCGTGGGCGCGTGCAGCCGCGCTCCGGTGGTGCTCTCCGATGGTGAAGTGATGGGAGAAGTGGGCGAGGAGCAGATGCTCGAGCAACTGGAAAGGTGGGCGGTGGAATGACGATTGAAGAGCTCGAGCAGATTGCCAAAAGCGTCTGTCAAGAGAACGATAAATACGATTTTGAAGTGAACGTCTGCATGGACCTGGCGTGCATGAGCCAGGGAGCGGATCGTTTGCGGGATGCCCTGGTGAAGGCGGCCGAAGCCTCCGGCAAGAACGTGCTGGTTCGCCGCACCGGCTGCATGGGGCCGTGTTCCTCGGGGCCGCTGGTGCGCGTCGATCCGGAAGAGCATCTTTATCACCACGTGAAGGATACGAATGCCGAGGCGATCGTGAAGAGCCTGGGCGGAGCGCCGGTTCCCGAACTGCAATGCGATTTGAATGACCACTTCGACCGTCAGGTGCGGGTGGTGCTGGAGAATGCCGGACATATCGATCCGGAGAAGATCGACGACTATATCTCGCGTGACGGCTACAAGGCGCTGTTGACGGCGCTGACCGAGATGACGCCCAGCGGCGTGATTCATCGCATCACCGAGAGCGGCCTGAGAGGGCGCGGCGGCGGCGGCTATCCCACCGGATTGAAGTGGGGGACGGTGGCCAAGGCCAGCGGCGACCTGAAGTACGTGGTCTGCAACGGCGACGAAGGCGACCCCGGCGCGTTCATGGACCGCAGTGTGATGGAAGGCGATCCGCACCGCGTCATTGAAGGCATGGCGATTGCGGCCTACGCGGTGGGCGCGAGCAAGGGCTTCATCTATGTGCGCGCCGAGTATCCGGTGGCCGTTGCACGGCTGACGGCGGCGCTGCGCGATGCGCGGCGGCGGGGCTTGCTGGGCAACAGCATCTGCAACACGCCCTTCAACTTCGATGTGGAGATTCGCCTGGGAGCCGGAGCCTTTGTCTGCGGTGAGGAGACGGCGCTCTTGGCATCGATCGAGGGCCGGCGCGGCACACCCAAGACGCGGCCTCCGTATCCGGCGGTGAGCGGACTATGGGGCAAGCCTACGCTTCTGAACAACGTGGAAACCTACGCCAACATCGCGCCTATCGTGCGCAATGGCGGCAAGTGGTTTGCCGATATGGGATCGGAGAGAAGCAAAGGAACGAAGGTCTTTGCGCTGACGGGCAAGATCACCAACACCGGGCTGGTGGAAGTGCCGATGGGCATCAAGCTGCGCGAGATCATCGAGGTGATTGGCGGCGGCGTACCGGGCGGACACACCTTCAAGGCGGTGCAGACCGGCGGACCCTCGGGTGGCTGTATTCCCGCCGATATGCTCGATTTGGGCGTCAGCTACGACGCGCTGATGGCGGTCGGCTCGATCATGGGCTCAGGCGGCATGATCGTGATGGATGACACCTCATGCATGGTCAACGTGGCCAAGTTCTTCGTTGATTTCTGCCGTTCCGAATCCTGCGGCAAGTGCATTCCCTGCCGCGCGGGCACGGCGCAGATGTACACGCTGCTGACCCGCATCTGCGCAGGAAGCGGGACGATGGAAGACCTGGAGCTGCTGGTCAGCCTCTGCGAAACCATCAAGGAAACAAGCTTGTGCGGATTGGGCATGACGGCGCCGAATCCGGTGCTGAGCACGCTGAAGTACTTCCGCAACGAGTACATCGAACACATCGTACACAAACGCTGTCCGGCTGGCGTCTGCAACATTGCATCCGTGCCTGTCGCCGATTCCAAGGAGGTGCTGGCATGAGTGAAAGCATGGGCGTTAAAACACTGATCATCAACGGGCATGAACTGAGCGCTCGCTCCGGCCAGACCATTCTGGAAGCGGCGCGTGAGAATGAGATCAACATTCCCACGCTCTGCCATCTGGACGGCCTGGGCGACGTGGGCGCCTGCCGGCTCTGCCTGGTGGAGATCAAAGGCTCGAACAAGCTGCTGCCGGCCTGCGTGGCCACGGTCCATGAAGGCATGGAGGTCACCACCGACTCCGAGCGGCTCAAGAAGCATCGCCGCTTGATTCTGGAGTTGCTCTTTGCCGAGCGTAATCACATCTGCGCGGTCTGCGTCTCCAACGGCCACTGCGAGCTGCAATCCATGGCGCAGTCGCAGGGGCTGACGCATATCACCCTTCCTTACCGCAATCCCGATCTGTCTGTGGATGCCTCGCATGAGCGTTTTACGGTGGACCACAACCGCTGCATCCTGTGCACGCGCTGCGTGCGGGTCTGCGCGGAGATCGAAGGGGCGCACATCTGGGATGTGATGGGACGCGGCATCGATTCGATTGTGATTACCGATCTGCACGACGACTGGGGAAAATCGGCGTGCACGCGCTGCGGAAAATGCGTGCAGGTCTGTCCCACCGGAGCGCTCTTCGACAAGAGCAAGATCGGCTCCGATCATCCCAAGTATCCCGATTTTCTGCCTTACCTGAACCTGATGAGGGAAGCGCAATGAGCAAACTGAAGGTGGCAACAGTGTGGCTGGACGGATGCTCCGGCTGTCATATGTCGTTTTTGGACATGGATGAGCGGCTCCTCAAGCTGGCGGAGCTGATCGAAGTGGTCTACAGCCCCATTGTGGACGCGAAGGTCTTTCCCGACGAGGTGGACATCGCTCTGGTCGAGGGAGCCGTGGCCTCGGTGGATGACGAAGCCAAGATCAAGAAGGTGCGCGCCCACTCGAAGATGCTGATCGCCATGGGCGATTGCGCGGTCGCGGGCAACGTGCCTTCGATGCGCAACCCCATCGGCCCGGAGGCGATTCTGGATCGTGCATATATTGAGAATGCCGACCTCCAGAAGCAAATTCCCTGTGTCGTGGTGCCCAAACTGCTCAAGGTGGTGCGGCCCATCCACGAGTTCGTGCCGGTGGATGTCTTTTTGCCCGGCTGCCCGCCCTCAGCCGATACCTTTCACACAGCGCTGGTCGCGCTGGTAACCGGTGCTCCGCTGGATATTCCGGCGCTCACCCGCTTTGGAGCTTAGCCATGAGCCAAACCATTACCATTGATCCCGTTACACGCTTGGAAGGCCACGGCAAGATCACCATCCAACTCGACAGTCAGGGCCAGGTGGAGAACGCCAACTTCCACGTCACACAGGTGCGCGGCTTCGAGAGGTTCTCCGAAGGACGTCCGTTTTACGAGATGCCGAGCCTGATGGCGCGCATCTGCGGCATCTGCCCGGTCTCTCACCTGATTGCCTCGGCCAAGGCCTGCGAAGCGATCATGTCAGTGCGCATTCCGCACACTGCCGCGCAACTGCGGCGTATGTTGAATCTGGCGCAGATGGTGCAGTCGCACGCCTTGAGCTTCTTCCATCTCTCATCGCCTGATCTGCTGCTGGGCATGGAGTCCGATCCGGCTCAACGCCATATCTTCGGTGTCGCCGCGGCACGGCCCGATCTGGGCCTGGCCGGCATCGGACTGCGCCGCTTTGGCCAGCACATCATTGAACTGCTGGGCAACAAGCGCATCCATCCGGGATGGGTGGTTCCAGGCGGCGTGACTGAACCGCTGGCTTTGGCCCACCGCGACGAGATTCTGGCGATGCTGCCGGAGGCTTATGCCAATGTCCAACTGGCGCTGACTGCCTATAAGCAGATCGCCGGCAACTTCCAGCAGGAGATCGAGGTCTTCGCCAACTTCCCGTCGAATTACCTGGGCCTCATCAACGAAGATGAATCCATCGAATTCACCGATGGCGCGCTGCGGCTGATCGATCCGCAGGGCAAGATCATCGAGGACGGCATTACCGCCAGCCGCTTCTCCGAGGTGATCGGCGAAGCTGTCGAAAACTACAGCTACACCAAGTTCGTCTACTACAAGCCGCTCGGCTACCCGGAGGGCAGCTATCGCGTCGGCCCGCTGCCGCGGCTGAATATCGTCAAATCGATGGGCACGCCCAAGGCGGACGCGGAGCTGGCGCTCTTCAAGCAGATGAGCGTTGGTCCCGTCGAAAGCTCCTTCCACTACCATCATGCGCGGCTGGTCGAGGCCCTTTACGGCGTCGAGATGATCGAGCGGATTCTCACCGATCCGTTGATTCTGGACAAGCACGTGCGCGCTACAGCCGGCGTCAACCGCCTGGAAGGCGCAGGCCAGATCGAAGCGCCGCGCGGCACGCTCTTCCATAACTACAAGGTGGACGAGGACGGCAAGATCACCTGGGCGAATCTGGTGGTTGCCACCGGCCATAACAACAACGCGATGAACAAGGGCGTTCTTCAGTCGGCCAAGTCGTACGTGAAGGACGGCAAGTTCACCGAGGGCGCGCTGAATCGCGTCGAGGCGGTGATCCGCACCTTCGATCCCTGCCTGAGCTGCTCGACCCACGCCTTCGGCCAAATGCCGCTGGCGATGACTTTGGTCAACGCCGACGGTGAGGTTGTGGATCAGTTGATCCGGTAACAAATGCGGTTTTGTAACAGGGCACGACTTTAGTCGTGCCGCTGGGAAGCAGTTAGTAGTATGGGCTTTAGCATCTGAGGGAATGTAATATCACCACTTGCCTTCCCTCAGTGGCTAAAGCCACTTTAATTTGGATGTTTCCGCACTTCCAGAATAGTTGCTGGCGCATTTGCCATATACTCCCATAGAATGGATCCCATGAATCCAAGAATTGCTCTCTTGCTCCTCTGTATATCGCTGCTTCCAGCGACGCAAGCTCTTGCGAGATCCAAGGCTATTCTGCCCGATGGCTGTGGCGACGACAGCATTCAGTTCGATGCAAAACAGGAGAAAGACAATCCCGGCCTGCCCGCTCTGACAGAGGGCAAGGCGCTGATCGTTTTTTCTGAATCCATGCCCAATGAAATGAAGGTACAGTCGACAACCCGCTTTGGGGTTGATGGCGCCTGGGCGGGTGCCACGAAGGGCGACTCTTATTTCACAGTGACAGTGGACCCCGGAGATCATAATCTTTGCGCTAGTATGCAGTCGGCCCCAAACCGAATGAAGAAGACATTCACCCAAATGGCATCCTTTACCGCCGAGGCCGGCAAGATCTATTATTTTGAAGCCGCAGTCAATGTGATCGGTAATATGAATATGGGCATCGCTTCTTTCGATTTTTCGCAATTAGCAGAAAAAGACGGCAAGTACCGGATCAAGGCATGGAAGTTTGCCACATCGAAGCCCAAAAAATAGGACTTCTTCCGAGCCCCATTCCTACACGGTGCATTCATGACATCAACTCCGGCCCGATGCCTGATTCTTGCCTGCGGCAATACGCTGCGCGGAGATGATGGCGTCGGGCTTTGGCTTGCCGATTGGGCGGGGCGGCGCTTCGCCGGACAAGCGGGCGTGCGCATCCTTGCCCGCCAGCAGTGGACGCCGGAGCTGAGTGAAGACGTGGCGCGCGCCGAATCTGTTCTCTTTATCGATTGCTCGGTCGATTCCGAGCCGGGATCGGTGAGGCTGAGGGGTGTGGAGGCGGCCTCCGGCAATCAGGGGCTGGCGACGCATCATCAGGGCGCGGCGGAGTTGCTTGCGCTGGCTCATGCGCTTTACGATTCCGCACCGCGGAATGCGCAACTGCTGACCGTGGGCGCCGGTTCAACGGAATTGGGTGAAGTCTTCAGCAGCGCGGTGAGGTCGGCGATGCCCGGCTCCTGCCGCCTGATCGAAGAGACCGTTCTGCGCTGGCTGGGCGAGCCGGAGAGACCCAAAGCCGGGAGCGGAATCTAGCGCATTTTAGGAACGTCAGCGAAGAATCCACCCAAATGGATAGATAGCTAAGCAGAAAGCCAATCGACTTACTCGGCGTTCTTCTCCCAGCGCTTGGGGCGCTTATTTTGCTGCAAGACTTTTTTGCGCAGGCGCAGCGATTTGGGAGTGACCTCGACCATCTCGTCCTCGGCGATGAACTCGATGGCCTGCTCCAGATTCAAGGCGCGATAAGGCACCAGGCGGATGGCCTCATCCGCACTTGATGCGCGCATATTGGTCATGTGCTTTTCGCGGACGACGTTCACGTCGAGGTCGTTGTCGCGCGAGTGTTCGCCGACGATCATACCCTCGTAGACCTCGACGCCCGCGCCCACAAACAACATTCCCCGCTCCTGCAATCCATTGAGCGAATAGGTTGTGGTAAAGCCCTGGCGGTCGGAGATCAACGCGCCGGTGGGCCGCTGCGGAATCTCGCCCTGATAGGGAATGTAGCCGTCGAAGAGCGCGTTCATCACGATCGTGCCGCGCGTCTCAGTGAGCATTTCGCTGCGCAGGCCGATGATGCCGCGGCTGGGCACGCGAAACTCCATGCGTACACGGCCAGAGCCGTGGTTGTGCATCTTGGTCATCTCGCCCTTGCGCGGCCCGAGCTTTTCGATCACCGTGCCGGTGTAAGCTTCGGGCACGTCGATGGTCAGGTGTTCGACCGGCTCCATGCGCGTGCCGTCCACCGTCTTGGTGACGATCTCCGGGCGGCCGGCGGATAGCTCGAAGCCCTCGCGGCGCATCATCTCGATCAGAATCGCCAGTTGCAGTTCGCCGCGTCCCAGCACCTTGAATGTGTCGGGCGAGCCAGTATCTTCCACGCGAATACTGACATTGGTGAGCAACTCTTTTTCCAGGCGCTCGCGCAGATTGCGGCTGGTGACGTACTGGCCTTCACGCCCGGCGAAGGGCGAGTTATTCACGCTGAATTGAATGGCAATCGTCGGCTCGTCGATGACAATCAGCGGCAGAGGCGCGGGGTTATCGACGCTGGTGATGGTCTCGCCGATGGTGATGCCTTCTACGCCGGCCACGGCCACAATATCGCCCATCGCGGTCTCGGTGGTCTCGATGCGCTTGAGGCCGCTGAAGGTAAATAGCTTGGTGATGCGCGTCTTTTGCAATGTGCCGTCGCGCTTGGAGATGGTTACGTCGTCGCCGGCGTGCAGCGTGCCCTGAAAGACGCGGCAGATGGCAATGCGGCCAAAGTAATCGGAGTAATCGAGATTGGTGACGAGAATCTGTAATGTGCCATCGGAGTCACCGGTGGCGGGCGGAATCGTAGCGACGATCGACTCGAAGAGGGGCTGCAGATTTACGCCCGGAGTGGCCATGTCGAGGGTCGCCGTGCCCGCCTTGGCCACTGCGTAGAGCACAGGAAAATCCAGTTGCGACTCGTCGGCATCGAGGTCGATGAAAAGATCGTAAATTTCGTTCAGAACTTCCTGTGCGCGCGCGTCGGGCCGGTCGATTTTATTGATGACGACGATGGTCTTGAGCTTGGCTTCAAGAGCTTTGGCCAGCACATAGCGCGTCTGCGGCAACGGCCCTTCGGCAGCGTCCACCAGCAGCATCACGCCGTCTACCATCTTCAGAGCGCGTTCCACTTCGCCGCCAAAGTCGGCGTGTCCCGGCGTGTCGACAATGTTGATCTTGCCGCCCTCAAAGACGATGGCCGTATTCTTGGCGAGGATGGTGATGCCGCGTTCCCGCTCCAGTTCGTTTGAATCCATCACCCGTTCGGCTACCTGCTCGTTGGCGCGAAAGGTGCCGGACTGCCGCAGCATGGCGTCAACTAATGTTGTCTTACCGTGGTCAACATGGGCGATGATGGCGATATTTCGTATCGTCTGGGTCACAGGTGCGGATTTCCTTCTCTTGGGTTCGGCCAACAAGGCCTGGGGTTGGTGTACCGGAATAAGTCAATTCGCCGCACAGCGCGGCAGCTTCTATTGTATCAGCAGGCTGAATGGCGCTGGCACGCGCCCGGCAGAGCACACAACTGCGCGATTCGCGGTAAGATGAGTCTCGCCACAATTTTTGTATCTCTTATGTCGCATCCAACCAAGTTACGCCGCAGCAAATCGCATCGAACCGGATCGCGGCCTGCGATGCCGTTAGCCCGCCGCATCCTGCTGACCGGCGCAGTGGGGATTGCGGTCATGCTGCTGCTGCTGCGGCTGCTCGCATTCGTGCATGGCCACAGGCTGCGCTGATGCGGGCGAATTTTGTTCGGAATGGAAACCAGCCGATGAAATCATTCAGCTTCGATGCGGTTGCCTCCGCGAATGCGCGCGTGCTGATCCTGGGCACGCTGCCCAGCGTGAGGTCGCTAGAGCAAGGCGAATACTACGCGCATCCGAGGAACAGCTTCTGGTGGATCATGAGCAAGCTGATCGGAAGCGCGCCAGAGCTGCCGTATGCGGAGCGGCTGCAAAGGCTGCGCGCGAGCGGCATCGCGCTGTGGGATGTCTGCCGAGCCGCCGAGCGCGAGGGCAGCAGCGATGCGAAGATCCGGATCGAGAGCATCGAGGCAAATGATTTTCGCGCATTTCTCGCCAGTCATCCGCAGATCGAGCTGATCTGCTTCAACGGCCAGCCGGCGCAGAAGCTCTTTCGCGCGAAGGCATCGCCGCTGCTTGCTGGCATTCGGCCGATTC
>Ga0181528_10001099_pt1 | contig 17103 bp, 11 predicted proteins | sample PEATcosm2014_Bin_47_FD_119742 | JGI IMG/M metagenome (GOLD analysis project Ga0181528, IMG submission 119742) | Peatland microbial communities from MTU Mesocosm Facility, Houghton, MI, USA - PEATcosm2014_Bin10_10_metaG | ecosystem: Environmental > Terrestrial > Soil > Wetlands > Peat | place...
AACGATTCGTTACCATTGTTTGCACGGGAGACGCACTGGAGTCAAATATAAATACACGCAGTGATTTGCATCACCTGCAGGTAACCTGTCCTAATAACTCTATAGTAAACATCGATCCCCCCCGGCAACAGCAAGAAAGAAACCCTTCAATTCCCAGAGCTTATGCTCGGTAGTCCATCCCCTGGCAGCTGGCCTGAGTCCGCGCTTCGCAGCTACGCAGACGTCTGCGGTCAAGACGCTTGTGAAATTACATCCGATACATTCACATATGCACGGCGTATCGATTATCGTCACTACAGCGTGCTGAGCAAAAAAGGGTGAGGGTGGGACAGGGACGCTCATATTAAATGAAAGTGGGGCTGGCACGGGGCTGGCGTAGAGGCCGCGGCGGGACCCGACCCAGCGCCTAAGGTGTTTGAGCTTACGAGTGAAGCTGATGCCATCACGACTTCTTATGAGCATCAATATGACAGAATTGGCTGCCTCGAAGATCACGCGATCAAAATGTCGGGAGGTGTATTCGTTCTGACTGCCGCTGTATTTACGTTCCTAGCTCGGGCAGACAGCGTATCGCTTCAAGTACCGTGGAAAGTAGTCAAGGGGATCATGGTCCTAGCCAATGCCGCAGCAATTTTCTACATATGGAGGGTAAACGGTTCCATTCACGTTTATTCACAGCGGGCCAAGGCAGTGCTGAAAAGTGTGTGGCCTGATTTGGAGAAGATTGATAAGCATTACCATCAACTTTTTCACGGGCGAATGCAGCTTCGACCGTTGATTCACACACTTTTTTATATCCTCTTGGTTGCAGCGGGGCTTTGGATGATTTCAGGACGAGGCCTGGATGTCGGTTCGCGGAAATCACTCGTCGACGCGTCAAAGCCTGTCGTGAATTCGTCTCTCCCAACCGCACCATCTGGCAAGGATCCCAGACAAACTGCATCGCCAGGTATTGTGGGAAAGTCTGTAACGGAGAAGGGACGTTAAATAGGTCGTCGTTTGATTTGCGAGGTCGAGGAACCTCCAAGCTAGAATGCCCGCGCCGGTTGCTTTTGACGCGACACGTCCCGCTAGTATTCGCTGGAAGGGTGGATACCTAATCGGCGAAGTGGAGCTTGGACTTGTTCCCATTTTTGCACAACTGGTTAATACTACAGTTGTAGATAGAAGACTGGCAGAGGTGAGCCTCGTTTCCGGTAGTGGCAGCGCAGTGCATGGAATTGATGGCGTCTTCGCCATTCGGACCAAAGCAGCAGGTGCTCAACGCCGTGCCATCCGCGCCAGAGAAGGTGAGCAAGCAGGTGGCGCAGTTCGGGCACGCTGAGCGGCACCTGCCCAACTGGAGTTTTTTTCTCCCCGCGCGCGCAGAATGACCAGTACTGCTGCGGCCAGCATGGCCAATGTGATGTGCCGATGCCAGCCTTTCCAGTGGCGGACTTCATAATGATCCAGCCCGCATTCGCCCTTGGCTGCCTGGAAGCACTGCTCGATCTGCCAGCGCTGTCCGGCTACGTGAACAAGGGCTTCCAGCGTGGCCTTCGAGGTGGGCGCGTAAAACCAATAGTAAGCGTGTTCAGGCTCTTGCTCGATGCTGCGCCGCACCAGCAGTCCGTGGCTCCAGCCGCCCTCTTCCCAACCCTGGATCAGAGTCCAGTCATACAGTCGTTCGCCTTTGCTGCCCGAGCTTGCAGAAACCCGTTCCCAGGCCAGATTCGGCAGCCTCTGTGCAATGGCATCCACGCGCCGCCGATTGCTATCTGGCCAGCGCATACGCTGATCGCAGGCAATGGCCAGCACATATCCCAACCGCTGCTCTTCCAGCCACTGACGCAGTTTGCTGTTGTTGCCATAGACCTCATCGGCAGCCACCCAGCTACAGGCCGCGCCAGCGTACCTCAGAAGGGACAAACCCTTAACCGAATGGCGAGATTACTTCACGGAACTCTCTGCAAGTATGACCATGGCAGAGCGCTTGCAGGAATTGCGCAAGGCCGCGGAACGCGGGGACAAAATCGGCATCTATGCCGAAGCGAGAATCTATGGACGATGCGAGGACGAGTGGTTCGAGCCCGTTGAGCCAGAAGCAGGAGACGGGGATTTAGTTGACATCGAGTTCGACGAACTCGATGAATGATTGGCTTTTCGGAATTTCATTGGGACAGGTTTCCGCGTTCAATCAGGCAAAGAGAAACGGGCTTTGCTTTTAGCAAAAAGTTGGCGCCGGATCTCGGTTCATGCACAAAGCCCAGTCGCAAATGAACCGCCGCCGGGCTGCCGTCCAAGTCGGTGAGCCCGATGGCTCAACGCGACAATCGACATCCGGCCCCGACTGATCGCTGTATGGCGCGCGATCTCTTGCCATCAACGCTGGAGACCTTTCGGGTTCTCGTCATAACTTGAAGCCGAGAAAGCGCAGACCTGCGTTCGTGTTCTCGTTACGCAATGGATACCGATCAGGATAGTAATAGCCTAGCATTTCTTGGATTGCCGATTTACCAAAGCCGTATAACATCTCGCGGCATCGATTCATTCGGAATTTCACGTCCCCGGTGCCGTGGATCAATTCAAACCATGCTTTGCGAATGGTGCCAGGATCATTGTTATTAAGAAATCTCGCTTTAGCCAAAGGCAGGTTTCCAAAGCAATTCAGGCTCCCGGCAACTTCCTTGATTTCGGCTTTCGTAAGTTCCGAAATCCCGGGCGGTGCTAGCAGGCGCTGGATTATCTCTGCGTTCTCCAGGTGGAACGTAGCGTCCAAGCCCGTCTTGCGGTAGCCTGCCCGGTATTTCTTCAATTCCTCAACCCGTTGAGGCTCGGAAAGATCCCGCGCTCGCTTGCCTTTATAGGCGCGGGACGGCTTCTCCGGATCGTCATGATAGAGGTAATTCAAGAATTTGTCTGTTTCAAAATAAAGCGGCTCTTTCGCCTCATCGCGGGGGCCAGCTTGCAGATAAGCCGTAACGTAGTCGCGGTAAATGTCGAGGAAATACGGATAGTCGGCGAACTCTCCTGCGCCCTTAGAGGCGCCAGTCGGTGCAGGAGGAAGCGCAAAGAGCTTGGTGAGCCCCTCCTGGGGATACTCATCGACATTTCCGCCCCGCGACTTGGTGAATGCGATCGATTCCAGATCGACATCTGCTCCGGCATCCCAAAGAACCCTATAAAACGCTGCGAGGCCTTCCGCATGCTCCCCGGTTAGTACGCGACCGGCTTCATATCTCCTCGTGAAAGCCGTTTCCGTAAGGTTCGCGGACGTAAGGAGCACACTATCGTCCACGATATAGAGTTTGGCGTGAACTCCTTTTAGCGACCGAATCGGACGATGCGCCACGAAGCGTTCAAGCGTATCCCTCGCGAGAATTCCGCTGTCCTTATCCGTCAGCATCCTTACGTCGACTTTCTCCCAGGTTTCGCCGAGAATCCTTCGCACTGCTCTCCATGAACCAATATAGGGTGAGACAATCCACAAGCGTTTCTTCGCACTATCCACGAGAGCGCGGAGGTCTTTGGCCAGAGGCGAGACATTCAGGTCGGTCATAGGAAGTTTACCGACATTCTAGCGGATGTACGCCGTGCGACATACGGGCAATTCGATTCTCGAATTGCAGATGAGCGCATAATCGCGAAGGCACTGATCGAGGACCACCAATTACGGAGGAGTCTTGTGTGTTGCGAAAAATCGTCCGACATCCGGTGAACTCCATTTGAACACCATTAAGAGCCGCGCCGCCGAAAACTGCGAATTCTGCCTAAATTCAATCGCCTGAAAGAGGTGCCGGAATTCGCTATGTTCTTTGTTTTCAATTTTCAGCCATCTTCCCAAGCTGAATGTCGCCGGTTCGATCCCGGTCTCCCGCTCCAATAAAAACACTTCTCTCGCGGAATCCCCTTCCCTTCGTCTGTCTTTCCTTGCAGAGATTATGCGTAGACATTCACGCTGGCGCTGCTTCCGGCATTGCCACTGCTGACAATGGCGCTTGTGTCAGTGCTGCTGGAGCCGGCAGTGCTGGAAGGAGCGGCGCTGGAGCCGCCGTCGCCGTACTTGCTTTCCAGTAGTGCGACCGTCGGGTTGGTTGAGCTGCTGGAGGAACTGAGGCCATAGGCGCTGTTCAATATCGCGGTTGTGGGATCGGCCGGAGCTGCGTCCGAGGAGCTGCCAGAATTGGAGAGACTGAGCAGATCGTCAACCCATTGCACCGTCTGGACCACTGCGGCGGTGGCATTTGCCATCGACTGTGAGGGGGTGGATTTCAGGTCGTTCTGCACGGTTGCAAATGCGGACTGGGCCGTGGAGAGATTGCCTGAACTGAGTGCGCTTCCCAAAGCAGACATATCGGTGGAGAGTTGCGAGGCACCTGAAGTGCTGCTGCTGGAAGAAGTTGTCGATGGATTCAACTGGCTGTAGGCCTTGAATGCGCTCTCAGCGGCAGTGAGGTTGCCGGAGGCAAGGCTCTGCTGGAGAGACTGCCATGCCTGCTGCGAGCCGGAAAGATTGCTCGACGCGGAGATGTACTGCGAGAATCCCGCGGTCGAAAGAGCGGCAACCGTCATCGAAACCCCGAATCCGGGAGTTGCACTCCCCCTCGGCAGTTTGTCGGCTCGGCGGCCTAAAAGTTGAGGCAAGACAAACACATCGTGAAAACTCTGGTAATTATTGATAGTTAAAGCATTTAGATTCGTGTGGCAGACAGACGGCCTCTCCGGCAAAAGTTTACGAATCCAAGCAACCTTTTCGCGGCTCACGCATCTATTCAAGTAACAAGCAGAGGCTTCCCCGAACTATCACCTGCCTTAGAAAGGTAGCCAATCCTTCTTGAGGGTCTTGTACAGACCTCTTCCCATCACCCCCTCCTGCACCCCCTCCCTCAATGGCCTCTCAAGCGGGCCTGCCGGAAGGCAGGCCCACACGCTTGCAGAGCGGCAGATAAAATGGGAGTCAGATGCGTTTATCTTCCAATTCAGAGTCGTATCCAGCACAGCAGATCGAAGAGATTGATACGCTTTTCGAACAGGCAGGTTTGAAGCGCAACCTGCGCGGAAAAGCTGCCGGGGTGACCGACCGGATGCGGCTGGAACGCTCGGCTCAGCATGAACTTACACCGGCTGCGCCGCTTCCGCGCGTGGCTCCAAACGGCGTGGAATGGCTCGCGGTTCCCGGCTGGGAAAAGCTGAACTGGCTCTGGCACGGTTTCAGTACCCGCCGGGGCGGACGCAGTACGGCGTATTGCGCGGAGGGAGAGCCGGGTGAACTGAATCTTGGCTTTACCTCCGGCGACGAGCGGGAGACGGTCTTCCAGAATCGCCGTCTGCTGGCAGAAGCGGTGACGGGAGAGGCTGCTACGCCGCTGGCTGCTCTCCGGCAGATTCATTCCAGTCTCATCCATCGAGTGGGCGCTGCGGAGGCCGGCCGCGAAGCTCCGCTGCGGGGCGACGGGCTGGTGACCGATGAGCCGGGCTTCCTGCTCGCCATTCAGACCGCCGACTGCATTCCTGTGCTGGTGGCCGACCGCAAACGGCGCGTCGTGGCAGCCTTTCACGCGGGCTGGCGTGGGACGGTGAAGCGCATTGTGGAGAATGGCGTGGGAGGGATGCGGCTTGACTTCGGCTGCCAGCCTGAAGATCTGATCGCCGCCATCGGACCTGGCATCGGCGCGTGCTGCTATGCGGTTGGCGATGAGGTGCTCAGCGAGTTCGAGTCGCAGTTTGCCTATGCCCGCGAGTTATTCTGCGAGGTCTACGATGCGGATCCGGTGCGGACGAAGTATCCCATGCTCTTTCTGACCCAGCGCGCGCCGGGGCACTCGGAGATTGGGCCTAGCCTGCACTTGAATCTGGTGGAAGCGAATCGCCGTCAACTGCTTGCGGCGGGCCTCAAGCCGAGGCAGATTCACTCCGCGGGCGGCTGCACAAGCTGCCACAGGGAGCTGTTCTTCTCTCATCGCGGCTCTCAGGGGTATGCGGGACGGATGATGAGCGTGATCGGCATTCGGACGCATTGACTCCTGAAGATCGCTCCGGCGATCCCTCATCACAAAAGCAGATCATGCGATGCGCGGCACAAAAAAACTCGAGCGCTGAAATCAGCGCCCGAGTGAGGTCGTGCCGAAGAGCAGGTTAGAAGTTCAGCCGTCCCTGGAACTGGAAGGCCCGCGAATCATTGCTGGCGATGCCCACCGTACCGAACGCAGTGCTGGTGGGATTGACGCCGATGCTCTGGTTGGAGAAGTTATTGCCGAGCGAGACGTGGTTGGTCACGTTCGCGCAATCCACGCGGAAGACAAACTTGGTGCGGTCGGTGATACTGAAGGTGCGGTTGACGGACATGGTCAGACGATAGAGATCCGGTCCGCGCAGATTATAGGCACCGACGCGGGCCGTGTCGCCAATAGTGTTGAGCTGAGTGTTGCAGAAGGGGCCGACGCTCGTTGCGCAAGCCGCGGTACCAGTTCCCGAATTGGTGGTGGTAACCACTCCATTCGTTCCCATTCCCGCTGCGGTGCTGCTGATGTAGCCCTGGATGTATGGCCTGGTGGCGATCGTCGCCGATGTCAACCCTTGGCCCCACTTGCCATTGATGCGCGGGGAGCCGGAGAAGCTCCAGTTACGATCCATCATGACCTGTCCTTGCCCAAAGTTCTGCGCTGGCGAAGCGGCGGAGCCGACGATGGGCAGAGGAAGACCGGAGGCATCCTGGAAGATCGCAGAGATCTCCCAGTTGCCGGCCAGGGTGCGGACAGCGAAGTGATCGGAGCCGACGCCGCCCTTGCCAAAGGGCAGTTTGTAGACACCGAAGACGGTGAGCAGTTGGGGTACGTCGGTTGTGCTCCTGGAGCGGTCGATGCGGTCGGCCTTCCAGGCCTGGTGGCTGACGTAGGTGTTGAAGGCAGCGGCTGGGATCGCATAGCCGCTGCGGATGGTTCCTACGTCGTCAAGGGTCTTTGAGTAGGTGTAGTTCACGGTAAAGGTCAGCCCCTGGGACATACGCTGGGTCAGGCTGAGCTGCATCGCGTTGTACTCGGAGTTGGCTCCCATCACGCCGAAGGTATCGTTGACGCCGGAGTATTGCGGCATCCAGGTGAGCATATGGCCGATGGAGGCCGCTGAGTTAAGTGCCGCTGCTGCCGAGTAGGCCGGATAAGGCGCGGCAGCGGGGATGCAATTGCCGCAGGCCGTATTGACCGCCGCGATATTCGCCGGAGTCGCCGCCTTGCTCAGGTTGGCTGAGCCAGCCGTGGTGAGGTAGGTGGGATTAACCTGGTTGGACTGCAGACCGCGCAGGTTGTTGTTGCCGGGAAGGAAGTGGCCCTGTGTGCCGACGTAATTGACCGTGATGGTCATGGCCTTGGTCAGCTCACGCTGAATGCCGAAGTTATAGAAGCCGATCTCCGGAGCGCGGCCTCCATAGTAGGGATCTGCATAGTTTTGGGCCGATGCAGTCGCGTAGATGCCGCTCCTGCCGTAGCAGGGCGAAGTGATCTGGCCGCTGCAAACATAGTTTCCGGTGAGGATACCCGTCGAAGCAGCGGTCACGTTGATGCCGGTGACTGTCGGGAAGGTGAAGCCGGCGCCGCCGAAGTTGGCGTTCGGACCTGCAACGTTGGCACCTCCCGTTGTGGGAAAGTTCGGATTGGTGTTGAGGTAGAAGGAGGCGCCCAAGGTGCTGTCGGAGAAACCCGATTGGACCTGAAGGCCCTGAGATCCCGTTCCATCCGCGCCGGAGCCGCCGCCGACGCCGCCGCCGTGAGAGTAGACGATGGAGTATGCGGCGCGCAGGATGGTTTTGTCGTTCAACTGATAGGCAAGGCCGAGACGCGGACCGAAGTTCTTATGCCAGTCGTTTACAGGGGTACGGCAGTTGCAACTGACGCCAGCACCTCCGTATTTTCCGACAAACTCGAGCGCGCCATTGGTACTGGTGATGGGATTGACGGCTGTTGGATTGAGGAAGGACCAGCGATCCAGAACCTCTCGATAGGTGGGCATATAATCCCAGCGCACGCCGAGATTCAGGGTGAGCTTGGAGCTTACCTTCCAGTCATCCTGGAAGTAAGGCGCATAGGGTTTGAAGCGCTGGCCATAATCCGTGAAGGGCTGCTGGGTAATGGATTCGGTACCCATGGCTCCGAGCAGGAAGCTGGCATAGGAGTAGCCGGTGTTGGTGATATAAGTGCCGGCATTGAGCGCCGTTAGACTGGCGGTTTCATTGGTGCTCATGGCAAAACCCGCCTGTTGGGAGGCGCTGTCCGCGGAGTCGACATTGTTCCCCAGCCACTGGAACTCAAAGCCAATGTTCATGGCATGACGGCCTTTGGTCCAGAGCAGGTTGTCGACGACCTCATAGGTTTCGCTGACGCTGGTGTAGGATTGCGAACCGTTGTTCCAAGTCGTCTGAGCATTCGATCCTGCGAAACTGACATTGGGGAAGTCCAGCGAGGCCTGGCCGGGAGGCAGGCCGGTGATGCCGGCGGCGGAGGGTTCATACTGCGAGAGGCCCTCAGTCGGATTCTTGATCGGCGGACCGCCGAAGTAGAGGTAACCATACCGGAGCTGGTTGGCAATGTGCGGGCTGATGGTGTAACCGTCCTGCACCTCGGCAAAGTGGCCAACGATGTGAGAGTAGAAGCTGGTCACATAGGGAATGGGAAATAAAGACGATCCATTGTAGGGAACGGCCAGACGGCTGCCGGTGGCGTACTGACCGAAGATGCGGTTTTTGTCGGAGACATCGTAGTCGGCACGGATGGCATAGAGGGAGTTATTGAATCCGGTCGGCGTACCGCCGAGATAGTTGTTGGTGATGGCGCCGACAACATCATCAGTGGGCGCCGGCAGGAATTTTTGCAGGTACTGCATCTGGGGCGAAAGCTCGTTGGCGGGAATGACATTGACGTTTGCAGCACTAACGAGCACAGGATTTCCTGCGGCTCCAGCGCCGATTCCGGGACCGTAACCATACTGATAGCGACAGGGGCCGTTGGTGCTGTTGGCGGTGCAGGCGGTCTGCGTGGTGGGATCGTAGATCTTATAGTTGATGTTGGCCTGATTGCCGAGGCCGCCATTGGCAACGGAAAGCAGTTCCTGAAAGTTTCCCGTGCGCATCAGGGTCGTAGGGAGGGTAGCTCCGGTAGGGTTCGTGCCAATTGTGTCGCGGAACCTGTCATAAGAGCCGAAGATAAAGAACTTGTTGCCGAAGGAGGAGATGTGTGGAATCTTGAGAGGACCGCCGATGGCGGCGCCGTACTCGTCCATATGCTCTCCGCCGCCATTCTTGGGGCCGGGCACTGTCGTCGCCACACCATTGACGTACTTTGTCACCACGTTACCACTGCCAGGCCCGCTGTACTTGCTGGCAAAGGTCCAAGCATCAAAGAGCGTGTTGCGGAGGAGGCCGAAGACGGCGCCGTGGTACTGGCTGCCGCCGGATTTGGTGGAGAATTCCTCGTAGCCTGCGCCCTGGCTCTGAGCTGAGAAGCCGCTGGACATCACCTGAACCTGATCGATATTTTCGATCGGGATCACGTTGTAGACGGGGCGGTTGTCGCTCTGCGCGTTGGCAGTGGTCATGGGTAGTCCGTCGACGTAAACCTCGGCAAGACGCTGAGGCAGGCCGCCAAACTGGGAGACGCGTCCGCCCGGGGGCTGCTGCGCGCCAGGAAGAAGATTTGAAAAGGTGGTAATGTCGCGCTGCTGGCCGGAGGGACCGGCGGTTTGGAGCATGATGGGCAGCTCGGTGTATACCTCGTTCCGGATGGTGCCGCCGAGTGTGGCGTTCGTGGTCTCAAGAGCGGGCGGCTCATCGGTGACGGTGATCGTCTCGTTCGATGTGCCAACCCGGAGCACAGGATTGAAGCCAGTGACGTGCTCGTTGTCGATCATGATGTTTTGCTGATCGAGAGTCTCGAAGCCTTGAGCCGACACGGAGACCGTGTAGTTGCCAGGAGTCAGAAGATTAATAGTGAAATAGCCGGATGAAGTGGTTGTGCGGCTGGTGGCGATGCCGGTGGCAATGTTCGAAGCCGTGACCTTGGCGTTCGCAACGACCGCGCCGGTAGAGTCGGTCACCGTTCCTTCGATGGCGCCGCCGGCCTGCGCGGATGCGGTCATGCTGAAGGTCAGCATTGCCGCTAAGAATGCCAGGCTCGCTAGAATGTACGGCCTGTGAAATACCGATTGAAAACACTTCGAGATGTGCATTTAGCCTCCGCTGAATCAACTCTTGCGCATCGTTTCGCGCAGCGAGTCGAATCATGTCTTAGATTTCCCTTTGTTGCATCCACAAACCATACACCCTGCACCAACCGCTTGCATGGACCTAACCACCGACTGGAGTTGCATCAGGCCGGATTCTTTGCAAGATCATCCGATCTGCCACTAACTTATTGCAAATCAACGCCCAGTCGCGCTTGGCCGGAGATGGAGCCTTTTAGCTGCTTGCGCGCTAAAAACGGCTTTCCATGCCGACAAATGACACAATTTTGCCATATTTCGAGCTTGAAAAAAGTTACCTGACGATTACCTGCATTGTCAAGTGAATAAACATCGAGGAATCTACGATGCTATGTGAAATCCGATCCTGCCGAGCGGAATCACCCGCAACTCAAAAAACATCTCTTATTGCGGTAAGAATCAATCGTTCAAGAGCAGCTCTTGATTCCATAGAATGATGTGTTTGGGGCAACTCCTTCGATCTGGATAAAACAACTGCCGAAGCGATCGTATCATGATCGCAATCGAAAACACTTCGCCTGAATTATCTAAAAGCCCATGCGCGATTTCAGGATGCGGACGCGATCGCGGGCAACGGGAATCTGAGTGTGCTGCGTATCTTTCAGCGTGAGAAAAACCTTTCCTGCGAAGCCGGAATTTACCTCATGGATCCAATCGACATTCACCAGCGCGGAACGGTGAACGCGCAGAAACCGTGCCGGATCCAGCCGCCGTTCCAGTTCCGCGATGCTCTGATCGACACAGTGCGGGCGGCCGTTGACCAGCGCGTAGGTGAGCTTATCCTGCGCCAGGAAATGCGTGACCGCATCGAGATCCAAAAAGGAGATGCGCTCGCCGACGCGCGTGGCGATGCGGCGTGGATATTCAGGGCGCTCCCCGCGCAGCGATGCGGCCAGCTCCTTGAGCAGCGCGGGCAGCTCCGGGTTCCGCTGCCAATCCGGCTTGGCGGAGAGGCGAAGCCGGTCCAGCTTCTTCAGCGCGCGCGCCAGTTGCTCCGGCTCGATGGGCTTTACGAGGTAATCAATGGAGTTGACCTCGAAGGCTTTGAGAGCATATTTGTCGAAGGCTGTTGTGAAGATCACGAAGGGCTGCTGGTTCAGCCGGGACAGCAGCTCGAAGCCGTTCATGCCAGGCATTTGTATGTCAAGAAAGAGCACATCGACGGACTCGCGATTGAGGAAGTCGAGCGCCTGCGCCGGATCGACGGCGCTGCCGAGGATGCGCAGACTGGTCGCGCTCTTGAGCAGCCGTTCCAGGCGCTCGATTGCCAGCGGTTCATCATCGACGAGATAGGTGCGCAGCGCTTCTGGTTCCATCGCTGATTCCATTATGCGGGAAAGGAGAGCCGGACTACGGTTCGTTCGTTTTTGCGAGCGACATCCAGTTGGCCGTTGCCGCCAAAGAGAAGATCGAGGCGCGCGATGAGATTGCCCAGGCCGTGTTCGGGCGTGATGGCATCGAGCGAGAATCCGGGGCCGTCGTCGCTGACTTCAAGCACGATGCGATCTGATTCTCTGGCTCCATCGATGCGAATCGAAGCGCCCTGGCTGCGTTGAGAGACGACGTGCTTGACGGAGTTTTCCACCAGCGATTGCAGAGCGAGCGGAGGTACGTTGACCTCTGCCAGAGCGCCGGGGACCGCGATTTCATAGCGCAGCCGCGGACCGAAGCGCGTCTTTTCAATCTCCAGATAATCGCGCACAATCTTGAGTTCCTGGCCTAGCATCACCAGGCCGCTTTGATTGGCGCTGAGCGAGAAGCGGAGTAGCGAAGCCAGCTTGCCGACCGTATCTTCAGCGCGTTGCGGATCGGAGGGAATCAGCGCGGCGATGGAGTTGAGCGTATTGAAGAGAAAATGGGGATGGATGCGCGACTCGAGCGAGGAAAGCCGCGCCTCGGCCAGCAGCTTGTAGGCGCGCTCCTGCTCGACCTGGCGAGTGCGCAGTTCGAGTGCGGCTGCCTGAAGTTTGTAGCGCAGGGTCTCGAAGGTGGTCATGCTCATCCCAAACATGAGCGTGATCAGAATGCTGAAGGGAAGAACCCCGCGAAGTTCGATCCAATACCAACCGCGCGGAATGAGACCGATGATCTGGAAGACAAGGTTGGCGGCAAAACTGCCTGTCACTGCGGTGCCAACAAGAACGAGAGCCTGAATAAGAACGATAAGCCGAGGGAATCTCTCCGAGTAACGGTGAGTTATCCGGGTAAGAAGAGCAAAGGACGGCAAGGCAATCAGAGTGCAATAGACGGAAGCAAAAATGAGCGTGCGACCGGTTTCAGAGAGACGAATATGCCCCAATGAAAGAAAAAGCAAGACAATCAGCAGCGCCGCGCCAGCCGCAATCGATATCGCCCTCAGAAAGTGAGCGGCATAACTGCGGTCTTGCTTGCGGTTGCCGGAGGAACCTGGTGTGAACGGATTGGTCTCGCAAATCATAGCTGGAAACGAACCCCCAATGAGGTGGCCGTGGTGTATGGAGTAGCGCCATAATCCGTTGCTTTAGCGCCTTCCGGAACTTCCATATGCAGGTAGGAAGAAAAATGATTGCCGAATCTGCGGTTGGCATCGAGGATGAAGACATTGCTACGGTCATTCAGATTCTCGACCATTGAGGCGGAGAGATCCCACTGCTTCCATCCGGGCAACTCGCGCAGGCGATTCTTATAGGCGGTGAAAAAAACATAGTGCTGGCGTCCGGCGGTTGGTGAAACGTTCATATCGCGATAGTACGCGGTGTTGGGCGGCGTGTAGAACTCTCCGATGAATGAGACGCCGTTCGTCGTTGTGTATTTCGCGCCCAGCAGCACGGCGCCCTGCTCGCGCCAAGCGGCTTCACCATGCACCTCCCAAGCCACGCCGAAGACGCGCGTGAAGGTAAGTCCGCCCACTGCGTCACCGCCGCGCTCATATGCGGCAATCAGCGAAGTGTCGAATCCATGTACCAGAACGTTATAGCGGAAGGCTGTGGTATCGTGCAGGTTCGCGTTCGCGGGCGCAAGCGCGGCGGAGGACCAGACAAGCGACAATGCGTGCGGGCCATGCACGTAATCGGCCTTGACCATATCACGGCCCTGGTTGAGGTTCAGCCGGTCAGTGGGGTTGGTGGGATCGCGGGGCGGATCGAGCACACCAGCCGGAGTAAAGGCATAGCCGGTTCCCCAGCGCACGATTCTCCGGCCAGCCATGAAGTCAAAGTCACCTGCCGAGAGGCCGGCGTAAGCCTCTTTCACACGAAATTGGGTGTGTGTGCCGGTTGATGGCTCAATCGCAGCGTTAAGAGCGGCAGAGGCAGCTGCGTTATCCGGCGGCAGATCGAAGTCCGCGGCGGAGAGGCCGTGAAAGGAATCGGCCAGCCCCACCACGCTCGATGCGACGCTCCAGCGCGAGCGATAGCGGAGAGTGAAAGACGGCTCGACGAGCAATTGATTCTGAAGCAGGGTGACCGAGGGATCCGTGAGCATCGTAGCCGAAGCCGGCAGCGGCGGGCGAAGGCTTGTGTCGAATGTTGCATCGTCGATCACCGAGAGGGAATAGCGGAAGTCGCTGCGCCGCTCAGGCGCCGGGTCATCCTGCGCGGCCAGGCGGGCCGCTAGCGCCAGAAACAGAAGAACCAGAATTGTCTGTGCGCGGTTCATAGGTCCTTTCGAGGTTTCGTTGTGCAGTCAGTCATTGCGGAAGTACACTGTCGCGGTATGCCAGTTGTGAAAGATTAAAAACATTGTGGAAAGAGTCCAATAGATCCAGGGCTTGATCGGAATCTTCGCAAATAAAAGCTCATTGCCTATCATGCCGATTCCAGCTAGCCATACGATTGGCGTATAAGCGGGCGCCAGAAAGCCGACTGCGCTCATGCTCCAGGCGCACTGAGGCAGAACAATCAATACAGCCCATGATGCGAAGTAAAGCAAAAGCCCCGCGAGGTAGAGACGAAGGCCGAGCTTCTGACCCGGCGTGGATACGCGAAGCCGCATAAAGACCGGCAAAACCATGACGAATCCGCGCAGGATATTTTCTGGAAGGCTGATTTGCTTCGGAATATCCTTCCAGAAAATCTCCATTTGGAAGGCTGCTGGAAGTTGGTGCGCATAGATCAAGTTGAAAACCAGAATAGGCACCAGCAGCCAGAAGCAGCTATATAGGTAACTGACGTTTTTCGAAATGTTCATTCAAATTTCCCTATACTACAGTGCTATAGATGATCAGAACCTATCCGTCCGTCCCTGATAGAAGAGTTTGTCGGGCAAAGCGCGCGGGGCAATGTCGGAATACTCCAGGATGCTGTGCGAGTTGTGGCGGATTTCGTCGTAGAGGGTCCAGCGATGAAGCTGAGGTCTGCCGTCCACGGTGATGTATTCATCGAAGGTGGCGGATTTGATGTGCTTGCCGGAGGTGAGATAGAACTCCGCCTTTACCGGGCGTGCATCCTCGACGCGCAACCAGTAGAGGATGCGCTGATAGGTTGAGCCTTTGCGCTTGGCGGTCAGATCAAGCACGTAGCAATTTTCGCTGCCGACCTTCTCAGTGCGAAGATAAACAGGCGAGTAATCGACGGCGTAGTTAGTGCGGGCCACGTCGCCGTTGGAGGCGTCGCCGCTGAGGCGTTCGAGCGGCGTGATGCGGATGGGGCGGCTGGTGTCGGGCATATAGACCCACATATCATCGCTCAGCATCAGCAGGTGCTGGCCCTTTTCACGGGGGCTGAGGAACTCGACATAGCTCTTCTCAGTTCCCTTCTGCGAGACTTCGTAGAGTTTGTCTTCGTCGTCTTTGCCGGATTCGTAGTGCGTGATCTTGACCCGCATTACGTAGGAGGGCCATCCGTTGCGGTAGGCGTCAGAGCGCTTGAGCAGCGCTTCGGCATCGGGCGTGGCGGCGCGGCAGACGAGCGCACAAGCCAGTAGAAAGCTGACAGCAAAAAGCAGCAAAAAGGTGCGTAGAATGCAGTTGATCTTAGACATGAGAGAGAGCCTCCGCAATTCTGAGCCGGGATGCGCGGACCGCCGGGAAGATGGATGCAAGCGCCATCGAAACGATGACCAGCAAGGACGAGACGATCATCTGAAATGGCACGCGTAGAACTTTGAAGGGCATGGGAACGCTGTAGCCGGGCGGTGGCGGCATATGCAACCCGGAGACGTTCAGAAGCGCACCCAGAAGATTGCCCGCAATCAAGCCGATGACCGCGCCCATCACGCCGAGCAGTGTGGCCTCGACGACGAAGAGCGCGATGATCCATGAGCGGGGGGTGCCCATGGCGAGCATGGTGCCAATCTCGCGGGTGCGCTCGAACATACTCATCAACAGCGTATTGACGCTAGACATGAGGACCATAAAGAAGACAATGATTCCCATGAAGAGAAAGATGCCGTTGAACATGGAGTTGACCTGCTTGTAATAAGTGGCCAGGTCGATCCATTTCTTCAATTCCATCCGCTGGGAGAGCATGTTCAGGCGCGGCATCATTTCCGTGTAGGCCTGATCGGTGTTTTCCGTGGAGTCGAGGCCCACCACAAGGTTGGTCACGCGATCGCTTTGCAGCAGGCGCTGCGCGGCGGGCAGAGTAATGCGCAGATAGCGTGCGTCTCGCTCCGGCGCGCCGGAGTTGATGATGCCGACAATCTCAACATCAACGCCGTTAAGCGCGCCGTCGGAGGTCATTGCCAGCACCGTCAAGCCATCGCCAACGCCGACGTTCATCGACTTGGCCAGCCCTTTGCCGATCAGCGCCTCAACCTCGCCGCTGGGCTTCGGATCCAGATCGCGCCCCGATTCGATGCGTGTAATGAAGCCGAGGGATTTTTCCGCCTCCGGATCGACGGCGCTGCCCTTGAATCCGGCGGCCTTGGTTCCGTTGGAGACCATGCCGTAAAAATCGATGCGCGGAGCAATGCCGCGTACATGGCTGCCAGCATTGACCGAAGCGGCTACCTGACGCCAGTTGTCGATGCCGGTGTCGAGAACGCGGGTTTCGTCGCGCTGGAAGTGATCGGCGGTGAAGATTTGCAGATGACCGAGGCCGCTATTGATGGTGTCTTCGCGCAGGCCGTGCGTCATGAAGGCAAAGTAGCCGCCGGAGAGCAGCAATCCCGCAACGCCTCCGCCCACCATCATCAATGTCATCAGCGTGCGGCGGCGATTGCGGAAGATGTTTCTGAATGCAAGCAGAAGAAATTTAGCCACGACTGCCTCCTTGCGCCGTCGTATCGGAGATCACTTCGCCGTCGGTGAGGCGGACAATGCGCTCGGTGTGTTCGAGCAGTCGTGCATCGTGCGTGGAGAAGATGAAGGTGAGGCCGAGGCGCTGATTGAGGCCGTGCATCAGATCGATGAGTTGCGTGGCGTTGTGCGTGTCCAGATTGGCGGTCGGCTCGTCGGCCAGCACCAGCGCAGGACGATGCACAATCGCGCGGGCGACCGCAACGCGCTGGCGTTCGCCGCCAGAGAGCAGGTCGGGGCGCTGGTTGGCGCGAGCTGACAGGCCAACGCTACCCAGCGCTTCATCCACCCGCTGCCGCCGCTCGCGGCTGCCGACGCCCTGTACCAGCAGCGGATATTCGACATTCTCGGCGGCGGTGAAGACGGGGATGAGATTGAAGGTCTGGAAGACGAAGCCGATCTTCTCGCGGCGCAGTTTGCTCATCTCCGCTGGCTTCAACTTCGATGTGTCCACGCCATCTACCAGTATGCGTCCGCTGGTTGGCTGATCGATGCAGCCGATCAGATTGAGCAGTGTGGTCTTGCCGCTTCCGCTCGGCCCCGAGATGGCGAGAAACTCACCGGCTGAGACGCGCAGGCTGGCATTCGAAAGTGCGCTGACAAAGCTGTGGGCCGGGTTGCGGGCAGGACCGTCGTCTAGCGAAAACTTTCGACTGACC
>Ga0181528_10001100_pt1 | contig 17102 bp, 16 predicted proteins | sample PEATcosm2014_Bin_47_FD_119742 | JGI IMG/M metagenome (GOLD analysis project Ga0181528, IMG submission 119742) | Peatland microbial communities from MTU Mesocosm Facility, Houghton, MI, USA - PEATcosm2014_Bin10_10_metaG | ecosystem: Environmental > Terrestrial > Soil > Wetlands > Peat | place...
CCAGCAACGCTACACGATTTATTGGGCGCTCGCACCACGAACTGGCGGTTGACACAAATGCGTTGATGTTACGGGCTATTGGCAGCCCCCCTCCCGCGTGTCGGAACATTCTGATTGTACCATGAAAACACCCCTCAAGTCTGTTGTTGCTGTCCTGGCTTTTCTCACCGCGTTCACGTTTGCCCGCTCCGCAGGGGTCGACGGCAAATGGGCGGCTGAATTTGACACTCAAGTCGGCATCCAGAAGTACCTCTATGAATTCAAGACCGGAGCCGACGGCAAGATTGCGGCTACCGCGCATTGGAACCGGATGGACCAGACAGGAACGACCGAGCTAAAAGAGGTGAAGCTTGAAGGCGATGCACTTTCCTTCGTCGAAACCTTCACCATGCCGGATAGCGACACGGAGATCCGAATCGACTACAAGGGAACGGTGGCTGGCGACGAGATGAAGCTTAACCGCAAGGTGGGTGATTTTGCCACAGAAGACTTTGTCGCGAAACGGATCGCTGGCCAGGCTGCGGCTGTGCCGACTGCACAGGCTGCTCCGAATTCTTCCGGCGTCGCTTCGGAGCCCGTGGCGGCTTCTGAGCGGACGATCGCAGCGGGGCCTTTCAAACCCACCTGGGAATCGCTTTCCCAGGGCTATCATTGCCCCGAGTGGTTCCGCGACGCGAAGTTTGGCATCTGGGCACACTGGTCCGCGCAATGTATGCCGGAGGAGGGCGACTGGTATGCGCGCAACATGTATATCCAGGGCACGGCGCAATACGCTTACCACGTGGCGCATTATGGCCATCCCTCGAAATTCGGTTTCATGGAGCTGGACAACCTCTGGAAGGCCGACCAATGGGAGCCGGAGAAGCTGATGGCACTCTACAGGCGGGCCGGTGCGAAATACTTCGTCGCGCTTGCCAACCATCACGACAATTTTGACACCTACGACTCGAAGTACCAGCCGTGGAACTCGGTCAATGTCGGGCCGAGGAAGGACATCGTCGGCACCTGGGCGAAAGTGGCGCGCGCCAACGGCCTCCGCTTCGGCGTCAGCAACCACTCGTCTCACGCCTGGCACTGGTTCCAGCCGGCCTACGGTCACGATGTCGAGGGACCGCTCGCGGGCGTACCCTACGATGCTGCGACGCTCACGAAGGCTGATGGCAAGGGGAAATGGTGGGAGGGATTGGACCCGCAGGATCTGTACTGCGGGCTGCGCATCCCGATGCCAAACGACCTGAAGACCATCAAGGAGGCGGAGGCCTGGCACTGGAAGAATGACGGCCATTGGTATGAAAGCGTCCCGCCCAATGACAACGGATATACGAATAAATGGTTCCTCCGCTGCCAGGATCTCATGGACAAATACCAGCCGGATCTCGTCTATTTTGACGACGATGAGCTGCCGCTAGGACAAGCAGGGCTCGACATCGCAGCACATTACTACAACGCGAGTGCAGGGCGCAACGGCGGCACGGTGCAGGCCGTGCTTGACGCCAAGCACATGGCGCCCGCCCACCGGGCCGCGGTGGTGGAGGATATCGAGCGCGGCGTCGCCAACGGCATTCGGCCCGCACCCTGGCAGACGGATACCTGCATCGGCGACTGGCACTACAACCGGCACGTGTTTGAGGAGCACCGGTACAAGACGGTCGGCCAGGTTGTGTGCATGCTCGCGGACATTGTGAGCAAGAATGGAAATCTCCTGCTCAGCGTTCCGGTTCGGGGCAACGGTGCGATCGACTCGGACGAGGTCGCTTTTCTTGAGGGCTTGGCAAAATGGATGGACGTGAACAGCGAGGCCATCTTCTCCACACGCCCGTGGGTGATATTCGGCGAGGGTCCGTCCGTGGCTGAAAAAGCCGAAGGAGGGCAGTTTGGCGGTGCGAAGGATGTGCGCAGCAAAGCCTACACGGCGGAAGACATGCGCTTTACCACCAAGAACGGGGCGCTTTATGCGATCGTGCTCGGGTGGCCCGCGGACAACAAGGCCCTCGTGAAATCGCTCGCGACCACATCGCCGCAGATCGCCGGCCGCAAGGTCAGCGATGTCACCCTGCTTGGTTACGGCGGCAAGCTGACGTGGACGCAGGACGAGGCCGGGTTGCACGTCCAGCTTCCCGCCAAGGCCCCGAGCGAACACGCGGTCGCCCTTAGAATCACCGGCGTGACAGGGTCATGATTCGACTCCGCCTTCTGTCCGCGGCGCTGCTGACGGCCAGTGCCGTCGGCTCTGCTCTCGGCGGCCCCTGCCGGGAGCACTATGGAGCCGCCAAGGTCGAGTATTTCTCCAAATCCGGCGAGGTCATCACGCTCGACGCCAACCTGTGGTAGCCAGGATGCTTCAGCGAGATGCGATGCCTTCGTTGCGCATCCATTTCGTGGAAACAACGTGACCGTTGAACTTTTCAGGACACCGCGTTCCAGGCCATTCTCGCCGGGCCGGGCTGACAGATTGCGGAAACTGCAAACTTTTGCCGCGAATGTGACGATTTAACGCATCATGCAGGGTCTGCCTCAGTCGGTTCTTCTCGAAGCGAAGCGAGAGGTCATCATGCGAAGCAAGCTCGGGGAAATGATCACGCCGAGGGAGGCATGGCTGTTGGCGGGCCAGAAGACGACCTCGGAATCGCTCTGGTCGATTGCGTATCGGATTGGCACCCAGCACGAAGTGTCTCCGGAGGATATCCATCGGTTCTTGGAGCAGCAGTTCCCCCAATACTCGATGACGGAAGGCAAGTCCCAGGGCTGGGATGATCACCATTCCAGCGGCTGGGTTGAGTGAGGGTCGTGGGAATTCTCGCGACGCGATGCATCCGCAGGGTATGATCCTGCGTAGAAGTGAGGTGTAATCATAGAATGGAGATTCCCGCCATGAACATTCGAATTATCCCCAGCGCACTGTTTCTTTCCCTCGTTCTAGCCGTCGGAGCAACCGGTCGGTCGGAGGCCGCCGCGACCAAGGCTGACCCGCCGCGCGAACTCACAATCGTTGTCGTTGACTCCCTCAGGGGAAATGTCAGCGAGCGCAACCTGTTCGACCGTATCGCCCAGGACTTCACCGAGGTCCTGGAAGCGAAGCAGTGGCCGCTGAAGATCAACGTGGAGCGCTTTGGAGCCAACGCTGCGGAGCATCCGATCGAGATGCGGATTTATCTGCAGGGCATCCGCAAGGATACCCCGGACGACCTGACCATCCGGGCTTGGGTTACATTGGTTGATCATGGCGCGAAAACGGATTTCGGCGTCATCAAGTACAGCTATTATCCTCGGCAGACGGAGTTGGTTGACGACCGGCTCGACCACGTCGTTCGCGGCGCGGCCAAGATTGTCGCCGCAAAGATCGAGCCGATCCTCTTCCCGAGAGTTGACCAACCGAAATCCTGACGCGACCTTCTCTGTCATCTTCCCGTGCCGCCCGAACAGGAGAACGCAGCTGCCGTCGAGGAAGCCGGTTTGCTCGCGCTGGCCGGCCGGGGTGATCACGACGCATTCCGCCTGCTTTATGCCCGCTATGGCGCCCCGCTGTTCTCGCTCGCCGTCCGTTTTGTCGGCAACACCGGCGATGCGGAGGAACTCCTGCAGGATGCCTTCGTCAAGATTTGGACGAACGCGGCCTCCTACGATTCGCGAAAATCCCGTCCGTTCACTTGGGCCGTAACGATCATGCGCCGGACTTGTATTGATCATCTGCGCAGGAGGCAACGCGTCCCTGCCATGGCTCCGCTGCCGGAGGAGGCTGGGGCGAACCCGGGTTCCGCGACCAACGATGATGGCAGGCAAATGGCCGAGGCACATGAGGACGCCGGCCTCTTGAGGGAAGCGCTCGCGGAAATCCCGTCGAATCCGCGCCAGGCCCTTGAACTCGCGCTCTTTTCCGAGATGACCCACGCAGAAATCGCCAGGCGGCTTGCGCAGCCGGAGGGGACGGTGAAGTCCTGGATCCGTCGCGGACTGCTCGACCTCCGCGCAACCCTGAACAGTTCCACCCGATGAATCCACAACTTGAAGAACTCGCGTGCCTCTACGTGCTCGACCGGCTCGACGCCCGGGAGCGAACCTCCTTCGAGGCCTCCATGCAGACCGATTCCGAACTTGCGGCATTCGTTCGTGAGATCGAGTCAACGCTTGAGCAGCGTATCCGTGCGCTGCCTGGATTGGAACCACCTGCCGGGCTGCTCGCGCGTATCGAAGCCCGTGTTGACCGGCTTCCGGCCAGATTGTCGCCCGAACAGCCTCGGACAGCCGCGCCGCTCTGGGTTTCGATTTCCCGGTGGGGCATCGCAGCGCTCCTCCTGCTTGGCTTTGGTGCGATGGAGTTCCGTCATCTGCAACGCAATCCCGCGGCCGCTGCGCGTCCGATTGTGGTCTTTGTCGGACTCGACTCACGGCAGAGCATGCTGAGCGAGGTGCCGTTGCGGCAGCGTCCAAAAGATGCCGACGCCAGCTTCGTCCAACTGGCCTCGCTGGCCGAACAAATGTGGGAGAAACCCTCGGATCTTCCAGTCAAGCTGCATTCCACGGGCCAGGGCGGGCGAGGCTACGCGCTCTTCGACCCTTCCAGCAGCGAGGGATTCATCGCGGTTCAACAACTCCCCACGGCCGGGACCGGTCAACGATACCATCTGTGGATCGTCGACACCTCCTCTGGGCAGACTTGCGAGGCCGGCATCCTTCCACTTACGGACGCAACCAACGGACTCTATTTTTTCTCTGTCCAACCGGGGTTCAAAGCACGGTCTGGCTCACTGGATTTCTTCGTGACAACCGAGAAAACCATGGCGTCCGAATCGGCCCGGCCGAGTGGCAAAGTCGTTCTAGGCAATCAACGGACATTCTAGCGTCGGATGCCGGCCGCTTCGCCCCTCCGAACCTTCGCGTGCTGGGCCATTCAAAAGGCTGCGGTCAGCTGCAAATCGAGCGCGCAATGTCGCGGGCCTTGTCTGCCGAAACGAGTTTCTCCACGAGCATCAGCCCGAAATCCAGCGCCGTGCCCGCTCCTCGTGAGGTCAGAATCTTGCCGTCGGCGACCACCCGCTGGTCGGCCAGGATGTTCGGCAGTTCACCGGCAACCGAGAAATGTGCCGTGTAACGCCGTCCCTCCAGCAGGCCTGCTGCGTTGAGGACGGTGGGTGCGGCGCAAATGGCCGCCACCCATTTCCCTTCCGCGGCGTGGCTTTTGACCACCGTATCGACCCGCGGATCGGCCCGCAGATTTTTGACGCCAGGGCCGCCGGGAAGGAACAGGAGATCGAAAAGTCGCCCTCCAACCGCTGAAAGAGCGGTATCGGCGTGCATCGTGATTCCGCACCGACCGGTGACGTGAGGCTGTTCGGCGAGCGAGGCGACCGTGACCTCAACCCCGGCCCGGCGAAGCAAATCGACTGGGGCGATGGCCTCAATCTCCTCAAACCCATCAGCAATCAAGACAAGTGCGGTAGGCATAGGCGGAAGGTTGGGTTAATTGGAAATCACATTATGCGGTTACCTCGAAGACGCTAGCCCGCATATTGTGGGAGGTTTTGGGACCGGCAGGGTTGCAGGACAGGGGTGCCTGCATAAATGTGCTGAGACAAAAATGGAATCTCTTCGTGGAAAGCGCCTGGTGATCTTTGGCTGTGGTTACGTCGGCACGGCGGTGGCACGCGAGGCGTTGGCGGCAGGCGTTCATGTGGAGGCGCTGACGCGCAATGCTGAGCGGGCGGCGGCGCTGATCAAGCTGGGGGTTGGCGCGGTTGTCGCTGACCTCGCGACGAATTCATGGCACCAGCGCATCGCGCCGGCCCCGGAATTTGTTCTCGATTGCGTCAGCTCGGGAGGCGGAGGCTTGGACGGCTATCGCCGGTCCTATGTCGGGGGCGTGCTGTCGATTCTGGATTGGGCCCGGCGCGGACTCCTGGGGACGTTGGTCTATACGAGCAGCACATCGGTGTATCCACAAATCGGAGGCGCACTCGTCGACGAAACCGCCTCAACCGCGGAAACTGGCGGGACCGGCAGGGTCCTGCTCGACGCTGAGGCTTTGATACAGAACGCAGGCGCGGTGTGTGATCGATGGTTCATTCTGCGACTGGCGGGAATCTACGGACCGGGCCGGCATCATTTGCTGGACCAGATCCGGGACGCGGCGGTTGAAATACAGGGCGGTGGCGGTCATCGCCTGAATCTGGCGCACCGCGACGACATCGCGGCGGCTGTAATCGCGGTGTTTGCGTCGGCGAAAGAGGTGCGCAATCGGATTTTTAATGTGTCGGACGACGCACCCGCGACGAGGGCCGAGGTTGTGCAGTGGCTTGCCGCCCAGGTTGGCCGTCCGGCTCCGCGTTTCACGGGTGGCGGTGCCAGCCGTGGCCGCGGATTCCCGGTTTTGCCTGACCGGCTCATCAGCAATCACCGGCTCAAAACAGAACTTGCCTGGCAGCCAAAGTATCCGTCTTTCCGCGAAGGTTATCGTGAGATTCTCGGCGGCGAGGTCAGCTGACCACGCCGACACGGAGGCCGACGCAACCTGTTGCAAGCCTTCAAGCCGGCGATGGTCCGAGAACCAAGGCGATCGCGTTGCGTGAAGCACCCGGCGCCGATGTCATCCATTAAATGACAAATGTGCTCTGTGGTTGGATCCGCGCATTGTCATTTAATGGATGACATCAAGGATTTGGACATTACTTATGTCTTGCAGATAACGGGACGTCATTAGTGTCCGTAGATGTTTCCGAGGCGGTTAACCCTGAACTTTTATCCATACCATGCCAGGTGTCGGCAAGCTCCTCAAACAGGCCCAGAAAATGCAGCGCCAGATGGAATCGATCCAGGCGCAGCTTGAGACCAAGGAAATTGATGTCACCGCCGGCGGCGGAGCCGTGGCGATCAAGATCAGCATTTCCGGCAAATTTATTGCGCTGAAACTCGATCCTGAGTTCCTCAAGGAGGAGGCGAAGCTGGTTGAGGAGACCCTCCTTCTCGCAATGCAGGACGCTGCAAAGCAGGCAAAGACGCAATATGACGCCGAGATGCAGAAGGTCACCTCGGCCTTTCAGATGCCAGGATTTTGAGCACCGCGCTCAAAATCCCCGGTGTTTTCGCAAACGAAAACGCAGCGAACAGATATTCTACGGAACCTCGCTGAAATTCCCCTTGCTAGAGACCGAGGTCTAAAAGGGCAGCCTCTCCAGGGAAGATCCCGGTTTTGGCCCCGCCAAAACACTATGTTTTTGCTGAGCGAAAACAAATGACACCCGCGTTTGAGAAGCTCCAGAAGCACCTGAAGCAATTGCCCGGCGTGGGCTACCGGTCCGCAGAGCGGATCGCGCTTCATTTGCTGGTTGAGCGGCCTGAACGGCTGGCTTCATTGGTTGACGCATTGCAGACAGCCGCCGCGACGGTGCGACGATGCACCCGGTGCGGCAATCTGGCCGAGGGGGATCTGTGCGAGATTTGCTCGGATGAGCGGCGATTGTCCGAGGTGGTTTGTGTTGTCGAACAGGTCCCCGACTTGGTCGCGATCGAACGCTCCGGCGCATTTCGCGGGACCTACCATGTGCTTCATGGGAAGCTGTCTCCAATCCAAGGGGTCGGGCCGGAGCATCTGAATCTGGCATCGCTTGTCGCACGCATCGAGGCCGCGAAGATACAGGAGCTGATCCTTGCCCTGTCGAACGACGTGGAAGGGGAGGCCACCTGTCATTACCTGGTCGATCGCGTACCCGCGGGGCAGGTCAAGGTGACGCGAATCGGCTTCGGTCTCCCGAGCGGCGGCGGTGTGCTTTATGCGGACTCGGTCACGCTCAAGAGCGCGCTGGACGGCCGGCGGAGCTTTAACTAAAGAGACGCCAATCCGGTTGCACGGCAGTTCGGGATTGCGGCGAAGGCAAATCCCATTTTCATGACTGGAAGATCGGATGTGCAGGGTTCACTTGCACGCTTCAGGCGCCATTAGTTCATCGGTAGAACGCGAGCTTCCCAAGCTTGAGAGGTGGGTTCGATTCCCACATGGCGCACCAGTTCCATAGGAGAGCAGAAAACCTCATACTGTTCTCAGACAATTCCGACCCTCTGCATCGCAAACGCCCCGGCCCCTAATCGCCTGGCCCATCTGTGGCGCTGGCTGGAAACGCGGGGCAACCGCTCTACAGCTGGGATACCAACGAGTCGCCAGCAGTGTCTATTTGGCTGTTGGCGGGGCGTCCGTATCGAGCTTGAATAGCCTTCGAGCGTCGAAATGTTCGACCACCTTCTGAGCTGTCCCTTGGAACAAAGCCGCGTCCGCATTCGCTGTATGGATTGCAAGGCTAAGATCGCCGTAGACCTCCGAAAGGCTCGGAAACCGGGCCTTAAAATCCTCCGGCAAAGTCCCCTTATATGACTCGCCCATTGCTTCACCCGTCGTTTTGCCGCCCTCTTTAATACTCTCCGAGACGACCTTTACACTACGCCAGTACTGTTCGATAAGAACGCGAAGCAAGAAGAGTGCGGCCAACGTCTGCCCTGATTGGAATGCAACAGTTGCGGATGCGAAATACTCGGCCTGTTTCTTTGGCAACTCCTTCGGCACTTCGACTGCTTCGATTGGATCCCTGCCCGATAGTGTCAGCCTAAGCTTATGGCGCCGAACCAGAAACCTGACGGGCTCGCCTTTGCAGTTTTGACATTCATAAGATAGGAAGAACCATTGATCGGATCTGTTATCCCGCCCACGTTCGCATTTACCCTCAGCGTCAAGGGGGTTAAACGGCCCTTTTTCGCCGCATGCGGGGCAGCATGTCCTGATTGTTGGAAGCGGAAAAATGCCCTCATTCTGACTGAACTTGGATGGCGTTCGCCGCAATCCTGGCGAAAGCGATATACCCACGTCAGGGATCCACGAAGATTCTAGGATGGCAATGCCCGGTTTTTCCCAATCTGCCAATAGCGGCGAAGGAGGAGGCCGGAGTCCAGTCGTCGGCATAACAAATCCCTGTTCAGCGCTTGCTTGCCGGGATTTCGCGATCTCGGTTACATACGAGTCGTCCACTTTGACGCTTTGATATAGGTGCTTTTCAGACAGCAAGACGCGAAACGCCTCAGAGACGTTTTTCTGGAAGCGCGGCTCGAAATCCAGCGGGAGCAAAGGGATTTTTGGCATAGAGCTTCGGAGGGACAACCTGCCGGCACTGGCTAAGCGGCAGACTGGCCCTATTTTTCGTTCTAGTGTTTGCTGAAATACCTATCCACGCCAAACAAAAAGCCCAGCGGGCGATGATCAACCCACCCTCACTTCGATTCTGTACGTCGACATCGAAACGCTGCCAGGTGGAAAGCTTGAGGTAATTGAGTCAATTCGGAGGCGTTCTGCGCGCTCAATTTGAATATTGATCAGGTGAAGTAAGAGCTCGTGCAGATTCGCCTGTGGAAGAAGACCAACATTATCGATTCTGATGCCGTCCGGCGCAAAGGTGAGACGTAGTTCGTCCGGCGGCGTGACTCCTTTCGGCCCCCGCGGCAATGCTGCCCATCTTTTGACATCCTGATGCGCAAGCACCATGTCGCGCGCATCGATAGTTGCTTGGTGAACTTCTGACCAATACTTGGCATTAGGCAATTCGGTGAACGACGCGAAATCATCGAGGCGAACGAGGCCGCCAGCCTTCTTGAAGGGTCTTCCGTATAGCACGCAGGCTCCGACCATAAGCCCCTCAAATAATCCGTGCGATGGCACTAACTTCTTTCGCTCAATCTCCTGGAGTAGCTCTTTGGCGGCCACCCAGCCGTGCAACGCATGGGTGATGCTTTGAATCCTCCTCTTTGCCTCAACCGAGATAAATAAGGTCGGAAAGTCTTCGGCCATGGGAGTTCGATCTATTTGTGGAACGTTCAAATGTCTGGATTTTCTAGTTTCGCATGCCGTGAAACGCAATCCGCAAACCCATTGCGTTCTCGACACCGCCCCAGCCTTCGCCTTAACCGTTCCCTCCATGCCATCCCGCCCCCTCCTCTTCCCGGCCGCCCTCGCGTCAGTCATGCAGACACGCGACATCAACCAAGTCGAACTTGCCAAGCGATCCGGAAGCGGCGCCTCGCGACCGCGCTTGACTGGCTCGCCGACGGCAAGCCGCAGAACTGGCAATCCCAGCCCTGAGACCGGCGCCGCCGTTCCGCGCGGCAGTTCGTTGAAACGTTGGGCAAGTCACGACAATCCGCTGGTCTCCACGATTTCTCGGTAGTAAAGCCATGAGCGAAGCAAAGAGCGACCCCACTGTTGCCTTGACCATTCAGTTGCTTGAATGGCTGGCGAAACAACCTCGAACCCACTCAGAAATAATGGATGCTTGGCGGACAACATGTCCGCGGCTCTCGATATGGGAAGATGCATGTATCGAAGGCCTTGTTGATAAGGACACGAATTCCGAGCCGAGCTATTTTCCGAGCAGAAAGGGACATCAGCTTCTCGGTTCGACTTTGCCTCCTCAAATAAAACGCGGAAATTAGCGGTAACAACGGAGAACCGAAGTTCATCTAGGCGGCAGCGAGTATCTAATCTGGAATGTCGTTTTTGCCGGGATTGTCTTGATTATCGTTGCTCTGCTTTAGACGCACAGAAAAGAGGCAACGGACTTGCCGATACATGCGCCGGAGCCGACGGCCTTGGCTGGCGCTCGTCTCAGCGTTGGCGGAAAACTGTACCCAAAAACACCTATGACCCGCTACGTTGCCTTTCTAAGAGGCGTGAGCCCCCTCAACGCAAAGATGACAGATCTCAAGCGTTGTTTTCAGAGTGCTGGGTTGACCGAAGTAAAGTCCGTTCTTGGAAGCGGCAACCTGGTGTTCAGCTCTCGCATCAGCTCCTCATCCGTGTTGCAGCAAAAAGCCGAGGCGAGCATGCTTAAAGAGGTCGGACGCTCGTTCTATACTATTGTGCGCTCCGTCGAGGCATTGCGCGTGATGCTCGAACGGAATCCATTTGCAGAATTTGATCTGCCGGCAGATGCGAAGCGGGTCGTCACGTTCTTGCGCAAGCCGATCATTCGCACGCTTTCCTTTCCGGTCGTGTTGGAAGGAGCCCAGATTCTCGCGGCCAGCCAAACCGAGGTTTTCACGGCATATCGTCCGCAGCCCGGCAATCCGGTGTTCATGAAGTTGATCGAACAGATACTCGGCAAGGATGCGACCACCCGCACTTGGGAGACCATCCGGAAATGTACAAATGCATAAAACAGAAATCGCCAACAAGCCGCCGACCGGCATCACCCCGGCTGCTGGCGCACCCCATCGCGCCAGGCCTTTGAGGTTGACTGACTGGGCTGTATAGCGGCTGAAACGAATATTGCCCGAATATTGACCAAACGGGTACATTCCGCTGCTTTTGGCCGGTTCCAGCCTCTACGGACGAAAACGTTGTAAGTAATTTGTTACAAGTGACTACCAACGACTTTGGAGCCTCGCTTCAAAAACAGCATACACGGTTCGAATCTCCGTGAAGTGGCGCGGATCCACATAGATAACATGCAATCCTATGCGCCTTTGAAGGGATCGCGCGAGCGTGGCAGTTTAGCCGACCTAAACAACAACTTTGGCGAGCGCGCGGGTGCTGTCGGCGCTCGGGCTAAAATGCACGAAAAGCTGACTACAGAAAACCTCTATGCCGATGGGGCATCATTATCGGCGTCCGCCGCGGCCTGCGGATTGTCCGTCTGAATTTGCTGTCTGAGGATACTCAGGAACTGTTGCAGCAATGGTGACTGGTTGCCCGGGTGCCACACGGCGCAGAGTTCCACGGGCTGACAGTCGGTGCGGACGCAACAAAGCGCCATGCCTGGTGCCGGGTGAACATGGTCAGGCACAATCGTGATGCCATAGCCACTCGCCACATGTCCAAACCAGGCATGGATCGAGCCAGCGGTCTTGACAAAGCGCGGGGCAAAACCACTGAGACGGCATTGCTGGATGATATAGGCTCGCATCCCCGTCGCTTCCTTTTCGGACAGATCTACCCAAGTTTCCTTTGCCAGATCGGACAAGCGGACGAGCTTTCGCTTCGCGAGCGGATGCCGGGCCGGCAGCACGACGTTGAAAAATATCCGGCGAATCGAAAGAATCTCCAATTCGCTATTCTTGCCGAGGAGTTCTTTCGGCCCAAAACCCAGGTGTGCCTCGCGCGACCGGATCAGCGCAATCTGTTCATGAAAGCCGGCGTCGCGCAGAACGAGTTCCGCCCGCGGATTTCTCCGGCGGAATTCGTCGACCGTGGTGGAGACCAGTTCAGCATCCAGACGCCAGTCGTGGCAGACGATAAGTTCGCCCTGCGATCCACGGGCAACTTGCCGCGCCTCGGTCACTGCCACATCGACTTGCAGCAGCAGCTTGCACGTCCGGGCGTAAAATGCCTTCCCCGCGTCAGTCAGGGACACATGCACTCGATCGCGGTCGAGCAACTTGGCCCCGACCTCGTCTTCGAGAGCCTGGATCTGGCGGCTAAGCGCCGACTGCGCCACACGCAGGCGCTCTGCAGCGCGGCTGAAATTGAGCAGTTCGGCCACAGCATTGTAGTAGCGGAGTTGGCGCAATTCCATGCGAAACACTGAACTAGCGCGCGGAGGAATGTTTGTCAGTTTTTCTTTTTCCGTTGTCCATCGCCAACGGGCGGGTCGACCGAACCGGCGGCAGCGGTCAGAGGACAAGCAGGTCATACGCGGGCTCAACGGTTCGCTTTCAGATCTCTCAAAAGTCGTTTGAATTCAGGAGACTCACGAAGGATCTTTTCGCCGGCAGCGACCAGGCGGTCGACCGTTGAATCCGGCAGCGTGAAAGTCGTCATGAGGTTAAGAAAAAAGGAGCGTTCGGAGGTGTTCGCGATCGCATCAAATCCGACCTGGATGAAATAGTAGTCCGGTGAATCGCCGGGCAACTGGCCGGCTTTCCTCTCGGATTTCTTCCAAGATTCCAGAGCGGCGCGAAACGCCTCGATCGTCTGGTAGTCTGCGCGCTCTCCTGAGCGGTCTCCAAGCGCGAGGAAAGACGTAAGCGGTCCTGGAACGGCTTCCCGCCGATTCCACTCTTCGCCCCGGCTCGCAGCCGAGTTCACTACAATTATGACCAGGCGCTTTGGTCGCTGCATGCCGCCCAATTCCATTAGTCGCGATGGACTGCCAACGGCGACGATGTCGTCGATGAGACTTTGCATCCCGAGGTTGTCCGCCAATCCGCCGTCAACCAGGTGAATATACGGCTTGTTCTTGGAATCGGCATAGGAATGCAGAATGCTGAGAACCTGCGCCTCACGGTGAGAGACCGTGCTTTCATCGCCGGGCGTTCGGGGGACAATATGAGGTCGAGCGGCTCCGGGCATGCCCGCGTAGTTCTTGACCGTCACCGGAGTGAGGGCCAGCGGGACTGCCGAGGACGCCGCCACCGCCCGGGAGATCGGGAATTCATTAATATCGGAAGCGATCAGCCCGAAACGAGGACGGCTAAAGGCAAAATGCTCGCCCGTTGCCATATCCGTCGCGTTAATGATCAAGAATGGGCGCCCGCCTGATTTGGCCAAATCGCCGAATTTTGCGCCGTCGAATATGTGCCGATCGTAATACTCTGCGGCCACGTCGCTGCGGCCATAATAGGGTGAGATCAATTTGGGCCAGCAGATGGGATTCAGGACCCGCATGGCCAACGCGCGCTCCACGTTCCTCTTCAGGAAGCGGGATTCGAAATCCTGAAACGTCCGATCGTGATAGAGACAGTAATACGCTGCGGTGAAGCTTCCACCCGACACGGCCCCCACGGCTTCAACATCATCCAGCAGCCTTCGCGGCTGCGAACCCGGCAGTTCTGTATGGGAAAGTTCCTTCAATACACCGTAAGAGAATGCGGCTGCGCGAGTCCCTCCGCCGGAAAAGAACAGAACGACTGCAACGCCGTCGCTCGGGGGCTCCGCGGGGCGCGGAACGATCCCGATCTGGGTTGGCACCGCGTCCTCGGTCAGCATCCTGTTGAGGGGCGCATGAACGCATCCCGCCAGAACAAGACAGAGCAGGCCGGCGATCAGTGCGGCGATTTTGCTCATGCTCTGATTGAACCGGTCCATGGCGGAGCCGAACGCTGCCTGAGGCGCGGCGAATTCGCGATGAATGGTCACCGGCACAGCGCCCCGGGTCCGATGCGTTTGAGCTTTTGCGTGCACGACTGGAAGTCTGCCAGGTCTGGCCGCCAAGAAGGTTGCACCAATGCCCGTCAGTCCCCAAACGAAACGTCCAGGGTGCGCGCGGTCATCACGCCGTAGTCGTCCGCGGCAACGAGCTTCAGCTTTGCGGTCGCCACCCTCAGCGGAACGTATTCAAGTCGCGGCGGATTGACGGCGACCATCACACCATCGTGGCCTTCAACCAACGCGCGGACCGCGGCCGCGCCGAAGATCAATCCGAGTGACCGGTCGAGCGAGGTCGGCTGGCCGCCGCGCAATAGATGGCCGAGCACCACGGCGCGTGTTTCCTTGCCAGTCAATTCTCGCAGCTGACCCGCCACGATCTCGCCCACACCACCGAGCCGTTCAACGTGGCCGGCAGTTGCCGCTTCCTTCAAGACCACCCCGCCGCCGAGCGGCTTCGCGCCCTCGGCGACGACGACGAGTGAGTATTGCCGGCTGCGGCCCGCTGTCTTGTGTTTGATGTGCGCAGCAACTTTGGCGATGTCGTACGGGATTTCCGGGATTAGAATCGCATCCGCGCGGCCTGCTATGCCAGCGTGCAGCGCAATCCAGCCAGCATTGCGGCCCATTACTTCAACCACCATCACCCGCCGGTGCGATTCGGCGGTGAAATGCAGGCGGTCAATGCACTCGGTTGCAAACGACACCGCGCTGTCGAAGCCGAACGTCGTCATTGTGGCTTCAAGGTCGTTGTCGATCGTCTTCGGCACGCCGATGACGCGCAGCCCCTTTTTGTGCAAGTCGCGAGCGATGCTGAGCGACCCGTCGCCGCCGACGGAAATGAGCGCGTCGAGCCGGCGTTCCCGGAAACGGCGCACCACGGCGTCGCTGTGGTCGACTTCGGTGAACGAACCGTCCGGCTGCGGCACGCGCAGCTTGAATGGATTGCCGCGATTGCTCGTGCCCAGAATGGTGCCGCCGAGGTGTGCGATGTTGCGAACGAGCGGGCGCGTCAGCCTTATCACCCCGCCATCGGGATAGTTCTCGGGATAGAGCAATCCGTCGAGTCCATCGAGGATGCCGTGGATCTCCCAGCCGCGATTGCGCGCGGCGTGGACAGCCGCATGGATGACGGCGTTCAGTCCCGGCGCGTCACCGCCACCGGTGTTGATTGCGATTCGTTTGATCTCGTTCATGGTCTTTTGCCCAACAATGGTTCGACGTTCCAAATCTCCCTGGCGTACTCGGCGATGGTGCGGTCGCTGGAGAACCTGCCGGACGCGGCGATGTTCAAGACCACCTGGCATGTCCACGCCTCTCGGTCGGAATACAATTCCCCGAGCCGCTGGTGGGCCTGAGCGTAGCTGTCGAGGTCGGCCAGATGCCGGTAGTGGTCGCCGCGTTCCATCAGCGCATCCAGGATGGGCGTGAAGATCCCGGGTTCGTTTTGGCTGAAATGATTGCTGGCAATCAGATCGAGCGCGGCGCGCGTTTCCGGCTCGTTGTCGTAGTGCCAGCGCGGATTGTACCAACCGAGACTTCCCTCCACCTGTTCCGCGGTCAGGCCGAACAGAAAGAGGTTTTCCTCGCCGGCGGCTTCGGCCATTTCAATGGTTGCACCGTCGCGCGTGCCGATGGTCAGCGCGCCGTTCATCATGAATTTCATGTTGCTCGTGCCGCTGGCTTCATAGCCGGCCGTCGAGATCTGCTCGGAGACGTCGCTCGCCGGGATGAGATATTCCGCCACCGAAACACGATAGTCCGGCACGAAGACGACCTTCAACCGGCCTTGGGCGACCGGATCGCCGTCGAGCGTGCCGGCCAAGTTGTTGACGAACTTGATGACGAGCTTGGCGAAGTGGTATGCGGGCGCGGCCTTGCCGGCGAAGAAGAAGGTTCGCGACGGAACGTTGAGCTGAGGGTTTTCGCGCAGCCGATTGTAAAGCACGACGATGTGCAGCGCATTCAGCAGCTGCCGCTTGTACTCGTGGATACGCTTGATCTGCACGTCGAAAATCGTGTCCGGATCAATTCCGGGCAGGTCGAGCCACCGGAGTAGCCGCGTCTTTGCGTTGCGTTTCGCTTTCCGCACGGCAGCGCAAAACGACGTGTCTTCGGCGAGCGGTTTCAGTCTTTCCAACTGCACCAGGTCAGTGATCCAGCCATCGCCGATGGCGTCGGTGATGACTGCCGCCAGCGACGGATTGGCCAGCCACAGCCAGCGGCGCGGTGTGACGCCGTTGGTTTTATTGTTGAATCGCTCGGGAAACATCGCCGCGAAATCCGGCACGATCCGTTGCTTGAGCAGCTTCGAATGCAGCGCGGCCACGCCGTTGGTGCTGTGCGAGCCGACGATGGCCAGATGCGCCATGCGGACGTGCCGGGTCGCGCCTTCCTCGATCAGACTGACGCGCTCGACCCGCCCCGTGTCGCCTGGGTATTGCGCGCGGACATCCTGGAGAAAGCGGCGGTTGATCTCGTAAATGATTTCGAGATGGCGCGGCAGGAAATCCTTGAACCACTGCACCGGCCATTTCTCGAGCGCTTCAGGTAGCAGCGTGTGGTTCGTGTAGGCGAACGTGTGCTGCGTGAGAGTCCAGGCATCGGGCCAGCTCAGCTTCGCCTCATCCAGCAGCAGCCGCATCAATTCCGGCAAGGCCAGCGTCGGATGCGTGTCGTTAAGTTGAATGGCAACCTTGTCGGGAAGCGCGGGCCAATCGTTGCCGGCTGCGCGGAAGCGACGAACCAGGTCGGCCAGGGAGCAGGCGACGAGAAAGTATTCCTGGAAGAGTCGCAGGTTTTTGCCTTCCGTCGTGTGATCGTCGGGATACAACACCCGTGTGCAGGTTTCAGCGGTGAGTGTTTCGGCCAGTGCGCCGACGAAATCGCCACTGCTGAATCGGGCGAAGTCGAAGGAGTTCGGCGTCTTTGCGGCCCACAAGCGAAGCGTATTGATGGTCCGGCCGCCGAAGCCGACCACGGGCCGGTC
>Ga0181528_10001102_pt1 | contig 17084 bp, 11 predicted proteins | sample PEATcosm2014_Bin_47_FD_119742 | JGI IMG/M metagenome (GOLD analysis project Ga0181528, IMG submission 119742) | Peatland microbial communities from MTU Mesocosm Facility, Houghton, MI, USA - PEATcosm2014_Bin10_10_metaG | ecosystem: Environmental > Terrestrial > Soil > Wetlands > Peat | place...
GCCGTATACGGAACCGATTGTGCCTAACCAGAACCGGTTTTACCGGTTGCAGCAGTAAAATCGTAATGTAAATGTAATTGCGGGAACGCCCGCCACTCGCCACCGATTTCGGTGAGTGGCGGGCAGCGTTTTGTAATGAAAATCAAAGAATCGAAAAGCAAATGCCAGGCGTTCAGCCTCATTGCTGTCATGGCAATTTTAATGGCAACGGGCATTCAATCATGCTTTGGGCAACAGTTGGGATGCATGACAACAACTACAGCCGCTTGGCAGCCGATGCACGACGCTGGCTCGTCTTGGGACCGGGTGTTTTATGAAATTCATTTGACCCAGAGTTACGGAGGCACGAATTTCAGTTGGACAACAGATTCCTTTCCTGCCGGCAATTGCTATTTTTCTGGAAGCAACAGTTGGAACCAGCTGCGCTCCGATACAAAATATGTAGTTTGCTTTCATTTTCCTCCAATGTGGCTTACTGGTCAATGGGGGAAATGGGTGGCACCGACCAACTGGACGACATTTGAAAACTTCATGGTCTGGGTGGGCACGCAAATCAACACGAATTATTGCGGCGCCATCGAAATTATGAATGAACCGTATCTTAATTGGTCAGATTCATCCACTAATCTGGTGCGATACCTCAAGGTCGCCGCGCGCGGATTGAAGAAGGGGTTGGGCACGACGAGCATCCCGATCATCGGGCCATGCAACAGCGTTCAGCAGTCTTATTTTGATAATTTCACGGTTCCGTATATCGCCGGATATGGTTCGGGCGACATTGGTGGATTGTGGACCGATACCGGCGGTGGCAACAACCTCACGGGCATCTCGGAACATGATTATCCGAATGGTGGTGCCAGCATTTGGGCCCAGAGGCCGGAAGGCTCAATGCTCGCCGATTTGCAAACGATGATTAGCACATTTCAGGGCACCGGCTTGGGCGCGTTACCCATCTACATAACGGAAATGGGCTGGTCATCAAGCACAAACGACGTGCCTGTTCCTGTTGACACATACCCGGACTTGACCCACTATACTACGGCCCAATTGGTCATCTGCGCCGCATCAGGCATTAATCTTGGTCTTACTTTTGCCGGAGAGTATTCCGGCTATGGGTTGCTTACAAACGGTGTTGAACTCTCAACTTACTATGCCTTTAAACAGGCTCTTAAGTGGCTGGCTCCGGCGTCAAACGGTTATCTCTCGGTCATGCCGTTTTCCGGTGGGAATCAGTATGTGGCAAGATTTACCCTGTCCAACAGCAACCAGTTGATTGCTGTCTGGTGCGACACCAACAGTTCAACCTACACCATTCCGGGAAATGTTAATGTGATCGCAGCCGAGGATTGGGAGGGAAATCCTGTCATTGTTGGCCCGACCATCGCGACTTCGACCTTGATGCAATACATTGAGACGACGATTCCTTTACCCGCCCCTTCGCCGCTGATGTTCGAGGCCGATTTTGATGGTGTCGGCGGCGGCACCGGTGGCGCAACTAACTTGATTACTTTCGGTGGAAAAGGCGTTCTGATTGCCAACGGCAATATTGCCGCCAGGATCACAAATACGAACCCTTTCACTGCGGGCGGCGATAATTACCTGAACGTGCGGAGATTGACAGCCAGCGGCGGAGGGGTCTACATTCCGGCCACCTTCACGTTCGCCTCAAATACCAATTCATGGACGGCTTGGCAAGGGACGAACATCCCGAACCCGAACCCTTCGGGCAATGGGACCTATAGCAATTTCACAGCGTTGCACGCCGCCTTTGACTGTTTTTTCCGAATAAACAGCGCTGTCGGCGGGACGAATGATGACGAGAGCTTCCGTCCTGTGGATGGAATTACTTGGAGCGGCGGCGGAGCGGATGGCTTGCAGTTGAATCTAAATGGGCTGGCCAACGGCAGCCTTGTCTTCTCGATTGCAGCTGTCCATACTAACATGAATCCGCCGGCGATTGTAAATCTGGCCCAAGGTCCGGGAGTCGCTTCGGATATGAAGTTCGGGGACTGGGTCAGTTTGAGCGGGGGAAATATAGTCCAGGGCCAAACATATCATGTGGGGTTTACCCTGAATACGGACGCAAATGGGCTGACTACGGCCGCGCTGTTCGTCGCACCCGGCACGGAGCCGATCAATACCGCGATCAACCAGGCTGTATCTTACGCGACCTTCAACTTGGATGCAGCTTCGGTGGGCATCGCATTTACGAATCAGGCTTGGAATTTCGGGGTGGGTTGGGGAGATAACGGGATATTCAATATTGACTACAGCACAACGCGTTTATATGACGGTGTTCCGGGTGTGTTTGCTGGATTGGGGCAAACTGGTTTTTTGCCGCCGGTGGTAAGCAGCGGGCAGATTACCTTGAGTTGGACCAACACCGGGACGCTGTTGTGGTCCACTAACGTGACTGGGCCGTGGACAACAAATGCCTCGGGAATAAGCTCGCCATATTCGGAGCCGCTGGCACCCAACCAGAATCGATTTTACCGGTTGCAGCAGCAATGATCGTGGTGAACGAAAAAAACGCGGCGTGACGACCCTGTTGTCGGCCCACTTTATCGTATTAGTCAGCGACCTCCGGCAAAGCCGGAGGCTTGAGATAGCGTGAACCGCTCAAAGCGGTTAAAAACCGTAGGCGCTCAAAGCGCCACCAGTTCCAGTTGTTCGAGGCGTTTATCTTCTTTCTCTTGGTTTTGGATATACTCACGCACGGCAGCCTCGTTCTTGCCGACCGTAGATACCCAGTAACCTCGTGCCCAAAAATGCTGGCCCACATAGTTCCTTCGCCGCCCAGCATACACCCGCGCAATATGAATCGCGCTCTTCCCTTTGATGAATCCCATCACGTTTGCCACCGAACACTTCGGCGGCACCCTCAACAGCATATGCACATGATCGGGCATCAGATGCCCCTCTTCCACTCGGCATTCCCACTGTTCGGCCAAACTGCGGAACACCGTTCCCAACTCCTGCCGGATTCCTTGATACAGCACCTTCCGCCGGCCCTTCGGAATAAACACCACATGATATTTGCATTCCCACGTCGTGGGTTTCAAACTTTCATACGTTTGCATGGTCTTTCCCTTTCGTAAACTTTGAGCGGTTCACGAAAGGCAGACTCACAAACAACTCCCGGAGCTGTCAAACTTCGGGAGTCCTCCGGCACAGCCGGAGGATTTCCAAGGACTTAAATAATTTTTTTGAGTAAAAGAGTTTTTTTTGGTGATATAGTAAGATACTTGTATCACGTCATATTGCGCAGTAATCCTCTAGTTGCAAATGACCTAAATTCCTCCACAACCCCAAATCTCCAAGCGAAACAAGACCAATTGTTAATGAAGTGTCTGAAAAATCATTTTTCAGACCGTTCTCAGGGGTATTTCGTGCTTCTTACGGAATACCCACGCCTGTTAGATCAATCGGCTTGAATCCCATCTTAAGTGCCGGAGATCCCGGTTTTAATGTGAAGTCAAATTTGTCCGGTGCCACGAAATTTGGATCAGCGACGATGGAACCTTGGTCGTGTCCTTGTGCCTGCCATTGTTTAAGGTTGGTTACGGGGTTCTTGGCCAGTGCCACGATCATGGTGTTGATGTCCTTGCCCTGCCACTCTAGGCCGATAGGCGCGAAGTTGACGGGTTGGCCAGATGCATTCCAATAAAGATTGCTTGTCATCAAGATTTGTCCTTTGTCGAAAGAACCGCCGAATAAAGCGCCTTGGGTCCAATAAACGATGTTGTTTTCAAAAGTAAAAGAACGGTGATCCTCTACGCGGGTGAATTGCAACTGCCATTGCCGGCTGTCCGCGAAGATGTTGTTGCGGATTAAATTGTTCTGGCCGAAATGTTGGTGAAAACCTCCGGTCTTGGTGTTATAGACGATGTTATTCTCAAAGGTGATGTCTGAACTGCCTTCATCCGTGTATAGCCCCCATCCGCCATAGCTGAAACTTTCAACGTCATGAATAAGGTTGTTGCGGACGATTGTTCCCTTTTGAGGTCCTAGCGTGTAGACAGCACCCAAATCGCTCATCATCGACTGGCCAATATCGTGCAGGTTGTTGAACTCGATGATGTTTTCGCAACAAGGTGATTTCTCGTAACCCCATACCCACCCGCAGGAGATCGCGCTATAAAAAATATGGTCAATTTCATTGTGAGCCACGAGATTCGTGCCGCTCAACATAATCAAAATCCCGCACGCCGCCGGATAAATCTTTCCGGCGTCGTGTATGTGATTGTCGGTGATGCTGTGGCTGTAATTTTGCCAGAAGTCATCCGGAGACGCTTTGCCTTCGCCGACGCGCACTCCCCCAGCGCCAAGATCCGTCATGTCACAGCCAATGACCTTGTCCTGCTGGCAGCCGCGCCCAAGTTCCACCGCATAATTCGCAAGATGCTTAAAGGTGCAATTCTCGATCACGCAGCCAGTTGCAGCCTCAGCGCGCACATCGCCAAAAACATCGGCGGCCCCTTGTCCGTCAATAAATCCATTCGCAGGCATCTCCCAATCCGTATGGCTGAACGTGAGTCTACGCAGGGTCACATGCTGGACGTCGTGTTTAGCCGTGAAGTTACCCTGAAGAAGCACCAAGTTGTTCAGGCGCGGGGCAAAAACATCTAGGCTGGTCAAATCCTCGCCTGGCAAGGCGATGTATGTCAGCACGCCGGTATTCCGGTTGAGAAACCATTCGCCCGGCGCGTCGAGGGCGTCCATGGTGTTTTCAATGTAGTAACGACCGCCACCGTCCTCATGCGTATAATCCGCAAGGCCGCCACTTAATTGAACGCTGTTACTCTCCGTGTTCAAAGCACGGATGCGCAACCGGTAGGAAATCCACTTCTCAAATCCAACCAGTTCAATGTCCGGGTCACTGGCCCATTCTGATTTAATGTCGCCAGATTTAAATTGAAATTTTATCGGCTCATCGCCAAAGCGCGTGCCCTGCATCAATAAAAAGGAGCCGGCGTTGGGCGTGCGAGCGCGTTGGGCGCGTCGGTCATTCACGAAGAGCGAGCGAAAATACCAATGACCGTCCTTCACGGAGGGAATTTCAGTTTCCCACCAGGCGGGTTTGCCGGGCACTTCTTTCCAGCCGGTTATTTTCCGCCCGCCACTGATCACAGGGGTTTCATTGTCATATGCGGCAATGGTCAGCCCGGAATCTTCGGGGGTCAAGACCAGCGGCGCGGCCAGTTCGTAAGTGCCGCCATGAAGAAGAAGCGTAACACGGGAATCAGCTTCAAGCTCTTTCCGGGCAGCACGAATTGTTTGAATTGCGACCGACAAGTCGCTCGCGACCGTCTTGTGGTCATTCGCTGACTCGCCGAGCCAAACGCCATTGCTGCACACTCCGGCGTAAAAAAAGTAAGCATCCTTTGCATTCGCATTGAAAAGAAACAGGAATACACCCAACACGAGCAGCAGCAATCGCTCTTGTGAAGGAGTTTTTCCACGTTGTAGAGGGATATGCAGGTTCTGGATGGAGAATCCTGCTGGCATGTCAAAACATTTGGTCTTGATCCAAAATCGAAGCCGATCTGAAACAAGGACAATTGGGTTCGCAGAAACCAGTGGATGAGTGATGTATTTTATCATTTTACACAAGAATGAAATATATTTTGCAAATTAAAAATAATAAATTATAAATGCGGGTGTATTTTAAGCCAGTCTAGCAATTCCGAAACGGAACGTCTGTCTCCTCTTTAGTGGACATGACGCCGGGTTGTTGCACTGGCATTTTCTTCAACTCACAATCACAAGCGACCAACTCGAAGGGCGGGGTCATTTGAAACAAGCAAAATACAGTTATGAAATTGTTAATTGGAAATTTGTGGTTTGCCGCAATGGTAGCCATGGGTTCACGAGCAACGGCTGACACGTTCAGCGTTTACAGTATCGGCAACTCACTAACCGAAGATTTGAATTCGACCCTGCCGATTCTGGCCACAAACTATCTTGCACCGCTGGGCCGCACCTATTCCTATGGCTACCAAATCCGGCACGGTTCGGACATCACCTATATTTTCAACCACCCCGATGAGCCGGTCACAAAAGATTATTACAACTCGCCCGCCGCCCTCACAAAGGCATTACCGGACAACCACTGGGATGCGGTCACCTTCGAGCCATACTACCAGAGCACCTCTGAACCGAGCACATTGGCGACCGACACGGCCGCCATCAATGAAATGATCAGGCTTGCACAAAGCAATTCTAGCAGCAACTCCACGCGCTTTTTCATTTACGCCGCCTGGCCGCACACCACGGCTGATGATCCCGACAGTTACAGCCGCGGCTATCTTGCCGCCGCAAGCAACAAACCCAGCCAGCCCAGCCTGTTAAGCCGCGACTACATCAGCTGTCTGGCCGAGTCAGTGTGCAAAACAAACGCCGGGGTTTCGATCATCCCTGCCGGCGAAGTCCTCTATGCCATTGACCAGAAAATGCGGGCTGGGGAGATTCCCGGCTTTGCCTCCGTCCGGCAGCTCTACCGCGATGATTACCATCTCAACGGGCCGGGCAAGAACATCGTCGGCGAGACCGCGTATGCGGTCATCTTCGGGCAAAGCCCGGTCGGGCTCGACTACGTCTCGGTCGGGCCTGATGGGGAGGCTAAATACACAAAAAACCTGCCGGCGCAATTTCTGGATGCCTCCGGGGTTTTGGCCGTCCACGATCCGGCAAAGATGGCCGGGTTGAAGACAGATCTCAAAATCATGCAGCAGATTGCCTGGGATGTCATCAAACACCGGAACCAGATTTATTTTAAGTGAGGCAAAATGGTTCCATTAGAACCCGGCATTAAGCCGTTCTGGTGGCAAGATAAGACCGCACATAGTCGCTGACGCCTTCCTCCAAAGACATGAACGGCTTTGTGTAGCCGGCCTGTTTCAACTTTGTGGCATCGGCCTGCGTGAAGTATTGGTATTTGCCGCGCAGAATTTCAGGCATTTCGATGAAGCGGATGTCAGGTGTGGCGCCCATTGCGGCGAAAAGCGCCTTGGCTAGGTCAATCCAAGTCCGGGCGTCGCCAGTGCCGCAGTTGAAAAGTCCGCCGGTCTTCGAGTCTTCCAGCGTAAAATGGAGGGTGACATTGACGGCGTCCCGCACATAAATAAAGTCGCGCTTTTGTTCACCGTCACGAAAGTCTGGGTGGTATGACTTGAACAACTCGATGTAGCCGTTTTTTTTAATCTGATGGTAAGCCTTCTGGACGAGGGAACGCATGCTGCCTTTGTGATCCTCGTAGGGGCCATAGACGTTGAAGTATTTCAGGCCAACAATCTGGTCAAGAAGACCGGATTTGAGCGCCCAAAGATCAAAGAGATGCTTGGAATGGCCATATATGTTGAGAGGGTATAATTTTGGCATGAGGGCGTCCTCGTCACTGTAGCCCAGTGAACCGTTACCGTAAGTGGCGGCGCTGGAAGCATACACGAAACGCACGCCTTGCTTGAGACTCCACTCGCAAAGGTCGCGCGTGTAGCGGTAGTTGTTTTCGAGAAGGAAGTCGGCGTCCTTTTCCGTGGTGGCACTGCACGCGCCGAGATGGATGCACGCGGCAGATTTGGGCACGACGTCAGCTTTCACGTTTTTGAGAAAATCATCGGGAGAAAGAATGTCCTCGAAGCGGAGTCCGACCAGATTGCTCCATTTTTCGTCGGTGCCAAGTTTGTCAACCAGCAACAGGTTTTCATGTCCGCGCCGGTTGAGTTCGGCCACGACGTTTCGCCCGATAAAACCGGCCGCGCCGGTGACGATGATGATTTTGCTCATGATTCAATTTTTATTTCCGTAAGCCTGTAGCACTTTTTCGATGGTGCCGGTGGTGGATCTGCCTTCGACCAAATCAGCCAGGACAACCTTGCCACCGTTGGCCTCGACTATGTCCCTGCCGCTGACGTAGTGGGCCCAGTCGCGGCCTTTGATCAGCACATGCGGCAAAATTTTGGTGATGAGGTCGCGGGGTTCGTCCTCGTCGAAGATGACCACACAGTCCACGGCGGCAAGGGCCGCGAGGACAAACGCGCGGTCTTCCTGAGAATTCACCGGACGCTTTTCGCCCTTGTTGCGTTTAACCGAGGCGTCGCTGTTGAGGCCAACACAGAGAAAGTCGGCCTGATTCCGGGCGAACTGGAGATATGTGACATGGCCGCGATGCAGGATGTCGAAACAGCCATTGGTAAAAGCCAGACGTTTGCTGGTGGCCTGAAGGTAGTCACGAAAGGTGCTGGCCTGGTCCGCCGTCATGATTTTGGAAGCAATGTCAGTCATTTTAGGTTTGTAATGTTTTTGAGTCAGGTGTTTCACAAGCCGAGGAGCGGCAGCAGCCGGTCCAGTTGCGAAAAATCGGGAATGACATAGTCTGCGCCGGCGCGGATGAGACGCGTTCGCTTGGCCAAATCAAGACCGTGACGGCAGGATTCATTGCTGGCGATCCCCAGTCTGAGCGCGCCGCACTTGCCGCCTTCGCGCAGTTCAACTGGACCGTCACCGACAACTAGCAATTCATTGCCGGCAAGGTCGCCGTCCTTTATGATGCATTCGATGACCACGCGCTTGGCCTCGACTTTGAGGTCGCCAATCGCCCCGTGAATACCGCCGTTGAAGAGATGCGCGTAGCCCATGACTTCCGCTTCGGCTTTGACGTCAGCCACGTCCGTGCCGCTGGCGAGATAAAGCTTCACGCTGGCGGCCTGAAGTTTTTCAAGGAGGCTGCGGGCACCCTTGATTTCAAAATCACCGGGTTCCAGTTCGCCGCGTTCAATCTTGCGAACGCGCACGTTCACCATCTCCAGCAAGGCGCGGTTGTAAATAGCCTTGTAGCCGTGCTCATCCAAGATCTGCGCCTCGGGAATGTAACCGTATTCGCGGACCAGGCAAATCAAGCCCTTCATTTGCGCGAGAGTCTGGATGCCAGTAGTCTTGTCAATAAATGACCGCACATCAGCCACGATGTGATCATACGCATCGGCGGGGACGGATTTCAGTCGCTCTCCAAGAATTGCCTGAAGCATCATCGGTTCCATGATCTTCTCCCAGCCCTGGCGCAGCGTGGAGAGCGTGCCGTCGTGGTCGAAAATGGCGTGGTGGACGGTGACAATCGGTTTTTCTCGGATCACTTCAATCTCGCTGTCTGGCAGAAAACGCGCGAGCCGCGGGCTTTCGGCCAATTCGGGTTCATATACATAGTCTGCGTTGGAACCAATTTCCCGAAGTTCGGCCGGCGTGGCGGTGCCCGTGGTGTGCAACTTGCGAACGGTGATCGATGCCGCAAGGTTGGCCAGACGCGCCGCCGCCGCCGCATCGTCGCAGCAACCCAGCATGGCGGCCAGAGTCGCGACGACTGTGTCGCCCGCACCGACCGGATCGGTCTTGCCAATGATTTGGATTCCTGGAATCTCCTGCACGCCTCCGGCGTTGGCAACAATCAGCCCCTGCGCACCACGCGTCACAAAAACCGGCCGGCCTGTTTTAGCGGAAATCGCCCGCGCATCCGCTCGCGCCTCGTCGCGATAAATCGCACGGTTGAGCGGATGATTCTTACCGACGATTCCTGAAGCCTCGTGCGCGTTAAGCTTGAGCACCGCACCGGCGAAGGCCCCCGCATGATGCCGGGAATCAATCAGGAACAGCACATTGGGATGCCGGGCAATAATCGTGTTGATACCGGCAATCATTTCGGCAGTAAGATACGAGGCGGAAAGCTGCTGGTTAATGACAACTGCAGTCGAACCTACGACCGCTGTATCCAGCGCAGCCAACAGCCGCACCGACTGCGTGGTGGACAAGCGATTGGCCACGCCAAAGTCGAGGCGATTGAGTTCCTGACCATTCCAGCAGGGCTTGGCATAAACCGGCGTGTGCCACGAATCTCCCGTTTGAAGCAATCCTTCGGTGTGGATGCCGGCAGCTTTCAGCAGTTGAATCAGTTCGGAGCCAAAAAAATCCTCACCCAGCATTCCCACGGAACGCACTTCCGCCGCACCGAGGGTTTTTAAGTTGACGGTCACATTGCCAGCCCCGCCCGGTGTGTAACGCTGTGCACTCACCCGGCGAACTGGCAGGCCAGTCTCAATGGAAATTTCGGATTCATCCGGCTCAACGGTCCAATAGGCGTCGAGGCAGTAATCTCCAAGGACTGTTACCCGCGCATTTTTAACCGCTTTCAATGCTACATCGAGCCAATTAGTTTCGAATTTCTGATCTTTTTCTAAAAGTAATGTCATCGGCATATACTGAACAATAGCAACTTTCACACGCCTGCGTCTGTCTCCTATTTGAGGGACAAGACATTACGGGACTGTATAATTTTACAAACCAAAATAAATCTATACTGAATATGCTCAATAATTTACGAAGTGATGGCGGAATTGACTGAATTTGCCTTAAACGGCGGTGGAAATTCCCGGATAGATTACCAAAACCAAAGCCAATGCCGCCTGTGACAATCATTACTGGAATTGTCTGCAAAGATGCCATCGTGTTCCTATGCGTTTTCGGTTGGCCGCCTTTGATGATGTCGGTTTCGCCACCTTGTTGCTCTTCCCGCTCACCATCATTCGGGTCAGTCCTATCGGGCAATTGGCATGGCCTGAATTGACACGATTCTCGAACGGCTGGCACACCCTAAAATGCCGGCTCGGGAAATTCTTTTGAGTAGCGAACTGATCGTGCGTAATTCCACCGTTATGAGTTACCGGCGATGTTCATGCAATTTTAGGGCGCGAGGCTTGATGCGCATGATTTGCTGCACCGATCAAACCTCACGGGTTTGAATTTGTAATCATGGCTTTTCTGTGAACCGCTGCTACTGTTTCGGCGGCCGTGCGAATCACTGAAAAGTAGTAATTTACCAACATGCCCTCATCACTGCGGTCGAGGACGAATTTTGAATAGGTCTGCATGTATTCACGGGCGAGTTCAGCAGCCTTTGCGGCATGTTCAGGTGCTTTTGCAAACTGGCCGGCACCGTCTGTTGGAGCGGCATCCGCCTTAGCCAGTTCTGTCATGACCTCCAAATGCAGGAGCGCACAGGAACAGCGGTTCGCCAGCATCTCCGCGCGTTGGCGCGGTCTGCCTTCGATAGTCTGCCGCGCAAGTGTGTTAAAACCGTCATGTGCTTGAGTGAAGAGCTTTTCGGCTGCGGCGACATCGTTCTGTGGATACTTAAAATCCCACCGGTAGCGCCCTTCCCAGCAGAATCCGACATTGAACAGGTGTGCCCGGCAGTAAAGAGTCGCCTGTTCAAGGGCATCGTAGGCATTGCGCGCCTGACCGGCATTCGTAGGGCCGAAGACGCGGCTGAAATATCGGCGCATGAAAGTGTCGTAGTCCTCGTCTGGTGTCCAAGGCGCGTTCGCCAACGTCGCGGAGTCCGCTTCGAGTCCGGAAACACGCCAGGAATTACACACCAAAGTTGTCAGGGGAAGTCCGCTGGCGTTCCGGACGCAATCGAAGACGGAACGAGGCCAGGCTTGGGGCAGGAACATTGAGCCGTCGAACTCCAACCACGAAATTACCCCAAGTTGCAAATTCGCGCCGTGCAGGGCGTCCCAGCTCGCCATCTGATCCGACGTCTCCCGGGCGCCGTAGTCCACCATCATCTGGAAACGCATTTGAGGCGGCAACATTACCCGCAGCGCCGGGAGACACAACTTTACCGCAGAGGCGTTCGGCAGATATATGCTGACGCCGTCGTGCCTATTTTCACGTTTCATACGGTCGGCAACGCGAGGATCGGAGAGCACATTCAGCGCGAAATCCGCAAAACGCAAAGTTGATACGACGGGATGCATGAGTCCTTTGTCCAAGTTTTCGGCTATTGAGGGAGTGTTATACGGCACCAGGTTGACCCCGGCTTCACGCGTCCCGGAGAACTGCCGTTCGTCATTCAGGTCAAAGGGAATCTTGTATTTGTCGCACAGACTTTTCAATTCGGCTTTCAGATTCGTTCCAGGCGGGAAATCATCGCTGCCCTCGACCGAAATTAGTTGAAACTCGTCGGCGTTTGGGTAGGCGTCCATGCAGGCATTTAGGCGTGCAACGGTCAACTCATGCATGATTTGGTCATGACCGCCATATTCTTTGTCCCATTCTTCCAGATGCGAGATGAAGTCGCTTGGGGGAGCCAACGGCTCGAAGGAGAGCGCGACCTTGATGCCACGGGCATGAGCATGGTCAATCACGGCGCGGATGCGGGCTTCCGCCTTTAAGTATAATTCTTCGCCCGGTGACATTCCTTCGAGTTCAGGCGGAAAATAGACCTCTTTGTTGCGAATGAACTTGCGCCCGATCATGTCGGAGGGAAGCTCATATTTGCCACCCACTTTGCTCGAACCGACAAAGAAAGTGCTGGACTGCGTTTTCACGCTGAGGAACTGGCAAAACAACCAGGGCTGTGCAGAATAGAAGTGCAATTCCAAATAATTCATTTTCATCCGCGCAATGCGGTCTACCCATGCTAGGAATTCGGGCAGGGAATATGAGGACTGGTCCATCGGGAAGTTGAGATGCAGGCGTATGCCGCGTTCGGGGATCGAAGGAGACTCTCTGATCTCAATCCCTTTCAGGTCAAGGCTCGTCTGCCTCGGAGGAACAATTTCGCCGGAGTATTCAAACACAACGCCAAGCTTCTCCAGCAACGCGTAGGCGGCCCACAATACCGCCGCGGGAGAGCCGCCGGTGACGGCGACGGCGTGCTTGCCGTCGATCGAGCCGCTGCGAACCAGGATTTCCTGCGTTGCGAGAGTTTCTGGCAACGCCGGGCGAAAACGCCCCAATTCCGGGTTCGACGTGCGCGTGCCGACCAGGAGGACGGTGCCATCCTCAACCCCGTCGGAAACACCTTGCCTGGTGAGTCGCGGCAAATATGACATCAACTCGTTGGTGGCATAACGCTCAATATCCGAAGCAGACTCGCCTGAAACAACACAAACAGGCGCGGACCAGGCTTTGGAGGCAAAAAGGAACAGGCAAATAGCAAAGACAACTAAACAGGGCTTTTTCATTATGAAAAGCTACCAACACAGTTACCGGCGTCATGTCCATTAAAGAGGAGACAGGCGGGGAGTATGGTGGAGCGGTCTTGCTTGTATACTATTTAGGAGACATGACAAGAAATGCGTCTTTTGATACCTTGCCTTAAACCAATTCACAAAGGCAAAAAATAATTAAAAAAAATTCCGAACCACAACCTCATCATTGTAAAGCCTGAACTGTTACACCTCACTAGCATAGTAGGAGTCAGGACTTAAATAAATAAATCTTTGCGCAAAACCTATAACAAACAACAAAACAACAAAACAACAAAATGAACTCACAAAATAAACCCATGAAAGCCTCTGGAACCATCAGAAAATATGTATTGTGTGTATCCGCACCTCTTGTAGTCTTTTTCAGCGTTGCCACCGCCCCGGCGCAGATCATCTGGAGCGACAATTTTAGCGGCGCCACCGGAACCTCTGTGACCTTTGGAGCGGGGTCGGGAGGTTGGAATTATGGCAATTTGACACCAACTGGCGACCTCAACGGGCAATACTCTGGAAACGGCCAGTGGAGCACGCCTGGCGGCAATTGGAGCATGACGCTGACCGCCAAGCAAAACGCAGTTGGAACTGAAGCTGGTATTGTCTGGCAGAACAACACGCTCGACACTACTGCTTATGGAAATCTTCAAAGCCCGAATTTTAACCTCGCCACTTTGACGGGATGGACGGCGGGAGCGTTCACGCTGTCCGAAATTCAAACGCTTGACTTTACATATGACTACACCGCGAGTGGTTTCACACACTCAATCGGAACAGTTTTCATGATCAACGGTGGTGTGGTATCGCCGTATTCGTTTGACAGCACGCCCGCTGGTCCGGGTGCTGGGATCCCTATCAACGTGAGCACATGGACTACTGCTCAACAAAACACGTTTTTGACCGACATCAACAACAACAACGGAATCATGCAGATTGGGTTCACTTATCCCGGAGGAGTCTCGGACGCTGCTGGAGACTCATTTGCCATAGCAAATCTCCAACTGTCGGTAACTCCCGCTCCTGAGCCATCAACAAGTGCGATGTTCATGGGTGGAGGGTTGGCAATGCTGATTTGTATTCAGAAATACCGTCGTTCAAAAGTGTGAGTCTGTTGTTTGTCAGGCTGTCTGAGAATATTGGAAAACAACCCGGCAACGCCGGAAAGGCTCCTGGAGTCTAAACCACTCCGGGAGTTTTTATTTCTTGACGACAAATATCCGATCGTAACAACCGCGCAATGAGCATCAGCAACAACTAGAGTCAGCCGCCGGGCAATCAATCCGTGAAATACTATGTAAAGCATACATCTGCGACGCTGTTTTGCGCGAAGCCGGCTTGGACAGGAAATTTGCCGGCGTCCAAAGTTAGATAAATGTTCGATCCTCCCAGAAACATTACAGTTCCTTGCTATTATGAAACAAAAAATCATCCAAGCTGCATTGGTTCTTATGACTGCAAACGTATTGATGCCTGATTCCGCTCAAGCCGCTAGTTTCGGCGACGATGTCACCTTTCTTAAAAATCACACCGGCGTGATTATTTTGAGCGACAAAGAAGGCGAGGCCCAGGTCGCCGTTGCGCCGGCTTGGCAGGGGCGGGTGATGACGAGCACCGCCGGCGGCGACGCCGGCCACAGTTTCGGCTGGATCAACCGTGATTTTATTGCGGCGGGAAAAATTGTGCCGCACATGAATGCCTTTGGCGGGGAAGATCGTTTCTGGATGGGGCCGGAAGGCGGGCAGTTTTCCATCTTCTTCGCCCCCGGCGTGAAATTTGAATTTGCCAACTGGTTCACGCCGGCCGTTTTTGACATGCTGTCCTTCGATGTCCTTAAGCAAGGCCCGGCCAGTGTGGTGTTTGGCAAGGAATTCGGGCTGACCAATTATTCGGGAACGCGCTTTGAAGTGGGCGTGAGGCGCGAGGTTCGGCTCCTTGATTCCAAAGTCGCATGGAAAGACCTTGGGTTGAAGGCGGACAAGACCGTCAGCTTGGTAGCCTATGCTTCCGATAACAAGATTACCAACCGGGGCCAGGAAGCGTGGAAAAAAGAAACCGGCCTGCTGTCAATCTGGATTCTGGGCATGTATAATCCATCGCCTTCCACCACCATTGTCGTGCCGATCAAGTCCGGCCCCGATTCCGAACTGGGTAAAAAGGTCACGTCGGATTATTTTGGCGAGGTGCCACCCGACCGGCTGGTGGTGCGTGATGACGTCATTTTCCTTAGTGCCGACGGCAAATACCGTAGCAAGATCGGCGTCAATCCAAGGCGCAGCAAGGCCGTGCTCGGCAGCTACGACGCGGACAACAAGGTGCTGACCATCGTCCAGTTCAACCAGCCCCAGGCCGTGACGGACTATGTGAATTCACTCTGGAAACTACAGGATAACCCCTACGGCGGCGACGCGGAGAACAGTTACAACGACGGCCCGCCCGCGCCCGGCGTCAAGCCGATGGGGCCGTTCTACGAGATTGAATCCTCCTCGCCCGCCGCTGCGCTGGCTCCGGGCCAAAGCTTGACCCATATTCACCGAACCTTCCACCTGACAGGCCCCGAACCGGCGCTGGACCAGGTGGCCCAGACGACGCTGGGTGTTTCACTAGATCAAATCAAGGCTGTATTCCAGAAACAATAATCCATATTCAAAACGGGAAGCGTGGTCTGTCGGAGGACGGACCGCTTGTTCCCCAAAACTTAAACAGACATGCTCGCACCCTACCTTAATCCGCAAGTTAGAAACTCCCAGTCAGGCGTTGCCAACACAAATAAACGAGGCATGTTTGTTGGCGTCGACGGTCGAAATCTACTGTTCACCTTCTGTCTAGTCAGTTCGCTGTTCCTGCTTTGGGGGTTTTGCAGTGGTCTGCTGGACAATTTGAACAAGCATTTCCAGAACTCGTTACATCTTTCAAGATTTCAGTCCGGCTTTGTCCAGAATGCATTTTACATGGGCTATTTTCTGATGGCGCTGCCGGCGGGCATGATCGCGCGGCGCTTTGGCTACAAGGGCGGCATCATCGTTGGCTTGACACTGGCGGCCGCCGGCGCTTTTTGGTTCATTCCGGCGGTCGGCATCAATACTTACTGGGCGTTTCTAATGGGCTTGTTTATTTTGGCCTCCGGGCTGGCGTGCCTGGAAACCATCGCCAATCCCTACACCACGGTCCTCGGGCCGCCGGAAAGCGGTGCCACCCGGATCAACATCGCGCAGACCTGCAACGGCATCGGCTGGGTTTCTGGAATGTTCATTGGTGCGCACGTCATTCTTTCCGCCACCAAGGAGGTGAACACCAGCAACGCGAAGCTTTATATTCCGTATTTGGGCATCGGCATTGCCGTGGCCGTGCTGCTGGTTATTTTTATACTGGCAAAAATCCCGGATTTACGCGCCACCGAGGAAGTCAAGGCGGAGGTCGAAGGCAAGTCCACCAAGTCCATTTTCAAGCGGTCACATTTCACCATGGGCGTGGTCTCCCAATTTCTTTATGTGGCTGCCCAGACCGGCATTTTCAGTTTTTTCATCAACTACACGGTGGCAAACGTCAGCAACTTTAGCGACCAGGCCGCCGGCAACTTGCAGACGCTGGCCTTCGTCTTGTTCGCCAGCGGGCGGCTAGTGGGAAGCGCCGTAGTGGGCTTCACCAAGCCGCACAAGGCGCTGGCGATCTACGCCGTGGTCAACACCCTGATGATGGTGCTGGCGATGGCCGGCGGCGGCTGGGTGGGTGTCATCGGTATTATGGCCAGTTTCTTTTTTATGTCCATCATGTTCCCGACCATTTTTGCTTTGAGCATTCGCGGGCTGGGCGAGCACACTAAACTGGGTTCGTCCGTTTTGGTCATGTCCATTGTTGGCGGTGCCATCATGACGCCGCTCATGGGTCTTATTGCTGACAAGGGCGGCATGCGAATCGGCTTCGTCATTCCCTTGGCGTGCTTTGCCTTTATTGCAGTTTACGGCGTCCTCTGGCAAAAGCTCGAAACTAAAGACAGCGGAGAATTGTTACGCCCGCAACGCCGATGAAATTCTGCGGAAAATTTTGAAA
>Ga0181528_10001104_pt1 | contig 17059 bp, 12 predicted proteins | sample PEATcosm2014_Bin_47_FD_119742 | JGI IMG/M metagenome (GOLD analysis project Ga0181528, IMG submission 119742) | Peatland microbial communities from MTU Mesocosm Facility, Houghton, MI, USA - PEATcosm2014_Bin10_10_metaG | ecosystem: Environmental > Terrestrial > Soil > Wetlands > Peat | place...
AACTCCGGGTCGGTCATGATGGTGGCCGGATTGGAGTTGATGAGGATGACGCGGTAGCCTTCCTCGCGCAGGGCTTTGCACGCCTGCGTGCCGGAGTAATCGAACTCGCACGCCTGGCCGATGATGATCGGGCCGGCGCCGATGATGAGGACGCTGTGGATGTCGGTGCGTTTGGGCATGGAAATTTAAGATTAGCGATTTTTGATTTACGATTGAGCGGCGACTCGCGGCAAAATCGTTGGTTCAAACGTGCGAGATTAAACACGATCGATGCGCGAATTAAAAGGCAAAAGCCTTTTATGTTTTGCCTGTGATCGGGAACTGGCCTCCGCCTTCAGGGCAACGGAGTTCGTGTGTCCTTGATGAACTGCGTGTGGCCGTCGAGGAAGCCGCGGCCGCGGCCGCCTGCGTGGATGGTGCGGCCTTTGAGCGTGGGATCAACGGTTCCGATGGTGTTCGGAAAATAAGGATCCACGACGAGTTCGATATCCGTCGGACCGTAAATGGGGCCGAGCGTGGCATCGGTCAGGCTGGCTGTCACCAGATCGGACACGGCCTGCGATTGCGACTTGCCCCAAAAATCTTCCGGTCCCACCGGATCATCCGGCCGGTCGAAGCGCCACGCCCAGTAACGGCACAACGGCGCATTGGTGTCCATGGAGGTGGACTGAACGGATTGAATGGCGTTGCCCGTGGGCGATTTCAACGCTGCCGGGCAGGACCAGACATTGAGATTCGGGCAGTAGTTGAAAAAGTTCGTTGCAGCCCAGCCGGCACGCGGGTCGGACGGCGGCCAGGTAGTCCACGGATGGTAGCCGCCGGGCAGGCTGGACTTCAAATCGCGCCGGTCGGGGAAATGGTCGCCCTGGTCGTTGAGATACATGGCGAAAGCGAGGCCCGTTTGTTTGAGGTTGGAAAGACAGACCGCCTGCTGGCCTTTCTGCTTGGCGCGGGCAAGCGCGGGCAACAGCAGCGCGGCCAGGATGGCGATGATCGCAATGACGACGAGCAGCTCAATCAACGTGAAGGCGCGGCGTGGTTTCATCCGTCAATCTCCGTTGGAACCTGTCATCTGCAACTAGAAAAGTTTGGACTGATTACCTGACGCCGGTTTCAAACCCAATTTTTTATAGCTCAATTCCGTGGCGACGCGGCCCTGCGACGTGCGATTGAGATAGCCTTCCATGATGAGATACGGTTCGTAAACTTCTTCAATCGTGTCCGGCTCCTCGCCGACAGCGACGGCGAGCGAATTCACACCGACCGGGCCGCCGCCGAATTTCACGATGACGGCTTCGAGAATTCTTTTGTCCATTTCGTCGAGGCCGTTCTCGTCAATCTCCAGCATCGCGAGCGCCTTGTCGGCGACTTCCTTCGTGATGCGGCCGTCGTGCCGCACCTGCGCGTAATCACGAACGCGGCGGAGCAAATTGTTCACGATGCGCGGCGTGCCGCGGCTGCGGCGCGCGATTTCGTGCGCGCCAGCCGGATCGATTTCCACATTAAGCAGATTCGCCGAGCGCAAAACAATTTTGTCCAGATCCGCCGCGCAATAATAATCCAGCCGCTCGCGCATTCCGAAGCGCGTGAGCAAGGGCGCGGTCAACAAACCACTGCGCGTAGTCGCGCCGATGAGCGTGAAGCGCGGCAGGTTCAGCCGCACGCTGCGCGCGTTCGGCCCCTGATCAATGATGATGTCCAGTTTAAAATCCTCCATCGCCGGATAGAGATATTCCTCGATGGTTTTTTGCAGGCGGTGAATTTCGTCAATGAACAGCACGTCGCCTTCCTCAAGATTCGTGAGCAGACCGGCGAGGTCGCTGGCCTTTTCAATCGTCGGGCCACTGGTGGCCTTGACGTTCGCACCCATCGCCTTGGCGAGAATGTTGGCGATGGTTGTTTTGCCCAAGCCGGGCGGGCCGGAAAGCAAAATGTGATCAAGCGCTTCGCCTCGATGTTTTGCGGCAGCGACGGAAATTTCCAGCCGCTCCTTCACCTTCGGCTGGCCGGTGAAATCGGAAAAGAGTGACGGTCGCAGCGTCATTTCAAGCGCCACGTCGGGTTTGTTCAGGTTGGCCACCGGTCGTTCAGACATCGCAACCAGCTTGCGGAAAGCGCGCCGCAGCGGCAAGCGCGATTCCTGGCTTGGTGCCGGACCGGCGGCCAAATTTTTTCTCGCAAAAAAACGGCGCGCGTCCAGATTGAATCTGTGTCCGTCATCGAACGTTCCATTCAAGTCAGCTGGCAACTTCGCGTCATTTTCACCGAAAATGTCTTTGCGCCGGACAATCCAGTCTTGAAAGAGGCGCTCGCCTCCGCCGGCCCGTGCAAAGCCCTGGTCATCCTGGAAGATTCGCTCGCGCAGGCTCTGCCGGAGCTGGAAGGCCAGATTGGAAAATATTTTTCCGCGCACGCCGCCGGCCTGAAGCTGGTCTGTCCGCCGTTGCTTGTCTGCGGCAGCGAGACCGCCAAAAACTCCCCGACCATTGTCGGCGAAATCCAGTCGCAGATTGACCGGCACCACATTGACCGGCACTCGTGTCTCATCGCCGTTGGCGGCGGCGCGCTGCTGGACGTCGCCGGATTTGCCGCGGCCACGGCGCATCGCGGCGTTCGATTAATTCGCATTCCCACGACGACCTTGTCGCAGGCAGACTCCGGCGTCGGCGTCAAAAACGGGCTAAACTCCTTTGGCAAAAAAAACTTCATCGGAACGTTTGCACCGCCATTCGCGGTAATCAACGATTTCAATTTGCTGGCGACGCTGGAACCGCACGACAAACGGGCCGGCTATGTTGAGGCCGTCAAAGTCGCCTGCATCCGCGACGCGAAATTTTTCGGCGAACTGGAACGCGACGCGGAAAAGCTTGCTGCGTTCGAGCCGGCGGCGATGAAGCATCTGATCCGCCGCTGCGCCGAATTGCACCTTGACCATATCGCCACGAGCGGCGATCCGTTCGAGATGGGTTCCACGCGCCCGCTGGATTTCGGCCACTGGTCCGCCCACAAGCTGGAGCAGCTTTCGCGCTTCGAGATTTCGCACGGCGACGCCGTCGCCATCGGCATCGCGCTCGACGTGCTTTACTCGCGCAACATCGGTTTGCTGGATGAAAGATCGGCCGCGCGGATTTTGAATTTGCTGGAACATCTGGGCTTCGAACTGTGGACTGACGAACTGCTGAACGCGGACAACGCAAATCCCCTGGCGATTTTGTCCGGCCTCGAGGAGTTCCGCGAACACCTCGGCGGCGAGCTGACCATCACTTTGCTCAAGGAAATCGGATGCGGCGTGGAAGTGCACGAAATGAACCAGCCGAAGCTCATCGAGGCTGTTCACGAATTGCGCGAAGGCAAAAAATGAACCGGCTTGCCGTCATCAACGTGGTCGGCCTCACCGAGGCGCTCATCGGCGAACACACGCCGCGCATTGCGGCCTTCCGCCAGCGCGGCGCGCTGGCGCACATCGCGCCGGCATTTCCGGCGGTGACTTGCACTGCGCAATCGAATTATCTCACCGGCAAAACGCCGTCGGAGCACGGCATCGTCGGCAACGGCTGGTTTAACCGTGAACTGGCCGAGATCCAATTTTGGAAACAATCGAACCATCTGGTGCAAGCCCCGAAAATCTGGGATGCGCTCCGCGAACGGTCCAGCCTTGTCACCGGTCACCCGTCACTTGTCACTTCGGCAAATTGCTTCTGGTGGTTCAACATGTATTCCAGCGTGGATTACACCATCACGCCGCGCCCGATTTACCGCGCCGACGGCGGAAAGGTTTTTGACGTTTATTCGTGGCCGTATTCCATCCGCGAAGAAATAAAAAATGATCTGGGCGAATTTCCCTTTTTCGGCTTCTGGGGGCCGGCGGCGGGAATCGATTCGCCGCAGGGAAAAGCCGATTGCGCCTCACGCTGGATCGCCGAATCCGCGAAATGGATTGAAAATAAATGTTCGCCCACGATGAACCTGATTTACCTGCCGCATCTGGATTACAACCTGCAGCGAAAGGGAGTTTACTCATCTGGCTATGGCTATCCGCCCGAAGCGCATTCGTGGAAAAAGCCAGAAGGCGTGTTGGTCGAAAGAACCGAACTAATCAATCCCGCCATCCACCGCGACCTGCGCGAGATTGATTCCATCGTCGGCGACCTGATTGATTTCTTCAGCCAGCGTGGCGTGCAAATCGTTTTGCTTTCCGAATACGGAATCACGAATGTGGACACGCCGGTGCATCTCAACCGCATTTTCCGCGAGCGCGGCTGGCTGGCGGTGAAGGACGAGCTTGGTTTGGAAATTCTCGACGCGGGCGCGAGCCAGGTTTTTGCCGTGGCGGATCATCAGGTCGCACACATTTATCTGAACGACCACGCGTTGGAAAAATCCGTGCGAGAGGTTTTGGAAAAGACGCCGGGCGTCGGTGAAGTTCTTGGCGCAGCGGAAAAAGCCGCCGCCGGCCTCGCCCATTCGCGCGCGGGCGATTTGATTGCCGTCGCCGCCGAGAACGCGTGGTTCACCTATTATTACTGGCTCGACGACGCGCGCGCGCCGGATTTCGCGCGGACGGTGGACATCCATCGCAAGCCGGGCTACGACCCGGTGGAATTGTTTCTCGACCCGCAGATTCCTTTTCCCAAATTGAAAATCGCCTGGCGGCTGCTCCAAAAGAAACTTGGCTTCCGCATGTTGATGGACGTGGTTCCGCTCGATGCGACGCTGGTGAAAGGCTCGCACGGCCGGCGGCCGGCGGATAAAAAAGACTGGCCGGTGTTCATGACGGCGCAGCCGGAATTATTGGCCACGCCGCGAATTGAATCAACGGATGTTCATCAAATTCTGCTCCGGCATTTTGGAAGCTTTTAAGTTGAGGGATGCAGATTAAAAGGCGATGTCCTTGTTTGGTGGTTAAAGTCGCCGTCCTTAATTTTCAACTTTCACCCGCCGTCTCGGAATGGTTCGGGCATTTCAGTCGTATCTTTTGCGCCGGGCGGGAAGACAACGGGGAATTTTGCCGCCGATTTCCCCGCCGCTTATGCAAGCATGATGAAAAGTCTGATTTCTAATGCGAAAATAACCGCGCTTTTTTGAAAACATTTATTGCGCTGGAATCGAAATTGGGTAAAAAATAAGTGAACGCGGGCTTATCCCGTCTTGCGTTCCCAGAATACAATGCCGAAAGCTAATGTGAACAGTCGCGCCCCGGTGGGGTCGCCGCCGAAACAAGGACTCTACGACCCGCAGTTTGAGCATGACTCCTGCGGCATCGGATTCGTTGTCAACATCAAGGGCAAAAGGTCCCATCAAGTCGTGGCGGACGGCCTGCAGATCCTGATGAACCTTGATCATCGCGGCGCGGTCGGCCATGAGCCGAACACCGGCGATGGCGCGGGCATCCTCATCCAGACGCCGCACGAATTTCTCGTCAAGGTCACCACCAAGCTGGGCTTCAAGCTGCCGGCGTTCGGCGACTACGGCGTCGGCATGTTGTTCCTGCCGAAAAATCTTTTGGAGCGCAACGCCGTCAAGACCGCGTTCGCCAAGATTGTTTCCGCCGAGGGCCAGACGCTGCTCGGCTGGCGCGACGTGCCGACGGATAATTCGTCGCTCGGCAAAACCGCCGTCGCCGCCGAGCCGCACATGGCGCAGGTGTTCATCGGGCGCAATCCTGAACTGAAGGACGAGGCGGCGTTTGAGCGCAAGCTTTACGTCATCCGCAAACTGGCGGAGCAGAAAATCCGTTACGGCAGCAAGATTGACGGCGGGAAATGGTTTTACGTTTCCAGCCTGTCGGTGCGGACGATGATTTACAAGGGCATGTTGATGCCGGAACAGGTCGCGAAATATTATCCCGACCTGCGCGACGAAAGCATGGTCACGGCGATGGCGCTGGTGCATTCGCGTTTTTCGACGAACACGTTTCCGAGCTGGGACCGCGCGCATCCGAACCGCTACATCGCGCACAACGGCGAAATCAACACGCTGCGCGGCAATGTCAATTGGATGAAGGCGGCGCAGGCGAATTTCAAATCCGCGCTCTTCGGCAAGGACATCAAGAAGGTCATCCCCGTCATCAACGAAGACGGCAGCGACTCGGCGCAGTTTGACAACTGCCTCGAACTGCTCGTCATGGCCGGCCGCGAGCTGCCGCACGCGATGATGATGATGATTCCCGAGCCGTGGGAAAATCACGAGAGCATGGACACGGAACGCAAGGCGTTCTACGAATACAATTCCTGCCTGATCGAGCCGTGGGACGGCCCGGCCTCGATGGCGTTCACCGACGGCATCCGCATCGGCGCGTGCCTGGACCGCAACGGGCTGCGTCCGTCGCGCTATTACGTCACGAAAGATGATGTCGTCATCATGGCTTCGGAAGCCGGTGTGCTGCCCATCGCGCCGGAGCGCGTCGCGAGCAAGGGCCGGTTGCAGCCGGGCCGGATGTTTTTGATTGATACCGAACAGGGCCGCATCATCGCCGACGAGGAACTCAAAAAGAAATACGCCTCGGCGCATCCGTATCGCGAGTGGCTGGACAAATATCATGTCCTGCTGGAAAACCTGCCGGAGCCGACGGATCACACCGAACCGTCGCACCGGAAAATTTTGCAGGAGCAGCAGGCGTTCGGCTACACGTTCGAGGATCTGCGGATCCTCATTGGCCCGATGGCCAGCACCGGCGTGCAGCCGCTTGGCTCAATGGGCACGGACACGCCGCTGGCGGTACTGTCGAACAAGCCGCAGTTGCTTTACAACTATTTCAAGCAGTTGTTCGCGCAGGTCACGAACCCGCCGATTGATCCGATCCGCGAAGAAATCATCACCGCCACGCACACGATGGTGGGCTGCCGTGGCGGCCTGCTGAATTCCAAGCCCGACAGTTGCGCACTCATCCGTTTGGAGCAGCCGATTCTTACGAACGAAGAATTGGAAAAACTCCGGCAGGTGAACCGCCCTGGTTTCCGCGCGGCGACGATTCCGATTTTGTTCAAGGCTTCGGACGGTGAAAAAGGCCTGGAGACGGCGCTGGAAGAAATGTTTGCCATCGCCGATCAGGCCGTTGAGGACGGCGCGAACATTTTGATTTTGTCCGACCGCGGTGTGAATGCCGAGCTGGCTCCGATTCCCGCGCTGCTCGCCACGGCGGGTTTGCATCATCATCTCATCCGCACCGGCACGCGCGGTCGCACCGGTCTCGTGCTCGAATCCGGCGAACCGCGCGAGGTGCATCACTTCGCGCTGCTCATCGGCTACGGCTGCAGCGCCATCAATCCGTATCTCGCCTACGAGACGGTTGACGACCTGATCAAAGAAGGTCTGCTGACGAACACCGACCATAAAACCGCGATTAAAAAATACGTCAAGGCCGCGATCAAGGGCGTCGTGAAAACGATGGCCAAGATGGGCATCTCGACCGTGCAGAGCTATCGCGGCGCGCAGATTTTTGAAGCCGTCGGCCTCAACAGCGAGGTCGTGGACAAATATTTTACCTGGACGCCGTCGCGTATCGAAGGGGTCGGGCTCAAGGTCATCGCCGAAGAAGCCGTTGCGCGCCATCGCCGTGCGTTCCCGCGCGAGGAAATCGCCGAACTTGAAGCCGGCGGCCAATATCAATGGCGCGACAGCGGCGAATATCATTTGTTCAATCCGCAGACGATCCATAAGCTGCAAACCGCCTGCCGCCTCGGCAGCGAAAAGATTTACCGCGAATACGCCGAGCTGGTGAACAACCAGGCAAAGAATCTCTGCACGCTGCGCGGCCTGCTGGATTTCAAATTTGCCGAAACCGCAATCCCGCTCGAAGAAGTGGAATCGGTTGAAAGCATCGTCAAGCGCTTCAAGACTGGCGCGATGAGCTACGGTTCCATCAGCAAGGAGGCGCACGAAACGCTGGCTGTGGCAATGAACCGGCTCGGCGGAAAATCCAACACCGGTGAGGGCGGTGAAGACTCGGCACGCTACGTTTTGGAGGCGAATGGTGACTCGAAAAATTCCGCGATCAAGCAGGTCGCCAGCGGACGTTTCGGCGTCACGAGCAACTATCTGATTCACGCGAACGAACTCCAGATCAAGCTGGCGCAGGGCGCGAAGCCCGGCGAAGGCGGCGAGCTGCCCGGCAAAAAAGTTTTCCCGGAAATTGCCCGCGTGCGCGGCACGACGGCGGGCGTCGGCCTGATCTCGCCGCCGCCGCACCATGACATTTATTCCATCGAGGATTTGGCGGAATTGATCCACGACTTGAAAAATTCCAACCGCAACGCGCGCATCAGCGTGAAGCTGGTCGCCGAAGTCGGCGTCGGCACCGTCGCGGCGGGCGTGGCGAAGGCGCACGCGGATGTGGTTTTGATTTCCGGCCACGACGGCGGCACCGGCGCGTCGCCGCTGTCGTCCATCAAGCACGCGGGCGGACCTTGGGAACTTGGCCTCGCGGAAACGCACCAGACGCTTGTCTTGAACAATCTCCGCAGCCGCATTTATGTCGAGGCGGACGGCCAGTTGAAAACCGGCCGAGACGTGGCAGTGGCCGCGTTGCTCGGCGCGGAGGAATTTGGTTTTGCCACCGCGCCGCTCGTCGTGATGGGCTGCATCATGATGCGCGTCTGCCATCTCAACACCTGCCCCGTCGGCGTGGCCACGCAGGATCCGCGCCTGCGCGCGCGTTTCACCGGCGAGCCGGAACACGTCGTGAATTTCATGCGCTTCATCGCGATGGAGCTGCGCGAGATCATGGCCAAGCTCGGTTTCCGCAAGCTGGAAGACATGGTCGGTCGCACGGACAAGCTCGCGCCGTGGAAGGCGATTGAGCATTGGAAGGCGAAGGGGCTCGACCTCACGCCGATTTTGTATCAGCCCGAGGCCGGGCCGGAAGTCGGCCGTTTCCGCTCGCAGCCGCAGGATCACGGTTTGGAAAAATCCTTGGACGTGACCAAGCTGCTCGATATTTGCAAACCGGCGATTGAGCGCGGCGAAAAAGTGAAGGCGGAACTGCCGATCATCAACGTGAACCGCGTCGTCGGCACGATTGTCGGCAGCGAGATCACCCGGAAGCACGGGCCGAACGGACTGCCGGAGGACACGGTGCATCTGAAATTTAACGGCAGTGCCGGTCAGAGCTTTGGTGCATTCATGCCGAAAGGAATGACGCACGAATTGGAAGGTGACGCGAACGATTATTTCGGCAAAGGCTTGAGCGGCGGCAAACTGATTGTGTATCCGCCGAAGGGTTCAACCTTCGCGGCCGAGGAAAACATCATCATCGGCAACGTGGCGCTTTACGGCGCGACGGCGGGCGAGATTTTTGTGCGCGGCATGGCCGGGGAACGCTTCGGCGTCCGCAACTCCGGCGTGGACGCGGTCGTGGAAGGCGTGGGCGACCACGGCTGCGAATACATGACCGGCGGCCGCGTCGTGGTCATCGGCAAGTCGGGAAGAAATTTCGCGGCGGGCATGAGCGGCGGGGTCGCCTATGTGCTCGACGAGGCGGGCGATTTTGCCACGCGCTGCAACATGGAACTGGTCGGCCTCGAAAAACTCACCGACACGGATGAGATCGAGGTGGTCTGGAAATTGATCCAGCGCCATCAAACATTCACGCACAGCGAGCGCGCCGGAAAAATCCTCGGCGACTGGAAAAATTTCATCCCGAAATTTGTGAAGGTGATGCCGCAGGATTACAAGCGCGTGTTGCAGTCGCTCAAAAAAGTGCAGTCGCAAGGGTTGAGCGGCGACGACGCCATCATGGCCGCGTTCGAGGAAAACGTGAAGGGCGGACACTGAATTTCAGAATCTAAACCTAAAATAAGATGGGAAAACCAACCGGATTTTTAGAGTTCCAACGTGAATTGCCCGCCGACCGCGCGCCGCTCGAACGCGTCGCCGATTGGAAGGAATTTCACCACCACCTGCCCGAGGCCGACCTGAAAAAACAGGGCGCGCGCTGCATGGATTGCGGGATTCCGTTCTGCCACACCGGCCAGCTTGTCAGCGGCATGGCCAGCGGCTGCCCGATCCACAACCTGATTCCAGAATGGAATGACTTGATTTATCGCGGGCTGTGGAAGGAAGCGCTCGAACGCCTGCACAAGACGAATAATTTTCCGGAATTTACCGGTCGCGTCTGCCCCGCGCCGTGCGAAGGTTCGTGCGTGCTCGGCATGAAGGAGCCTGCCGTCACGATCAAGAACATCGAGTGCGAAATCATTGATCACGGCTGGGCGAACGGCTGGGTCACAGCGGAACCGCCGAAGAAGCGCACTGGGAAAAAAGTTGCAATAGTCGGCTCCGGTCCGGCGGGAATTTCGGCGGCGGCGCAATTGAACAAGGCCGGTCACGAAGTCACGGTGTTTGAGCGCGCGGATCGTCCTGGCGGCTTGCTGATGTATGGCATCCCAAACATGAAGCTCGACAAAAAAGAAGTTGTGCTGCGCCGCATTGATCTGCTCGAAAAAGAAGGTGTGAAATTTGTCTGCAACACGGAAGTCGGCAAAAATCTGCCAGTTGAGAAACTGTTAAAGGAATTCGACGCGGTGATCTTGGCAACGGGCGCGACCAAGCCGCGCGATCTGCCGATTCCCGGCCGCGAACTCAAAGGCATTCATTTCGCGATGGATTTTCTGACCGCGAATACCAAGGCGGTTTTGGATCAGCATAAGAACGGCAGCTTCATTGACGCCGCCGGCAAGGATGTCGTCGTCATCGGCGGCGGCGACACCGGCACGGACTGCGTTGGCACTTCGATCCGCCACGGCTGCACGTCGCTCGTGCAGGTGGAAATTCTGCCCAAGCCCCCGATCGAACGCGCCAAGGACAATCCGTGGCCGGAGTGGCCGAAAACTTACAAAATGGATTACGGTCAGGAAGAAGCCGCCGCTAAATTCGGCGCGGATCCGCGCATTTATCTGACGACGGCAACGAAGTTTGAAGCCGATGCGCACGGCCACGTCAAAGCCGTCCACACCGTGCAGGTGGAATGGACGAAAAACGACAAGGGCCAGTTCATTCCGAAGAATGTTCCCGGCACGGAAAAAGTTCTGCCGGCGAAGCTCGTATTGCTCGCGATGGGTTTTCTGGGACCGGAACAACCGTTGCTCGAATCGCTCGGCATTGAGCGTGATCCGCGCAGCAACGCCAAGGCGGATTTCGAGAAATACACCACCAACCTCAAGGGCGTCTTTGCTGCCGGCGACTGCCGGCGCGGCCAGAGCCTGGTCGTGTGGGCCTTCAACGAAGGGCGTGGCGCCGCCCGTGAATGCGACCGCTACCTGATGGGCACAACCGATTTGCCATAAGACATTTTTGCTTGACATCCGCATTAAGTCTCTTTATGCTCCACGTTAATCGAGCATGAGTGGTTTTGAACACTGACTTTTTAGGCACAGCTGAACACAGTTGTGTCTTTTTGTTTTCCAGCCGCCGTGTCGCAAATCAGGAGTCATTATGGCCAGTGGCAAGATAAAGTGGTTCGACAATAAAAAAGGCTTCGGCTTCATCGCCCAGGAATCGGGTCAGGACGTGTTCGTGCATCATACGGCGATTGAAGGGACCGGCTTTAAAACCTTCAACGAAGGCGACATTGTCTCCTTCGAGGTTGTTCCCGGTGAGAAAGGGCTGAAGGCCGAGCACGTCCAGCGCATTCAGGCACCTTAAACACGAGCCGGTCACATTTGGTTTCAAACCCGTTTCGAGCCGCGAGCATTTATGTTCGCCAGCGGCGGAACAGGTGACTATTCTTGTTTGATGGCGAAACCAGCCGCGCCCAAAATAACGGGCCTCTACATCCACGTTCCATTCTGTGCGCAGAAATGCGAATACTGCGCGTTTTATTCCGAGGCTTCCAGCGGCGAACTCATCAACCGCTACGTCGCCGCGCTCGTCCGGGAACTGGAAATCGTCGCCGGCGACCTGAAGCCGAAAACCATCTTCTTCGGCGGCGGCACACCGTCGCTGCTCAACCTGCGCCAGTGGGAAGCCATCCTGCGCGCGATGGAAAAATTTGACCTGCTCGGCGCGGAGGAATTCACCGTGGAAAGCAATCCGGCGACGGTTTCGGCGGACAAATCAAAACTACTGCGCGATTTCGGGGTGAACCGAATTTCGATGGGCGTCCAGTCGCTCGATGAAAGACTGCTGGACCGGCTGGGCCGGATTCATTCGCGCGAAATGGTGTTCAAGTCATTCGACATCTTGCGTCGCGCCGGATTTGAAAACATCAACCTGGATTTGATGTTCGCCATTCCGAGCCAAACGATGGAAATCTGGCGTGCGACACTCAATGAAGTGATGGCCATGCAGAGCGAGCATCTTTCCAGCTACGAGGTGATTTACGAGGACGACACGCCGCTGTTTGAACAGCTCAAGGCCGGCGAATTCTCCGTGGACGAAAACCTCGCCTGCGAAATGTATGAGGAATTGATCTTGCGCGCAATCGCCGGCGGTTTTCAACAATATGAAATCGCCAACTTTGCACGAAATAAAACCTTCAACCTTCAACCTTCAACCTGCGACATTCCAAGTCAGGCCTGCAAACACAATGTGAATTATTGGCGCGGCGGTTCCTATCACGGACTCGGCCCCAGCGCCACCGGCTATGTGCGCGGCATGCGGACGAAAAACTGGTCGAACACGCAACTCTATTGCGAGCAGCTTGAAAAGGGCAAACGCGCGATTGAATCCAGCGAAGAACTCTCGCCGTTGCGTCGTGCCGGGGAAATCGCCGCGTTCGGCCTGCGCATGAACGCCGGCTGGCCGTTTGAGGATTTTAAGCGCACGACTGATTTTGATTTACGGAATGAATGGTCGTCGGAAATGGATCAACTGACCGGCCGCGGCTGGGCGTTGCGCGACGCAGATAAATTTCAATTGACGCATCAAGGGCTACGTTTCGCGGACGCAGCGGCGGAAATGTTTCTGCGCTAAAATCAAACGAGCGGCAGACGGACGATAAACGTCGTTCCGGTTCCCACTTCACTGGTTGCTTCAATTGTTCCGCCGTGCGCCTCGACAATCGCCTGACAAATGGACAAACCCAGACCGGCGCTGCCGGTGCCCGTGCGCGATTGGTCGGCACGATAAAACCGTTCAAACACACGCGGCAAATCTTCGGCGGCAATTCCTGGGCCGCTGTCCGCCACCGTCAACACGACCAGGCCGTTTTGCGATTCAAATTTCACCCGCACCTCGCCGCCGGGCTGGTTGTATTGGATCGAGTTGGTGAGAAGATTGCTGACGACCTGTGCCAACCGTTCGGAATCCCCGGTGACTTGCAGCGGAGACATTTCTGAAATAATTTTCACGCCGCGCTCAGCCGCAAGCGGTTGCACGAGTTCGACGCAATCGGAAACTGTCTTGGAAAAATCAAACGGCAGCCGCTTCAAAACTTCCTGGCCGGCATCGAAGCGCGCCAGCGCCAGCAGCGACTCGATCAACTTCCGCATCCGCTGCGCCGCGCGCTGGCAGGCTTCGACGGTCTGCTTGTAATCGGCGGCTTCGCGTTCGCGGTTCAACGCCGTTTGCGTCTGCGTCAAAATCACCGATACCGGCGTGCGAAGTTCATGCGCGGCGTCGGCGGTGAATTGCTGCTGCTGCGCGAAGGCGGCATCGAGTCGCGCGAAGGTGGAATTCAGAACGGCGGCGAGCTGGCCGAATTCGCTTTCCGCCTCTCCGACGTTGATACGCTGCGACAAATCACCGGCGGAAATTTTCACCGCCGTCGCGCTGATGTTTTCAACTGGACGAAGCGCGCGCGAAACAAACCACCAGCCGCCCGCGAGGCCTAAAGATAAAATGACGCAGCCAAAGCCGCCAAGCTTCAGCGCTGTCAAACGGAGTTCTTTCAATTCCGGTGCAATCGAGCAACCAACCGAAATTTCTACGTCCGACGGCAGCACATTTTTTATCTCCCGATAAGTTAATCTCAACGAATCGTTAGAAAGCATTGCGACTTCAGATTTTGGATCATAATTGGGGTCGTTATCTGAATGCCAGTTTTTCTTGCCATTAAGGTCTTGAATCGAATAATAAAAATTATTCGGGTCACTGGCATCAAAAAAATGGGCGTCTTCCGGCGGCAAATGAAATTCACGCGGCGGATGCAAATTTTCTTCCGGCGGTCCGTCATCGGGAAACTGGCCGGGTAGTGGACGGTCAAAAGGCGGTTCGTTTCTATCCGGCCCATGCGGCGGCGGATGATGCAGTGCGCCCGCAATAACTCCAATGCGCCGATGCAATTCGTCATCAATGCGCCCGAACAACCGCCCGCGTTCAAGCTGATACGCCGTGAAGCCGAAGCCCGCCAGCACGGCCACGAGAATCAGGCCATACCAGAGCTGTAGCCGCCACTTGATGGATTTAAAAAATTTCATTCGATGCAGTAGCCGTGACCGCGCCGGGTGGCGATGAATTCCGCGCCGAGTTTTTTGCGGACGTTGGAAACATGAACGTCGAGCAGGTTGGACAGCGAGTTTTCGTTTTCGTCGAACAGATGTTCGTAAAGCTGCGTGCGCGTGACGACTTCGCCGCGATGCAGCGCCATGAATTCCACCAGCACATATTCGCGCGCCGTGAGTTCCACCGGTTTGTCCTTGAAGAAAACATTTCGTGCCGCCGTGTCAATTTTCACCTCGCCGATTTCCAGGAGATTCGTCGTCTTGTTCGCGCTGCGGCGGATGATGGCGCGCAACCGCGCAAAAATTTCTTCGAGATCAAACGGCTTCACGACGTAATCATCCGCGCCAGTGTCGAGGCCTTTCACGCGGTCGCGCGTCTGGTCGCGCGCCGTGAGCATGAGCACGGGCGTTTTTTTGGTTTTGCGAAGACGTTTCAGAACCTCCCAGCCGTCCAGGCCCGGCAGCATCACGTCGAGCACGATGGCATCGTAATCCGTGCCCTCGGCGTTGAAGAGGCCGTCATCCCCGTTGGCGGCGATGTCCACGGCGTATCCCTCCTCGCGCAACGCCTGCGCGAGGCTTGCGAGCAGATCCGGTTCGTCTTCAACGATGAGAATTCTCATGTTCGGGCTGACGGAGTTTTAGCACGGTCAAAGCAATTCCGCCAGCGCGCAGGGTCGCACACGCGACCTTAAGCGGAGATGAAGCATTTTCCACCGGCGCAAAAACTTTTTTACGAATTTTTCCGCTTCACGTTCGGTTAAGGTTCGCCGGCGTAGAATGACGCCATGAAAAATATAAATATTGAAACCCCGCAACTCGGACGCCAGCGCTGGATGATCGTGGATGACAATCAACATGTCCTGTCGATGATGCGTTCGGTCCTCGCCCGGTTCACCGATGCCGACCTCCAGTGTTTTTGTTCGCCGCACGCCGCGCTCGCCACGTTCACGGCTGCTCCGGAAGCCTTTGATTTCATCATCACCGATCTGGAAATGCCGGGCATGAGCGGCATCGAACTCGGCAGCCGGCTGAAAAAAATATCGCCCGCTACCAAAGTCCTGCTTTCGACCGGCAGCGGGATTCTGACAGAAAACGAAGCCGTGCAGCGCGGATTTTGCGGACTGCTGTCCAAGCCGTTTCCGTTCGGGTCGCTGCGCCGGGTGCTGGAAAGGGCCGGGTTGGTGGAAATGCCGGTGAAAAATAATTTTGAAACTTCCGCCGCCTTAACCCTGGCTAAAGGTTGCCTGGCGTAAATTGGCGCCATGAAGATTAAACGCACAACGAATCTCACCGGCCGCAACCGGAGTTTTGCATCGGATGATGCGACGGTCGCGGCTGACTCAAACAAAGCAAAAGAAAGAAACATAAAATGAAAACAACAAATAAAATACTCGCAGCGATCTTGGCGCTCGGTGTGTCGGCTTTTGCCGCCAGCGCACAAGACAACAACAATGACGGGCCGCCCGGTGGTGGTGGACCCGGCGGCCAAGGCCGTCATCATCGTCCGCCGCCGCTGCCCATCGTCACGGCGCTCGACGTGAATCATGACGGCATTATTGATTCCAACGAAATCGCCAACGCGAGCGCCCAGTTGCTGACGCTGGACAAAAACGGTGACGGCGTCCTGACAACGAACGAATACCTGCCGCCGCTGCCGAAGGATGCGCCGGCCGACGCGCCGCGTCCGCCCACGCCGCTTATCATCAAGGCGCTCGACGCGAATGGTGACGGCGTGATTGACGCCACCGAAATCGCCAACGCACCGGCGGCGTTGAAGACGCTGGATAAAAACGGCGACGGACAACTGACCCGTAATGAATATCTCGGCCCGCGCCCACCGCGTCCGGAGGGTCAGGCCGGCCAAGGTCGTGGCCCTGATGGCAACCAAGGCCCGGGTGGTGACGACAACGGCATGCCGTCCGGCCCTCCGCCCGGCGATGGTGGTGATGGCAACAATCCTCCGTCCGGTCCGCCTCCGGGCGACGCACCGCCACAGTAATCAGCTTCCGTTCGTGTGAACGGCAAGGCGGCGGGCTGGCAAAATCCGGGTGTGAAGCCAGTCCGCCGCTCCTTTTTTGTTACCTGTTGAAAGTTGGAGGTTGAAAGTTGGCCGCGCGAAAAATTATTTCGCGGCAAGCCGGACCGCCGCGAGAATTCCAGCCAAGACCGAAATGCCGCCGCAGACGATATACGGTAGTTCCGGCACATGGACGTAAAGCGACGCGGCGAACAGCGGTCCGAGGATGCGCGCGAGCGCGCCGGCGCTTTGCGCGACGCCGATGGTGCCGCCCTGCTCGTTGGCCGGCGTGAGGTTGGAGAGCAGCCCGAACACAGGGGCGCGCGTGAGGCTGGAGCCGATGGACAGCAGCGCGAGCGCGAGCAGCATTTTGATCCACGGCCAATCCGTCGCGTGCAGCACCGCCGACCATTTCAACTGGCCGTCGCCCTTGATGAACGGCAGCAGCGCCAGCGCCGTGCCCGTGAAAAACAGGCTCACGGCGATCAGCTTCGGCTCGCCCAGCAGCTTCACCATCCGGCCAATCATCCCGCCCTGGATGAACGCGCCGATCACTCCGCAGAAAACAAACAGCGAGACGACGCTGCCCGCCGATGCGGCGGCGTTCTGGGTGATGCCGAGGTTGAAATTGTCGCTGACGAGCAGCGGCAGCGTGCTTTCA
>Ga0181528_10001105_pt1 | contig 17054 bp, 21 predicted proteins | sample PEATcosm2014_Bin_47_FD_119742 | JGI IMG/M metagenome (GOLD analysis project Ga0181528, IMG submission 119742) | Peatland microbial communities from MTU Mesocosm Facility, Houghton, MI, USA - PEATcosm2014_Bin10_10_metaG | ecosystem: Environmental > Terrestrial > Soil > Wetlands > Peat | place...
AGCTCGCCGCCGACCGTGGCTCCGAAGCCCGGCGTCGACGGGGTGCCGATGACGGGCACGCCCGAGTTCGCCGTGGCCTTCCAGAGCGAGCCCCCGGCCCGTTCCAGGCCGCTTTCGTTGGCGAACGTGGCCATCGAGATGTAACCCGCCACGACACGCTGCTGGTAGGTTTTGCTTTCGGGGTTGTTGTCGGTGTAGGCGACCGACCCGTCCATCCCGATCGACACGTTCGATGAGCCCGGCGGGATCATGATGAACGAGTCTTCTTTGCCGGGGGAGTAGGTCGTTTCCGTTTCCCCTTCCTTGGGGACCGCGGCACGGCCGATCACGTATTCACCGGACTGCGTCGTCAGAAAGCCCTGCGCGCTGGTCGTCAGATCGCCGGCGCGCGTGTAGCTGACGCTCGACGGGGTGCCGGTGGTGTAGGGCGGTTTGGCCGGCGGTTCGCCGGGCCCGACGCGCAGGAAGCCGCCGCCCTCGATCGCGAGGTCCAGCGGGTTGCCCGTCGTCTGGAAGGCGCCCTCGGTCATTTCGTTGCGGGTCGCATTGATCTGCACCCCCAGCCCGATCTGCACCGGGTTTGATCCACCGTTGCTGCTCGTCGGCCCCGAGGCCCCGCGGATCACCTGGGTGAGCGAGTCCGCGAACGTGATGCTCGAGCCCTTGTAGCCGACGGTGTTGACGTTGGCGAGGTTGCTGGCGGTGTCGTTGAGCATCGCCTGGTTTGCATCGAGGCCGCTGATTGCGGCATACATGCCCTCCATCATCGCGATCGACCTTCCTTTCGTGGCCTCCTCGATGAGGTCCGGCCATGGTTGTTTGGCGTCCTGACCGTCATGCGATCACGGCGCTGTCGATGTTCGTGAACACGTTGTCCTTCATGTGTTCGGATCCCACAGCCGTGATCACGGTGTGGTTGCTGACGGAGACCACGAATGCGGTCCCGTCGACAAGTACGAGGGAGTCGCGCGAGCCCTTGCCGGCCGCGCGGCTGACACCCTCGTGAAGTCTTTGCATCGTCGAGCTGTCCAGTTCGATCCCCCGCCGCTGCACCCGGTCGAGGGCGTGGCGCGAGAACTGCAGCGGCTTGGTCGCACCGGCCTGGGCGAGCTCCTGGGCGAACGAGCGCCCGCCCGCAGGCGCCGGCGCCGGGGTGCCCGCGGGACGCGCCGGCGCGGTCGGGGCACCGGCTGCGCCGGGCGGCAGCAGGGCGGGGTTGGTGATCTCGCTCATTGGACTTCGGTGATGCTCGCCAGCGTGATGCCGGACTTGCCCCCGACGGTCACGGTCGTGCCCGAGGAGCTGGACTGGATGCTTTCGACCTGCCCGGTGCCGCCGCCGCCGGCGGCCGAGTAGTTGACGGTCCGCCCGATCAGCTGGACGGCGCCCGAGAGCTCCGAGGCATTGGCCAGGTTGGTCGTCTGCTCGACCTGGGTGAACTGGGCGAGCTCGGTCACGTATTCGTTCGTGTTGCCCGGGTTCAGGGGGTCCTGGGCCTGAAGCTGGGCGATCATCAGTTTGAGGAAGTCGTTCTGGCCGAGTTCCCCCTTGGGGTTGGTGGGCGTGGTGTTGGCGGCGGCGGCCGCCGCGGCCTGGACCTGGGATGTCGATGAGGTTGTCATGGGTCGGTTTCCTCTCTCTTCGTTCAGGCGAGCACGTCTACGAGCTCGCCGAGTGCCTGCGTGGGGCCGGTGCCCGACGGGACCGGCGCCTGTGCGGCGTCAATGCTCTCCTCGTCGTCGGTCGTTGCGCTCCGGCGCGAGCTTCGCTGCGGGGTGGGCGCCTGACGCTCGGCTCGCCCTTCGGGGAGCCCCGAGGAGCCGATGTCCAGTCGCAGCAGGGTCGTTCCCAGCGAGCTGAGCGCCTCGTGCAGCTCGCCCCGCCCGGCGGCCAGCGCCTGCGCCGCGGCCGGGGTGTCGGCCGTCACGCGGGCCAGCAGACCGTCGCCGGTCTGGGTGAGGTGGATCCGGATCTCGCCCAGCTCGGCCGGTTCGAGGGAGATCCGGGCCTGGGAGGCACCCTGTCCGGCGGCCAGCTGGATCGTCGCGTGGATCGATTCGATCATGTCCTGCATCTGCACGCCCGAGGCACTCGGCGCCGGGGCCGCGGTGCCGACAGGCGCGGCGGCAGTTGCGCCGGGAGCCGGGGAGCCGAGCACCGACTGCACCGGCGCCGCCTCGGAGGCGGAGGCGCCTGGCGCGGGGGCGCCTCCGGGCGCCGTGCGGGCGGGGCTGCGCGGGTCGGTGATCTGCGCGAGGGCGCCATCCTGGCCTGCCGTGGCGGTGCTCGAAGCGGCCGTGGGCCGGCCCGAGACGCCGCCGGCGTCATCGCCGCGCACCCGCCCGCTCGGGCCGGAGCCGGCCGAGGACTGTTCAGGGGCGTCGGCGCCCCCGTGGCCCGCGCGGGACCCGGCGGTGCTCTCACGGGACCCAGCGGTGGCCTTGGAGGCCTCAGCCGGGCCTGTGGGGGCCGCGGCGGGGCCGGCGGGGACGGGCGGCGGGGTTGCCTCGTCCGGGGGCGTCCCCGGCGTCCTAGCCGCCGCCGCAGGGTCGGAGGCCAGCGTGGCCCTCGCCGGGACGGGACCCTCGGGCGAGAGCGCCTTAGTCGCGGGCGCCGGATCGGGGGTGGCGGGGGGCCGCGCAGACCCTCCGCCCGGCGCAGGCGAGGGCTCGGCCGGGGCGTCGGAAGCGAGCTCAGGGGACGGACCGGGGGCCGTCCTGGCGGGCGCCGCGGCGCGCGGCGCCGCGGGAGTGCGCTCGGTGCTCCCCGCGGGGACGAGGCCGTTCAGCGGAGCCGTCTCGGCCGCGCTCCGCGCACTGCGGTGGCCGCGATCCTCGGCTTCCTTCGCGGGGCCCTTTGGGCTTCCCTTCTGCTGGCCTTCCGCTTGTGCGGTCCGGGCCCATTCATCGGCGAGCGCATCCTTGAATGGATGCACCGGGGGTGGCGCCCCGGGCGGGGCGCCGCTCATCGGCGGCGGCGCACCGGTCGCCGGTGCGCCGGCTGGAGCGAGGCTCATGCGGGGACCTCCATGGCGGTCGAGGGGTGTTCGGCGCGGTAGCTTTCGGCGTAGCCGAGGACTTTGCTGACGTAGCCTTCGGTTTCCGCGTAGGGCGGCACGCCACCGTACTGGCGGACGGCGCCGGGACCGGCGTTGTAGGCGGCCAGGGCCTCGCTCGTGTTGCCGCCGAAGTCGCTCATCATCTGGCTCAGGTAGCGGGCGCCGCCTTCGATCGATTCGGCCGCGTTGAGCGGGTTGGCGACCCCCAGCGAAGAGGCGGTCCCCGGCATCAGCTGGGTCAGTCCCTGAGCCCCGGCGGCACTCTGCGCGTCGGGGTTGAAACCGGACTCCTGCTCGATCAGCCCATGGAGCACCGCCGGGTCGAGGCCGTTGCGCAGCGCCGCGGCTTCGATCAGCGAGTCATAGGCACCCGAGCCGGCCGCTTCGGCGCCCGCCGGCGCGGCACCCGAACCGGTCGCGGTGGTGGCGGCCTGCAGGGCCGCGGCGAATGCCGTCGGGGCGGCTGTGCTGCCCGCCTGGACGGTCGCTGCGGTCCGGCTGCCGGTCGCTACCCCGCGCGCCTGTTCGATCAGCTGCTGCAGTTCGTGGATGCGGGCGGCCGCGGCCAGCTCGCCGGCCGGCATGGCCCCCTGCGTGGCGCCGATCGCCTGCGTGCTCACGCCATGCTCCCGCGTGTGCGCCTGGCGGCCATTTCATCGAGCGCCTTGTTTTCGCGGCGGTCGGCCTCACGGATGTGCTCGAGCCGGCGGCGCTCACGCAGGCGGTTGAGCATCTCGTGCTCGCCGGCCGCGCGGACGAGCTCGGCGTTGCGCGCGGCGACCTCTGCCTCGCTGCGCTGCAGTTCGACAACCCCCCGGGAACGGCGCGCCTCGATGCGCTCGAGGAAAGCCTGGCGACTCTGAAGCTCGACGGCGCCGAGCGTGTTGCGGGGGGTCTCGCGCTGTTCGGCCTGGGCGTGCTCGAGCTCCGCCTGGGCGTGCTCGAGCTCGGCCTGGGTGCTGGAGCGGCGCGAGATCGAGCGCGCCAGCTCCTGCTGGGCGAGTTTCTCCTTGCGCTCGCGCACGGAGCGCACACGCTCAAGGCGAAACCGAAACGAGGGACCGGTCACGTCCCGTTTATCGGCCCCCAGGGGACGTCCTTTAGTCGTGAAAGGCGGCTGGGCGCGATCTCCCAAGGGGCTCTCCACGGTGTCCTCAGATGCTCAGGCCGAGAGGAGGGATCGCGGGCGCGGCGCCGAGGCCCGGGTCCGGTGCGGGCGCCTCGGGGTCGGGCACCTCCTCGGCGTCTTCGATCTGATCGGCGCTGGCACGCAGCGATGCGTGCAGCGACCCGGCCAGGGAGAGCAGGCGTGCATCCGCCTCGGCGGGGTCGCTGTGCTCGTCGACGGGCTGGCGCAGGAAGGCCTCGATCGCCCCCTTGTGGGTGATCGCCGCGTCGAGCATGTCATCGGTGCCCGGCTGGTAGGCGCCGATCGCGATCAGGTCTTCCTTCTCATGGAGGATCGCCAGCGCCGAGCGCAGGCTCTGGCCCGCCTGGGCGACCTCCGGCGAGACGATCTCGCCGATCAGCCGCGAGACGCTCTGCAGGATGTCGATCGCCGGGTAGTGCCCGGCGTGGGCCAGCGAACGCGTCAGGACGATGTGCCCGTCAAGGATCGAGCGCGCCGCGTCTGCGATCGGCTCGTTCATGTCGTCACCGTCGACCAGGACGGTGTAGAGCCCCGTGATCGACCCCCCCGTGCTCGTGCCGGCCCGCTCGAGCAGCCGGGGCAGCAGGGCGAATACGCTCGGCGTGTAGCCGCGGGTCGCGGGGGGCTCCCCGATCGCCAGGCCGACCTCGCGCTGGGCCATCGCGAAGCGGGTGACCGAGTCCATCATCAGCATCACGTCATGGCCCTGGTCACGGAAGTGCTCGGCGATCGTCGTCGCCGTGAAGGCCGCCTTGATCCGGACCAGCGCGGGCTGGTCGGAGGTGGCGACGACGACGACCGAGCGCTCCAGTGCGTCACCGAGGTCGCGCTCGATGAACTCCCGCACCTCGCGCCCCCGCTCGCCGACGAGCGCGATCACGTTGATCGAGGCCGAGGTCGAGCGGGCGACCATCCCCAGCAGCGAGGACTTGCCCACACCCGAGCCGGCGAAGATCCCCAGGCGCTGGCCGCGGCCACAGGGAACCAGTGTGTCCAGGGCGCGCACACCGAGCCCGACCCGCTCGGAGATCCGCGGCCGCGAGAGGGCGCTGGGCGGGGCCGCGATGGTCGAGCGCTCGACGCCGCCCGGTGCGGGCAGCCCATCGCCCGGCTGGCCCAGACCGTCGACGATCCTGCCCAGCAGACCGCTGCCGACGGGGACCCTGAACGGCGCCCCGGTGGCCAGCACCCGGGTTCCGGGGCCGATCCCGTGCAGCTCGCCTAGTGGCATCAGCAGCGTGCGGCCGTCGCGGAAGCCGACGACCTCGGCGGCGACGGGCTCGCGGTTGCGATCGGTACCGACCATGCAGACCTCGCCGACCTCGGCCTGTAGCCCGGTGGCCTCGATGATCAGGCCGATCAGGTTGGAGACGAAACCGTGGCGGCGAGCCAGATCGGCCTCGCCGATCGCCTCGGAGGCGCGCTCCAGCAGTCCTTGAGGCGGGCTCACCTGCTCTGCTCGGGCCGCGGTCCGAGCTCGGCGAGGACCACCTCGCCGGCACGCTCGAGCTGCGTCGCGACGCTTGCGTCAACCTCCCCCTCGGCCGTTCGCACCACAGCGCCGCCGACGGCCACGCGGGCGTCGGGCTGCAGGTCCCAGTGCTCGACCGCCGCGCTCCGGCCTCGCAGATCGCCCAGCGAGGCCCGCACGGTCTCCAGGTCGGCGGGGTTGACGACAATCGAGATCCGGCGCTGTCCGGCCACCCGGCGCAGGGCCCCCTGGACGACCTCGACGACCAGCTCGGGACGGATCTGGAGCGTCGCGAGGACGATCTTGCCGGCCAGCGCGAGCGCCAGGTCGATCGCGTCGCGCTCGACCGAGTCGGCCGTCTGGACGCGGATCTCCTCAACGCCCCGGACGGCCTCGAGCAGCGCCCCGGCGGCGCTCTGCGCCTCGGCCCGGCCGTGCTCGATGCCCTCGGCCCGTCCCGCCGCGAACCCCTCGGCGCGAGCCTCGGCGCGGATCTGCTCGGCCTCCGCGCGTGCCGCGGCGAGCTCCCGGGCGGCGGCGTCGCGCGGGAGCGGCTCGGATGGCTCGAGCTGCTCGAAGTCGTAGCTGACGGCGGCCTCAGACAACAGGCTCGCCCTCTTCGCCCTCGCCACCGGCGATCACGATCGTGCCCGCTTCCTCCAGGCGCCGGACGACCGCGACGACCCGCGACTGCGCGTCGTCGATGTCTTTTTTGCGCTGCGGGGGCTGGATCTCCATCTCCTCCTTGAGCATCGCCGCGCCGCGCTCGGACATGTTCGCCAGGATCACCTCCTTGACGTCCTCGGGCGCCCCCCGGAGTGCCAGCACGAGGTCCTTCTGGTCGACCTCGCGAAGCACCTGCTGGATCGCCCGCTCTTCGAGCTTGACGATGTCCTCGAAGACGAACAGCATGGCCCGGACCTCATCCGCGAGCTCCTTGTCGGAGGTCGCCAGGTTGTCCAGCACGTTGCGCTCGAGCGACCGGTCGGCATGGTTGAGGATGCCCGCCAGCGCCTTGGTTCCGCCGGCGACGGCGTACTCGCGCTCGGAGGCAGATCCCAGTTTGCTGCGCAGCGCGTGCTCGAGCTTCTCGATCACCGCCGGGTTGGTCTCGCCCATCCGCGCGATCCGCATCGCGACGTCGGGCTGCTGTGCCTCGGCCAGCTTGGTAAGGACACCGGCCGCCAGCGTCGCCGGCAGGTTGGCGAGCACCAGCGCGATCGTCTGGTGGGACTCGGCGCGGAGAATCGTCGCGATCCGCTCCGGCGGTGTGCGGCGCAGGAACTCGAATGGCCGCGTCTCGGCCGGGCCGGCGATCCGCCCGAGCAGCTCGACCGCCCGCTCCGGGCCGAGGGCTCGCTCGACGACGTCGCGTGCAAAATCGATGCCCCCGTTCGCCGACCCGCCGCCCGCCAGGCCGGCGGCGGCCATCTCGTGGAACACCGAGTCGGTCGTCTCGGCGCCGACGCCGCCGAGCCGTGCCATCTCGGTCGAGAGGCTCTCGATCTCGTCTTCGCGCATCCTGCCGATCACGTTGGCCGCGCGCTCAGAGCCCAGCGCGGCCATCAGCACCGCAGCCTTGCGGGCGCCGTTGATCGGCTCCTGCGGATCCACCGGCTCGCCGCCCGCGGGCAGCGCCGGGACGGGGCCCTGGGGCAACTGGGGAGCCATCGCCCCCTAGTCCTCCTGCATCCAGGTGCGCAGCTGCTGGGCGACCCGGTCCGGATCGGTGTCGGCCAGCGCTTCGACCTGGCGGCGTATCTCATCGCCGCCGCCCGCGCCGGCGGCTCCCTGCCCGACGGGTACGGGCTGCCCGTTGGCGGCGCTGACTTCGATCGGCCGCGTCGAGGCTTCGCGTTCGAGCTCGGCCAGGCGCATCGGCGCATCGAGCTCGCGCAGCCAGACGGGCTCCTCGATGGGCTCCTGCTCGCGCTTGCGCAGCGAGCGGGTGGTCATGAACAGGAACACGAACGCCGCGATCCCGAGCAGGGCGTACTTCGCATAGGCCAGCGGGCTGCTGGCGGCCGCCGTGGCTGCGGTCGACTTGGCGAAGGCGACCTGGCCGATCGAGATCGTGTCGCCGCGCTTGGGCTGGATCCCGGCGGCGTTGGTGATCGCTTCCTTGATCGCCGGCACGGCGGAGGCCGGGACGGAGTGATCGAGCAGCACCGAGACGTGCTCGCTTTCCACGGTCCCGGGGGCGATCGTGGAGTGCGTGACCGTCTTTGAGACGCCCAGCGAGGAGGACGTTGTTTCCTTCTTGAAGTTCGACTTGCCGCCGGTCGTGGTCCCGGTCGCGGCGGTCCCCGTCACGCCGCCCGCACTGCCATTTCCGGCGAGCGTTTCCAGCGACTTGCTCTGCGCGAGAGGCGTCCCGGTTTTCGCGTATTCGAGCGATTCCTTGGTCGTCTGGTCGACGTTCATGTTGGCGTAGACGAGGACCTGGGCCTTGCCCACGCCGAGCGTCTGGGCGAGCATCGCGTCGAGGCTCGCGGCGGTCGCCTGGTCGTAGCGCTGCTCGGCTTCCTGGACGCTCGTCCCGCCGGAGCCGCCGGCCCCGCCGGAGGCCTCGGGCCACAGCAGCTGGCCGCTGCCGTCGGTCACCGTCACCTTGCTCAGCTCGAGGCCCGGCACGCTCGAGGCGACGAGCTGCGCGATGCCCCGCACGGAGGATGGGTCGATCGCGGTCGTGCCCGAGAGCAGGACGGCCGCGGAGGCGGTCTGCCCTTCGCCGAAGACCTGGTTGGTCGAGTTCGGCAGCACCAGCTCGACCTGCGCGCCCGAGACGCCCTGGACGCTGTTGATCGTTTCGTCGAGCTGGCCCTGGAGCGCACGCTGGTAGGTGACCTGCTGCTGGAAGTTGCTTTCGCCGAGTTTCTCGTGTTCGAAGAGTTCGAAGCCGGGCTGGCTGTTGCCGAGCAGGCCGGCACCGGCCAGCGCGACCCGGGCTTCGGCGGTCTGGTTGGACTGAACAGCCAGCGCCGTGCCGTTGTTCTGCAGCTCATAGCCGATCCCGTGGGAGCTCAGCGTGCTCGTCATTTTGCCGGTCTGGGAGGGGTTCAGGCCGCTGAGCAGGGTCGAGTACCCGGGCGCCGAGACCATGTGCAGGAACAGGTATGCGAACACGATCGCCGCCGCGGCACCGCCGCCGAGGATCAGCCAGCCGCGCGCGGTGAGCCTCGATGCCAGCTGTGCGACGGGAGGCATCTATCAGACCTGGGTCTGGAAGATCGTCTGGGTGGCTTCGACGGCCTTGGTGCGGATCTGGGCGGCCAGCTGCATCGACAGGGACGCGTCCTCGACGGTCGCGATCGCTGCCTCGGGGTCCTTGACCGTCCCTGTCGCCAGTGCCTGGGAGGCGGCGTCGGCGCTCTGCTGGCTGCTCTCCAGGGAGGAGATCGCCTGGGTCAGCGCGCCGCCGAAGCCCGAGCTGGAGCCCGCCGCTTCGGCGCTCGGCGCGGCCGCGCCCTGGCCGAGGCCCGATGCCGCTTCGGCCGCATTGCCGGCCGCTCCGCCGACGCCGCTGCTCAGCTGCCCGGCCAATCCGCCGAGGGGAGGGATGATCATTTGAGCAGGCCCAGCGTCGAGGTGAACATCGACTTGGCCGTCTGCATCGCGGTCACGTCGGACTGGTAGGACTGCTGCTCGGAGATCAGATCGGTCATTTCCGTGACCGTGCTGACGTTCGGCATCTTCACGTAGCCCTGGGCGTCGGCTTCGGGGTTGGACGGGTCGTAGACGAGCTGGTCGGGCGTCGAGTCCGCGACGATCCCCTTCACTTCGACCCCGCCCCCGGGCTCGGTGCCCGAGCCTTCCCGGATCGCCCCCGTGAGCGCCCCGCCGAAGCCCGTCCCGGCGGCCTGGGCCAGGACGACCTCCTGGCGCTGGTAGGGCTGGCCGTTGGCACCCTTCGTGGTGTTCGCGTTGGCCAGGTTCTCGGCCGTCACATCCATGCGGATGCGGTTGGCCGTCAGGCCGCTGCCGGCGATCCCGATCGCTTCGAAGAGCCCCATCAGAGGACCCCGATCGCCGATTTGAGGATCTCGTTGCGGGTCGTCGCAACGTCGGTCAGGGCCTGGTAGTCGAGGCCGTTTTCGGCCAGCTTGGCCGATTCTTCGTCGATGCTCACAGAGGTCCCGTTGGGACCGGCCTGTTCAGGCAGTCTTTCGGTCTGGAATTCCACTTCTTCGGGCGAGGTGCCGGAGCTCATGGCGTTCTGGAGCGTCGACTCGAAGTTGACTTCCTGACGGTGGTAGCCGGGCGTTTCGGCGTTGGCCATGTTCGCCGTCAGGGCTGTCTCGCGCTGCCATGAGCCGCGCATCGCAGCCTCGAGGAGCTGCTGGGTCGAATCTACGAGTGCCATCGTGAAGCGGATGCCTTTCCGCCCTCCCTGGGCTGAAAACCGACGCTCTCCCTGAGGGTCGCTCGCACCTCGGCCTTTTACCGGCCGTCCCGGTGATCGGCAGCGCCGGACGGACCTTTAGGCCCGCAGGGCGCCGTTGCAAGCGTCCATTCAGGCGCTGAAGTCCAGCCGCGGCAGACGCTGCAGCTCGCGCCCGTAGCCGTCGGCGGCGCGCTTCGCCCGCACCGCCCCGGCGTGCTCGACGAGCAGGCCGTCACGGAGGCGGATCAGCTCGATCCGTGCCCGCTCGCCGATCAGGCTCGCACGTTCAAGCAGCCGCCCGGCGCCAGGCGGGGGCGCGCCCGCAAGCCCGGACGTGAGCTCCTCCCAGCGGCCTGCCAGCTCCGTCAGGCCCGCGACGTCGCCGCGGCCGGCCAGCTCGAGTTCGAGCTCGGCCAGCGCCAGGATGGCCTCATAGGGTGCGAGCTCAGCGGCGGAGCTCATCGCGGCGTGGTGGCCTCGTCGGCGATCTGACCCCAGGCCTCGCGCAGCTCGCCCAGCAGGGCGCTGACCTCCTCGAGCTTGGCCGCGTCCTGGTCGAAGCGGGCGCTCGCGAGATCTTCCAGGCAGAACAGGTAGATCGCATGCAGCCGCTCGGCGATCAGGCCCTGGTCGAAGTCGAGCGTCGCGTCGAGATGCCCGACGATCAGCTCGGCCCGGCGCAGCGCGTTGTGGCCCTTCTCGACTTCGCGTTTGCGCATCGCGACGGCGGCCTGGCGCAGGAAGCGCCGCGCGCCGTCGTAGAGCATCACGACCAGCTGCCCTCGGTTGGCCGCGAGCACCGCTCCCTGACGGTATGCCTGCGGGGATGCTGCCGTGCTTGTCATCGCCGTCTATTAGATCGGCGCGCCGCCGGCAAAGTTGAGATCTGAAACCTAAGCTTTCGTCGCCGAGGAGTTCGCGGCCAGCTGGGCGGACTGTTCGCTCAGCCACGAGCCGGTCGCGGTGTTCTTGGAGATCACCGCTTCAAGCTCCGCGTAGGTCTGTTCAAGGGCTTTCTGGCGGTTCGCGAGCATCTCGTTCATCGTCGCGATCTGTTCTTTCATTTCGCGGACCTGGGCGGTGTCCCCGTTGATCCGGCTTTCCAGCGTCGCACCCGGTTCGGCGAGGTCGTTGATGACCTTGTTCAGGTTCGTCGACCACTGCCCGAGCATCAGCTTCACGCCTTCGGGGTTCGACTGGACGGCGGCGGCCAGCTTGGCGGGTTCGAGCTTGAGCACGCCCGCCAGCGAGGAGGCGGAGGAGGTCCCCGTACCGACGGCCGCGCCGGTGCTGACCCCGATATCCGCCGGGCTGGACATTTCCGCGGCCAGGCCGGCGATCGGTTCGTACATCGTCTCGCGGATTTCGTTCAGGACGTTGGTCAGATCCATGTCGCCGAACAGCGTCCCCGCGGTCAGTTCGGAGATCGCCGTCGGGCTCGTGGGCGGCCGTTCGGCGATCTGCTTCTGGATCGCTTCGACGGTCGTGTTGTAGAGCTTGATGAACGATTCGACCTGCGTTTCGATCGCCTTGGTATTGGCGGACGGAGCCTCCACCGCGATCGTCACGGCACCCGCGGAGGTCAGCGACTGGAGCGCCAGCGAGACACCCGGGATCGCTTCGGTGAGCACATTCGTCGTCGATTTCCCGGCGACCCCGTCGACCGTGTATTCGGCGTCGGTGCCTTCCTTGGAGGTGCCTTCGCGTTCGACCAGTCCGGCGCCGGATGAGCTTGCGGTGACCGTTTCGAGGCTGCCGGCGCCGGTGGCGCGGCTCGAGAAGACGATCGTTTCCTTGTTGAGGACGGCCGCGTAGACGGTCCCTTTGCCGTCGGCGTTGACCTTGGCGGCCAGTTCGGCGGCGCCGGCACCGGCTTTGAGCGTGTATTCCCGGCCGCCGATCGTGAACGTTTCTTCGCCCGCCGGCGCGGCAAACGTGAAGGTCCGCTGCGCGGAGTTGGCGAGCTTGGTGACTTCGACCTCATAGCCTCCGACGCCGGCGCCCGAGGTGATCGTCGCGGCGATCCGGTCCGGTTCGCTGGAGCTGACCGCCTGGACCCCTTCGAACAGCGAGGGCAGTTTGAGTTCGGAGGCCGCGTAGGTGAGCTGCAGCAGGCTCGTCTGGATCGTCGAGAGGGCCTTGGCCTGGTCTGAGACTTTTTCCTGCTGGAAGGTCAGGCGGGTGATCGGCTGGCGTTCGACTTCGAGCAGCGCGTTGATGATCGACTTCGTGTCCAGGCCCGAGGCGAGCCCGGTGACCGAGATGGGCGAGCCCGAGGTGGCGGTGACTGTGCCGGTGGACATTGCGGGCCCCTACTCCAGCGGCCTTCCGACGGCGAGCTCGACGGCCTCTTCGGCCGAGAGCACTCGCAGCAGCCTGCCCGTGCTGTCGCGCAGCTCGATCTGCAGGCTCGTCGCGTCGGCGCTCAGGGCGAAGCCGATCTCATAGCCCTGGCGGCGCAGCCGCTCGTTGATCGCGTCGGCGTGGGCCATCTGCTGGAGGACCTCCTCGGGCGGGCTCGAACGGCTGAGCTCGATCTGCTGGCCGCCTTCGCGGCGGGCGAGCTCCCGCGCCAGCTCCGCGCCGGGTCGGCGCAGGGCGGTTCGGGCAGGGTCTGTGAAAGGTGGGGTCGGCGAGCTCACTGGGCGTTTTCTCCCTGAAAACGGGTTCACGCGGTCCGGTCCTTGGGCCGCCTCGCGCTGCTGGTCCTACCGGTGTGATCGACGTCCGACTCGAAAACTTTAAGCACGGGTTGCATCGATGGCTGGATTGAGCCGGGTCGGGGCCCGGCGGAAAGGGACCCGCGCGCGTGGATGAGGTTTCGCGGCGGGCCCAGGCAGGGGATACCCGTTCCGCCACGAAATAACTGCCGTTCACAAGCCTCGCTCGGCCGCGAGCGAACCAACCGGCAGGTGGACAGTGATCAGTGTGTTCCCTCGATAGCAGGCAGGAGTATGGAAATCACCGGCAGTCGTGTAGCGAGGACCCCTGCTCCGCAGGTACTCGCCCTATGGGAGGACTACCAGCGCAGCGGCGATCAGAAGCTGCGCGACAGGCTGATCTTCATGTTCATGCCGATGGTCCGCTACATCGTGTACCGCAAGGTCCGCGAGGTCCCCGCCCAGTGCGACGTGGAGGACTTCCTCTCCTGCGGCCTGGAGGCGCTGATCCATTCGATCGACCGCTACGACCCGGCCAAGGGGGCGAGCCTTGAGCAGTACGCCTGGACGCGGATCCACGGCGCGGTCCTGGACGAGCTGCGCCGCCACGACTGGGCTCCGCGCTCGCTGCGCCGCGACGAGCGGACGATCAACTCCGCCCGCGAGAGCTTCATGGCGATCAACGAACGCCCGCCCGAGCGCGATGAGCTGGCGGCCCACGTGGGCATGAGCCCGGCCGAGCTCACGGCCCGCCTCGATCAGGTCGCCCTGGCCGAGGTCGGCTCGCTCAACCGCGTGGTCCGCTCGGACGAGAGCGCGACGATCGAGCGCATCGACACGATCGAGAGCTCCGACACGAGCAGCGACCCGATCCTCAGCGCCGAGCGCCGGGAAGCAAAGCAGCGCTTTCGCAAGGCATTTGCCCGCCTGTCGCGCCAGGAGCGCGAGGTCGCCGTGCTGCTCTACGTCGAGGAATGGACGCTGCGCGACATCGGCACCCGCCTGGGCGTCTCCGAGAGCCGCGTCTCCCAGATCCACACCCAGCTGCGCCGTCGCCTCTACGAGCAGCTCTCCGGTGAGCTGACGCTGTTCAGCTCGGTCGGCTGACGCTCCGCCGCCGCGGCTAAAGAAACCCCTGCGGCGGCCGAAGACCTGGGGATGGACCTCGGTCTCTACATCGCAGCCACCGGCATGGTCGCCGAGCAGACCCGCCAGGACCAGCTCTCGAACGACCTGGCGAACGCCTCGACCCCGGGCTACAAGTCCGACGAGTCCCCCCAGCACAGCTTCGGCGAGGTCCTCCTCGCCAACTCGCAGGGCTCGGCGGCGATCGGCTCGGTCGACGCCGGCGTGGCGCTCGGCAAGACCTACACGGACATGACGCCCGGCTCGATCCAGGAAACCGGCGAACCGCTGGACTTCGCGATCGAGGGGACGGGCTTCTTCGCGGTCAAGACCGCTCAGGGGACTCGCTACACCCGTGACGGGCAGTTCACGACCTCGGCCGCCGGACTGCTCACGGACCTCAACGGAAACCCCGTCCTGAGCTCCTCGGGCGCCGAGATCAAGGTGCCCGCCACCGGCACGCTGTCCGCCGGGGCAGTCGGTGCCTTCGAAGTCACAGGCGCCGAAAAGCAGGGCGAAAACCTCTTCACCGGCAAAGCGGCCGGCAAGGCCGCGGGCGCGGTGCGCCAGGGCGCGCTCGAGGGTTCGGGCGTCGATGCGGCCAAGGTGATGATCGAAATGATCACCTCGCTGCGCAGCTTCCAGTCCGGCCAGCAGGCGATCCAGGCGATCGGCCAGACCCTGCAGGCCGCATCGACCCAGGTCGGGTCGATGAACGGCTCCTGAGCGCATCGAGCGCCCGGCCGGCAATCTCCCGCCCGCCGCGTCCCGCCGCTCAAGTCCCCCCGTCGGATGCCGATCACCTGTGTGCAAGGTGCCGGTGGCCGGGCTCGATTCCCGTCCAGGCCTTGCTGTGTCCCTCGAACACGAACGGATGGAACGAGCTGATGCTCGAAGGTCTCTACGCCGCAGCGGCAGGCATGTCGGCCCAGCAGCTCCAGCTGGACGCGATCAGCAACGATCTCGCCAACCTCTCGACCAGCGGCTACAAGTCAGAGCGGGTCGCATTCAGCGACCTGCTCTACAACAAGGTCGACATCGCCGGCACGGAAACCACCGCCGGCGCCGGCGCGAAGGCGGCGATCGTCGGCACCAGCCAGAGCCAGGGTGCGCTTCAGGAAACCGGCAACCCGCTCGACCTGGCAATCGAAGGCCCCGGCTATCTCCAGGTCACCCGCGCCGACGGCCGGCGGGCGCTGACCCGCAACGGCGCCCTGCAACTCGACGCCGAAGGCTCGATCACGACGGCCGAAGGCGACCGCCTCTATCCGCCGATCAAGCTCCCCGCGGGCACCTCGGCGGAAAAGATCAGGATCGCCGGCGACGGGACCGTCACGGCCGACGGGAAAAAGGTCGGGCGGATCCAGCTGGTCGCCGTGACGGCGCCCGAGCACCTGCGCAGCGAAGGGTCGAGCCTGCTGAGCGCAACTGCCGAAAGCGGCGCGCCCCACGCCGCGAAGGACGCCCTGATCCACCAGGGCGCGCTCGAGAGCTCGAACGTCAACATCGGCGAGGACATGACCGCGATGGTGGGCACCGAGCGCAACTACCAGCTGGCCAGCACGGCGATCCAGACCGAGAGCCAGATGATGTCGATCGCGAACCAGCTGCGCAACTCATGAGCCTGCCGGGTGAAACTCCCGCCGTGGGGTTGCCCGCGAGTACGCCGGCGCTCGAGCCGGCATGGGTCCGCCACGGCTCCGCTGCGGTGAAAAAGGACTACTCGGCCGCGCTGCAGTTCGAACAGATGCTCCTCACCCAGATGGCGAGCTCGCTGACCGGCAACGGCGAACTCGGCGGCGAATCCTCCGGCGAAGAAGGCGAATCGACCAGCGAGGCCGGGGCGAGCGAGTACTCCTCGATGCTCCCTCAGGCACTGGCCAGCGGCGTTGTCGCAGGTGGCGGGCTGGGGCTCGCCGCCGAACTGGCGCGCCAGCTCGCCCCCGGCTCGGCCGGGACTCCCGCGAGCGCGCTTGCGGGCGCCTCACCGCTCACCGCCGGCGCAGTGAACGGCGCGGCCGTGTCCTCCGGCGGCGCCGAAGCACCCGCCGCGAGCGGGACGAGCACCCGATGAGCGCCACCGCCCAGCTGGCCCCCCGGGTGCAGGACGAACAGCTTTCGGGCGAGATCCTGCGCCACCTCGACGCCCAGATCGCCTCGGCCCGCAGCCTCTTGGCCGTGGTGCTCGAGCAGGGCGCCGCGATCCGCGAGCGCGATGTCCACACGGTCGTCCGCCTGGCCGGGATCCTGCGCGGGGAGATGGGCCGCCGCCAGCTGCTCGAGGAGGAGCGCGGGAGACTGCTGGCGTGCTGCGGCGAGCGCCTGGGCGTCGGAGCCGAGACGGTCACGCTGCAGCAGCTGACCGGGCTGATGAGCGCGACCCAGGGCGAGCAGGCGAACGCCCGCAGCGCCGAGCTGAAGGGCCTCCTGCACGAGCTCCAGCGCGAGCATTCGACCAACCGCGCCGTGATGCAGCTCGAGCTCGGCTTCCTCGACCACCTGATGGGGCTGCTGGCGCTCGACGGCGTCAACGGCTATGACCCGCGCGGTTCCTCGACCGCGATCACCAGGGACCGCCCGAACGGCGGCCTGCACGTCCTCGACCTGCGCGCCTGAACGATGTCGATCCCCACGCTGCAAGGACTCCAGACGGCACTGAGCGGGCTGCTCGCCGAGCAGCAGGCACTGGACCTGACCGGCCACAACATCGCCAACGCGAACACCGAAGGGTATTCCCGCGAGACGGCCGTCCTCGAGACCCAGCAGGCGATCACGGTGCCGGCGCTCTCGGCGGTCACGGGCAAGGGCGGCCAGCTCGGCACGGGCGTCACCGTGGAGACGATCACCCGCATCCGCAACAGCTACCTCGACGCCCAGTACCGCACCCAGAACAGCGCTCTGAGCGGCGCCTCGACGCAGGCCGAAGAGCTCGAACAGGCGCAGGGGACGCTCAACGAACCCTCCAGCACCGGAATCGCCAGCCAGTTCTCGGAATTCTGGACCTCGTGGAACAACCTGGCGGACTCGCCGACCAGCGAATCGGCCAAGGAGGCCGTCGTGGCGGCGGGCCAGCGGCTGGCGGGCTCGCTCAACCAGCTCTCCGCGCAGCTCTCGAGCGTCTCGGCGCAGGTCGAACAGCAGTACGCCGCACGGACCGCGCCGGGCGGGGAAATCGCCCAGATGGCGGGCCAGATCGCTCAGCTCAA
>Ga0181528_10001107_pt1 | contig 17038 bp, 10 predicted proteins | sample PEATcosm2014_Bin_47_FD_119742 | JGI IMG/M metagenome (GOLD analysis project Ga0181528, IMG submission 119742) | Peatland microbial communities from MTU Mesocosm Facility, Houghton, MI, USA - PEATcosm2014_Bin10_10_metaG | ecosystem: Environmental > Terrestrial > Soil > Wetlands > Peat | place...
CAGCGCCCACCACCAGCCCAGCCCGGCGCGGAAGAAGGACCACGCCAGCGCCAACGTGCCGCCGATCAGACCCGCCCACGCCAGCCGATAGCTGACCGGCTCGCGCTCGGGTTCATCGGGCAACGGCCGCCACACGGCGGCCAGGACGCGCCGCAGGTAATGCCGCCCGGTCCACAGCGCGCTGAGCGCCACGGCCAGATAGGCGCCCACGCACTGCTCCTCGACATACGGAAAGCGCGGCACGGCGCCGTACAGTCCCAGCATCCCGCCCGCCACGCGTTGCAGCTTGAAGAAGAGGTAGAAGAACCAGCACGAGAACAGCAGGTCGATGGGCAGCATGAAGCCCAGGCCGATGGCGAAGGGGTACAAGCTGACCGGCGTCCAGCCCAGCGCGTTCCACGGCCGCGTGGTGAACAGCGGGCCGATGTCTTGGGCCCGCACGTTGAGCGAGGGCAGCGCCGGGAGCAGCGTGTGCAGCCCATTGAGCAGCGTGATGCCGCCCGCCACGAGAATGCCCTGCCACAGTCCCGGCTGACGCCACAAGAGGCCCTGCTCCTCGCACAACGCCAGCGGCACGGCCAGCACGGGATAGGCGAGGCGCTCGTGGTCGCTCCAGCGCCGCCGCATGATGGCCGCCAGGCAGGCCATGGTGCCGAGAAGCACGAAGATGAAGGCGCTCCACAGCACCACCGGCGGCGCCCAGGCGCGCAGGTGACGGGCGCGATAGAGGCTGCTGTTGCCTTCGTACCAGCCTCGCAGCGCCCCCGCGTCGCGCACGATGAAGCCGGGCGCCAGCGACGGAATGAGCCGCTCCGCCCAGCCGTTCGCGCTGGTGGCGAAGCGCACCGGATGGCCGATCATGGGCACCAGCACGTCCAGGAAGTCGACGCTGCAGATGGCCGAGCCGATGCACAGCATGACGTAGACGGTGAGCAGCTCGACGCTGCTCCATGCCCGGCGCGGCGCGAAGCGCTTCAACAGCCCGTTGATCGTCACCAGCACCACCAGGGCCAGGACGACGTTGCCGAACAGGGAGAAGGTGGTGGGATACGGTCCGCCGGTGCGGCCCATCTCCATCTCCACCAGCCAGAAGGCGTTGACCGGCAGCAGCAGCGTGCCCAGCAGCACGGCGCGGGCGCTGACTCCATGCCGGCTTGTCACGGCGTCGACAATCCCCACGTCCGCGCCCCCACCGTCAGCCGCCGCGGCCCGCCCGCGTCGTCGATGCTCACGTCTCGCGCCGGCCCTTCGTTCCACACCAGATAGGCACGTCCGCCACCGTTCAGATCGATGCGGAAGACGTGCAGGTCCGCGGCGTCGGGCGTCACACCCAGGCGCTCGGCGCCCAGCCGGCTCAGCATGGCGGCGTAGAAGTCACGCAACTTCGGCGAGGTCTCGAGCTCGATGGGCGCCGGGACGTACAGCACCTTGCCGGCGGTGAAGACCCCGGCGGCGGGCGGCGCGGCGAGGTGGGCCGGCATCTCGACGCCCGCCAGCGAGACCTTCGTCCCCGGCCCGCTCATATCCAGCGGCGCGATCGGCGTGCCGGCCGTGATGCCGAAGAGCTTGGCCAGCCGTTCGGGATGGGCGCGGTGGAACTCGTCGTAGCGCAAGTCGCCCGTCACCACCAGCGACCCGCCACGCGCCACGAACGCCACCAGTTGGTCGAAGGCCGCGTCGCTCAGCACGTACGGCAGCGGCGCGATGAGCTGGTCGATGCTCTTGGGCAGGCGCGCCAGATCCCAATCCGCGATGACGGTGAACGGGGCGTGGAGGCCGAGCAGGGTGTCGATGCTGCGCGACACGCCCGCGATGACTTCGTGCCGCGCCCCGCTCAGGCCATGGTCGAGCGGCAGCATGACGGCCAGCCGCGGCAGTTTGCCGCTGCGATCCAGCGCCCCGAAGGCATTGGCCATGGCCGACATCTTGCCCGCCACGGGCCGCGGCACGTTGTCGGCGTGCACTTCGCCGAACGGGAAGATGCCCTCCATCGGATCGCGCCAATGCCAGCTATCGGCGAAGGATCCGCCCTGCCCGAAGGCGTGCGCCACGATCAGCTCGTGGCGATGGTTGTAGGTCTCGGTGTCCTCGTAATCGGCGCCGAAGCCGGGATGGTTGCGCGCCCCGAACTCGCCGACGGTGAGCGGCTTGCCCAATGGCCGCAGATCGACCCAGGCGATCTCCGACGGCATGACCGACACATCGCCGTACAGATGCCGGTCGCTGAAATCGAGGTCGAGGGATCCCTCATAGGGCGCCACGAGGAAGTTGTCGCCCCAGCCGTGGCCCGGCAGGAAGCCCACCGACAACAGCCGCGACGGATCCACCTGGTGCACGATGGCCTGCAGATCGCGCGACCAGGCGCGGTTGTCGTCCACCAGCCAGTGGTACAAGTCCGCTGTAGCCAGATCCGACCACTGCATGACGGGTTTGGGCAGCGGGATCTTGCCGAGCATCTCTTTGGGCGCGCGTGCACCCCAAGCCGCGCGCAAGGCGTCGTCGGTGCCGTAGCGCCGCCGCAGCCAGTCGTTCCAGGCGGCGATGGGATCCGGCCGCTCCGGGCTCACCGGCGGCTCATTGCAGATGTCGATGACGATGTTCGGCACGCCTTTGTACCGTTCCGCCAGCTCCTTGGCCAGGACGGGCAGCTTGTCGAGGCGGTCGCGCGTCGCGTACGGGCCCCAGTTGGGCGTGTGATAGACGACCACGTCGTTGGCGGCGGCGAGGGCCACGATGGCGTCGCTGATGCGCTTCTGCTGCTCGTTCTCGCACGCCAGGAAGCTCCTCGAGACGTGGAAGCCGAGCCCCTTCATCTGCTCGAAGTCGCGTTTGAACTGCAAGGGCGAGCGCGCCGTGACCGACGCCGTCTGGCCCCAATAGAGCTGGCTGCCGACCAGGAAACGCGTCCGGCCGCGGAAGGTCAGCATCCCGTCGCGGACGGCCACGTCCGGCCCGCGCCGCACGTCCTCGTCGCGCCACACCACCACGCCGTTGTCGATGGCATCGATGACCTGTCCGTCACGAAGCAGCTCGAAGCGCAGCATGACGAACGGCTTGTCGCCGCCCACCGGCACCTGCCACGTCAAGGGCCGCGTCTCACCCGCCGCGACGTCGATCTTCCGCGGCGCCTGCGCCACGCCGTCCACCAGCAGCCGCACCTCGCCGCTCGCTCCGGCGCGGCCGAAGTCACTCACCGAGCAGCGCACCGTCATGGTCTCGCCGGGCCGATAGCAGGCGTATTCGGCGTCAGCTTCATTCAGGAAAACCCTGGCCAGCAGGGCGTCGGCGAGCTTGGGCAGAAGGCCGTTCAACGGCTTGGCGGCGCCGAACAGGTCGGCGTTGTCGACGCCGCAGAAGCCCCACGCCGAGCCCTTGTAGAATCCCGCGTAATGATAGGCCAGCGACATGGCGGCGCCGCGGAACCGCCCGGCGGCATCGAAGGTGTCGAGCAGCGGGATGAGCCGCACGCGATTGGGTGAGAAGCCGTGGCCGTTCAAACCCAGCACGCACGTCGCGGCGAAGCCCGTCCACGATGCGGCGGCGGCGAAATCGGCGGGCACGACATGCTGGTCGGCGGCGGCCCCAGCGCGCGCCACGTCGAGCAGGGGATGCGACGGGTCGAAGGCCCCGATCTGCTCCGGCGTGGGGTGCATGGCGTCTTCGATGCGGCCGAAGCGCGTGTTGATCCACGGCGGCTTGCCGCGCAGGTATCCGAGCGGATCGTCCTCCACGGCCACCCAATTGATGTCGGCCCCCAGGGCGCTGCCTTCGCGCTCCTCGGCCACGCTCCAGCCCACCACCATGGCGGCCGCTTGTGCCGGACGCAGGGAATCCTCGGAGCCGCCGCGGCCCACCGACGGATTGTCGCGCCAATAGGCCATGTCGCGCGCCGGGATGACGTAGTCGCGCCATTGCGTCGACAGCGTCAGGATCTTCTGCCAGCGCGAGCCGTCGCGTTCACTCCACTCCACGATCAGCTTCTCGCCGTCGCGATCCCCCTTGGCGCGCAGGCGCGTGGCGGCCCAGCCGGGGCGCAGTTTTGCCAGATCCACCGGCACGGCGCAGGTGGCCCAGCCGTGCAGCGCCGGGCACTGCACTCGGAAGGCAAAGCCGCCGCCGGCGCCCGCCACCTCTCGCACACCCTGTTGAGCAGCATGCGCGTCGCCGGGCGATGAGATGGCCACCGGCTGGTGGAAGTCGGTGATGGGGGCGCGGAAAGTGGGCGTGGCGGCCGGCACCTCATCGGGCGCGTACCAGTGGCCGTCGGCCTGCACCAAGGGGTGGTCGAAGGCATAGCCGCCCATGCTCAGGAAGCAACCGCCGCCGGCCAGGAAATCCACCACAGCGCGGTGCGCGGGCGCCGGAAAGGCGTCGCCGCACGGCAGCACCAGCAGATCGAAGTTGTCGGCCGACAGCACGGCGGGATTGGCCAGCTCCTCGGCCGACAGCTTGGTGACGCGGTATCCGGCAGGCGTGAGGGCCGCGGCGATGGCGTCCGGGGCGGTGGCCGTGCCGCGCGTTGGGAGAGGGTCGGCCAGCAATGCCACGTTGCGGCCGGGTACGCGCTCATGGCCGAGACGGCGCAGCACTTCGACCGCGGCGGCCTGCTCCAGGCGCAGCTTCTCGGCGTGCCGCGCGTCGGCCGGCGAGGGCTGCCAGGCCGTGGCGTGGTCGCCATACTCGAGCTGCGCCTCGTCGAACAGCGCCTGGCCGTGGCCATGAAGCAGCAGCAGGGCGCGGATGCTGGTCGTCCCGCCGGGCACCGCGCCGGAGCAGCTCAGGCGCTGCCAATCGCCCGTGCCGTTCACGGCGGAGCTGTCGAAATTGGCCAGCCGTTTGCCGCTGGCGTCGAAGCAGTTGATGGACAGATAGGCGCCGTAGCCGTCGCGCACGTCGAGGGGTTTGACCCAGCACGACAGGGTCAGGGTGCGGGTCGAAAAGGCTGTCAGCTCCTGGCCCACCTGATACCAGGTCAGCGGCACGTCGGCGGGCACCGTGAGGCGGAGGGCGTAGCCGCCGGTTTGCCGTCCGGCGCCGGCGATGCGCTCCACCACCAGCGGCGCCTCGCCGCCCACGGTCCAAGAATCGGGCTGCGCGCCGCGCCCGCGTCCGATTTGGAAGGCGGCGTTGGCCAGCAGGTTGTCGGCGCGAGCGGTGGTCGCGAGGCAGCAGAGCAGCAGGCAGGTCACGCGCATGGTGGTTCTCGCCGGGCAGCTTGTTTGGCCCGCCCGACGCGACTCCTGCCGCCACGGCGAGATGGTCTAGACTATAGGGAGGGTGGAACGGAGACCGCCATGGCACACGCGCCGGGCCGCGGATGCGGGCTCGTGTTGGTCCTGCTGTCCCTCGGCTTGCTAACCTACTGCGCCACGCTGCTGCGCACCATCGCCAACGCCGCCACCGGCATCCTCAGCGAGCTGCGCCGGCAAAGGGACGCGTGCGGGCCGGGACCGACAACCTGAGCCGTCGCCGGGCCGAGGTGCTCACGCGCTTCGCTCTCACTTGTCCTGGGCGATGCTGTTGTAGATGTTGAGCATCGTGTCGCGCTGGCTCGCGAGGATGCTCTCGCCCTGGAACCAGAACACGGTGTTCGACGTGATGGTTTGCCGGTCGGGATTCTGACCTTCAATCTGTACCCAGCAAGCGCTCCACTCCACCGCCTTGCCCGAGTCGCGCAGTTTGCCGGTTCCGGTGATGTGATACTGGAGCAGGTCGTTGATGCGGAACACCTCCATGTCCTTGTACTGCACGTCTGTCAACTTCTTCTCGGCCGTCTCTTCCAGACAATGGCGGGAGTTCTCGCCACGGTCGCGCTGGATGCAGAAGACTTCGAGCCGCAGATTGCCGGTCCCATCCGTCAGCGCCTGGCCTGTGGCGCTGTCGTCCACCACCTTCCAGTCGTCGGAGACCGTGTATTTGACGAAGCCCGCGTGGTACTTCAGTTCCTGCGCCAGCAGCGGGGCCAGTGCCATGGCGCCCACCAACCCCAGCCAGACGAGTCGTTTCATAGTCTGCCTCCTGCCTTTCCTGTTCGGTCGCAGCCGTTCGGCCGGGCCCGGTGGCTTTGCGTGCCTCGAGCCCGCCGGCCACGGTGCCATTATGGGACGGACCGGCCATCTGGGTTACTAGGGGCTGGTCCTCGCGAGCCGTGCCATGCGCCGCAACTCCTTGTCGAATCCGGCCAGTTCAAACCTATTTTTGCGTTCTACAAGATAACTTGTAGGAATGGATTGGCGCGGCGCTCCTTTGTACAGACTGGCCAGCCGCGGGAGGTGGCAACGCCGGCCAGGGTGAATGTCGGCGCGCCCGCGGGGCTTGGTCCATGGAACTCATCGCCGCGTCGATCTGCTGCCGGGGTTACGTTGCCGACGAGGTGGCCGGCATTCTCGAGCTGGCGCCGCGCCTCGGCTACCCAGCCATCGAGCTGCACGGGCCGCTGACGTGGAGCGTGGCGGCCGTGGAGGCGCTGGATCAGGCGGCCGTGTCCGCCCAGATAGCGGCGGCCGGGGTGCGGTGCGCCGGCATCTACACCCCGGGCTGGGGCGGCTGCGACGACGCCGACGTGTCGGCCCGGGCCCGCGCCATCGCCACGCTGGCCCGTTTCGCGGCGCGACTCGGCGGCGGCCACGTCACCAGCACCGGCGCCGAGCCGCGCGGTGTTCCCGGCGCCTTGGACCGCCTTCTCGCGTGCGTGGGCCAGGTGCTCGACTTGTTGGACGTGGACTCGCCGGTCAAACTGACCCTCGAGCCGCATTTCGGCAACACGCTGCAGGAGCCCGAGGATTTCGCCGCGGTGCTGGATGCCTGGCCCGATGCGCGTCTCGGCGTGTGCGTCGATACCGGTCATTTCCACTCCGCCGGGGTGGACATTCCGGCCTTCATCCATCGCTTCGCGCCGCGCGTCCATGCCGTGCACCTCAAGGACCACATCGGCACACGGTCGGTGGGCGTGGGGCGCGGCGAGATCGACCTGAGGGCGGTGGTGGCGGCGTTGCGCGACATCGGCTATCGCGGCGGGCTGACCGTGGAGCTGGAGGTCGACGACCCGCAGCACCTGCCGCTCTACACCCACGAAGCGTACGTCTACCTGTCGGGCCTGCTGGGCAGCAAGCTGGCGCCGCGAAGGGACCTGTCATGAGCCGCATTCGCGTGGCCTGCCAGACCTACACCTGGGAGATGCTCGGCGCGCAGTGGCGCGGATCGGTCACCGACATCCTTGACCAGGTGGCCGCCGCCGGCTACGAAGGAATCGAGATCAGCAACGCCATGATCGGCGAGTTCGCCGACCGGCCCGACGATTTCGCCGCCGAGCTGGAGCGTCGCGATTTGAGGCTGGCGGCCTTCGCCTATGCCACGACCGGCTTCACCGATGCCGCGCGGCGGGCCGAGGATGTGGCCGGCGCGGAGCGCGCTATCGCTTTCGTGGCCTGTTTCCCGGAGCCGCGACTCGGACTCGGCGGCGCCGCGTCGCCGGTCCGTGAGCGGGCCGCGTTGGACCGCGCCATCGCTTTCTACAACGAGGTCGGCCGCCGGGCCGTCGCGGCCGGTGTGTCGGCCAATGTCCACCCCCATTCGCACCACGGCTCGCTGCTGGAGTCGGCGGACGAATACCAGTACCTGCTGGACCACTTGGATCCCGCGGCCATCAGCTTCGGGCCGGACACCGGGCACATCGTGCGCGGCGGCCAGGACCTGCTGACCTGCCTGCGAACGCACCGCGCGCGGATCACGCACCTGCACCTGAAGGACGCCAACGCGGCGCGCGAATGGGTCACGCTGGGCGAAGGCGTGTGCGACTTGCGGGGCGTGCTGGCGTTCCTGGACGAGACGGGCTACGACGGCTGGGTGGTGGCGGAGGAAGAGTCCGCGGCGGCGCGGATCGACGGTGGCGTGGCGATCCGGCGCAATCGCGAGTTTCTGCGCGCGCTCGGCTGGTGATGGCCAAGGAGGAATGGCTGATGCAGAACACGGACGCGGCGCGGATCGCCTTCGTGGGCGCCGGCAACCATGCCACGCAGTCGCTCTACCCCAACATCCCCCAGATTCCGGCCTTCGACCTGGCGGCGGTGTGCGACCGGGTCGCCGAGCGCGCCGAGTACTTCGCCCGGAGCTACGGCGCCCCGGAGTGGTTCACCGAGGTCGAGGCCATGCTGGACCGGGTGGCGCCGCAAGGCGTGTGCATCGTCGGCCCGGCCGAGATGCACGAGGAAGTGGCCCACCAGGTGCTGCGGCGCGGCATCCCGGTGTTCGTGGAGAAACCGCCGGCGCCCTCGCTGCCCGCCGCGCAGGCCCTCGCCGCGGCGGCGCGTGAGCACGGCGCGTGGGGCATGGTGGGCTTCATGAAGCGTTTCGCGCCGGCCAACGTGGTGGCCAAGGAGTACGTGGCCGGCGAGGAGTTCGGCCGGCTGTCCAGCATCGGCGTGATCCATGGCGCCGGGCCCTATCAAGACGCGCGGCGCATGTTGTACTACAACGGCATCCACATGCTCGACCTGTTGCGGTTCCTGGGCGGCGACATCTCGGAGGCAAGCGCCTACGCCTTCAGCGACGGCGCGGGCGGCCAGGCAGTGGTGGCCAACGTGCGCTTCGCGAGCGGCGCGGTGGGCCAGTTCAACACCAACTCGGGACGCGACTGGTCCGATTGCTTCGAGCAGACCTACCTCTCGGGATCGGGCGCTTCCCTGCTCATCGACGCCTCGAAAGCGGTCGAGGTGATGTCGCCGGCGCGCCGTTTCGCCCGCGGCGAAGGGCTGGAGCTGTTCGGCTGGAGCGGGCGCTACCAAGTCTCGGGCAACATGGCCGGCTGGTCGCCCAGCGGCCACTACACGCGCGGCTACTGGGGTGAGCTGAACCACTTCGCGGCCGCCGTTCTGGGCCGCGTGGCGCCGAGTCCCGACCTCGACGATGGGGTGGAAGCGCTGCGCCTCATCGAGGCCATGCTGTCCTCGGCCGGGCTGTGAAGGAAGGCGCCATGACGCTTACTGACCGCGAGCGGTTCCTGCGCACGCTGACCTTTCAAAGCGTGGATCGCATCCCGCTCATGGACATGGGCGTGTGGGACGAGACCCTGGACCGCTGGCACCACGAGGGTCTGCCAAAGTGGGTCACCTCGCTGCGCCACCTCGAAGACTACCTGCAACTGGACCGCAGCTTCAACGTCAACTGGCTGGCGGTTGCCGATGACATCTACCCGCCGTGCGAAACCAAGATACTGTCGGAGACGGCCAACGAGATCGTCCTGACGGATGGTCAGGGCGTGACGCTGCGCCAGCAGAAATGGCACCGCACCATTCCGCAGTTCCTGCGCTTCCCCGTCGAGACCGAGGCCGACTACGAGGCCCTTCGGCCACGGCTGGACGGCAGTGATGCCGGCCGCTATGCCGCCGATTTCGACGAGGATCTGCACTGGCGGCGCGAACGCGGCGAGATTGTCGGCGTGCACTTCCCGGCCTTCTTCGGCGCGCTGCGCAGCCTCATGGGCGTCGAGAACCTGTGCGTCGCCTACCACCAGCAGCCGCGCCTCATCGAGCGCATGATCGCCGACCGCGTGCAGCTCGCCAAAGCGCTCTACGCCCGTGTGCTGGCCACCGGCGCCCTCGACTTCGTGCAGATCTGGGAGGACATGGCCTACAAGACCGCCGCGCTGGTCTCGCCGGCCATCGTGCGGCGTTTCATGCTGCCGGCTTACGAGGAGCTGGTGGCCTTCTTCCGCGCGCACGGCGTGCCGCTCATCATGGTGGACAGCGACGGGCACGTGGACGAGCTGCTGCCGCTGTGGCTGGCGGCCGGCATCGATGGGTGCCATCCCTGCGAAGTGGCGGCGGACTCCGATCCGTTGGCGCTGCGACGGCTGGCGCCGCGCTGCGCGCTGATGGGGGGCATCGACAAGCGCGCCGTGGCGTCCGGTCGCGCCGGCGTCGACGCCGAGCTGGCGCGTCTCGAGCCGGTCATCGCGGCGGGCGGCTTCATCCCCATGATCGACCACTTCGTGCCGCCGGACATCGCTTACGACACCTATCGCTACTACGTGGAGCGGCGGCGCGAGCGGTTGTCAGCCGGCAGTTGACGCCTAACGGCTATAGAACCGCCCCATAGCGTACGGCCACTGGCCCAAGGTAGGGTCGGTCTCGCCGAGACCGACCGACCGCCGAAGGCGGTCCCAGCCGTCGCGGTGCGGCGGCGGCACGTCTCGGCGAGACGTGCCCTACCTTTGGACGTCGCGAGCGGTTGTCAGCCGGCACTTAGCGCAAGCGCGAGGATCTCGCCGAAGGGCGCTCTGCCGCCCGCATTCAGGCGCAATTGGAGCGTCGTGGCTCCGTCCAGCCTCTCGATGGCCCTCGTTGCCACGAAATGCCCGCTGCCCTGGAACGGCGTGTCGGCCTCCAGCGGCACGGTGACACCGCCCAGGCTCAGCGTGACCTGCCCGCGCTGCCAGGTCGCCTCGGCCACATTCCCGGCCCAGGCTTCGAGGTCCACGGCACCGCCCCGGGGCAGGCGCACCGCGATGGCTTTGCCCGGCGCCACGGGCAGCTCGATCTCCTGCCACGGGCCGCCGTCGACCCGGATGCGCAGGCGCTCGAACACGCCGTCGAGGTAGCGCAGCGGCCCGGCGCCGGGCCACGGCCGGCCCGCCGGATCGAGCAACGGGCAGTCGGCCGAGGTCAACCCCACCCCAGCGGTGCGCACGTCCACCGTCTTGCCCGCTTCCCGCAGACGCTCGTAGTCGGGCCGCAGGCGCAGGTACTCGCCCATCCAACCGCCGGGATTGCTCTCGGGCTTGAAGTCGAGCCAGGTGTCGGCGCGGCGCGTCTCACTGGCCGTCAAGCCCGGCAGGAGCCGTCGCGCCGCCTCCGCCACGGGCCGCGGCACGTTGTTGGGATCGACGAAGCCGCAATCGCTGTTCTCACCGACGCGGAATCCGCCCGGATACCACCACGCGAAGCTGCCCCAGGCGCCGGACTCGGCCTGCATCCGCCAGAACTGGGAGCCTTCGTCGGCCTGGTACTGGTACTCGCCCGGCGTGAAATGCACCATGGCATCGTTCCAGTCGGTGCCGTTGGGGTAGATGGGCATGCCGAACTCCATCCAGACCACCGGCTTGCCGCCGGACAGGAAGCTCAGCATCCGGGTGCAGAGGCCGCGACTCGCCACCCACGGGGCCGGCGACAGCTTGCCGTAGGCCGGCACGTCGTAGCCTTCCGGCCCGGCCCAGTCCATGAAGTGCAGCACGGTGCGTTGCTCGACCGGCTTGAAGCCCAGCACCGAGTCCGGCGTGCTGCCGCGGAAGCCGACCAGGTGCCACGGATCGACGTCCCGCACCACCGCCGCCGAGTGCCGGTACTCGATGCCCAACTGATAGTCCATGAAGGCGCGGTAGGCCGCGGCGATGGCGCGCTGGGGGCCGTCCTGTACCAGCCACGAGTCAGGCGGCGCGTCCACCTGACCATCGGCGGCACGCGGCAGGGCCGCGCCGAGCGCGGTTTCGGCTTGCGCCAGACTCCCGTACTGCTGAGCCAGCCAATCCCGCCACTGCGGCGTGTAGACGCGCCGCTCCGCGCCGTAACCCGGCTCCCAGGCGATGTCGTAGCCCATCAACGCCGGATGATGGCGCACGGCTCGGAGGACGCGCCGTGCCGCCTCGTCGTCGCGTCCTCGCGGGTCGAGGCCGGGCACGAACAGGATGACCTTGATGTGGTGCCGTTGGCAGCGTCCGAGGAACTCCAGCAGGTCGCGCAGTTGCGGTGTGTCCTCGCTCGCCCCCCAGTGGATCTCCGCGCCCACGGCGGCGATGGCATGAAAACCGAGCTTCTCCATCTGCGCCAAGTCCGCCTCCACCACGCTCGGCTGATACGACACCGGATCCAGCCACCCCGTGGAGTAAGCTCCCGTCGGCGTTCCGCCGAGGTTGTGCGGCCAATAGTTCACCCCGATGGGGTGCCACGGCCGGCCACCCAACGTCAGTCCCCCACCCTCGCGCCGCACGATCTCCGATTCCGGAGGCGCCGCCGAGCGCGCCGCCACGGTCAGGGGATGCGAGATGACGTCCGTCGTCCGCCCGTCCACCAGCAGGGCCGTGACCACCGTGTAATCCCCCACCGGCTGGGGCGCCAGGGTCTGCCGCACGGCCACCATCTGCCGTGGCGCGATGGTCACCGGCAGCCGCACCTCCGGCGCCGCGAGTTCGCCGTGGCCGCCGAGGACGCGGATCGCGATCTGCCCGTCGGCCGCCTCCGCCGCGTAGCTCACCACGCGCGCGCCGACCGTGAGGGCCTCATCGGGATAGGCCAGAAAGCGGTCGGCGCCGCCCTCGAACAGCAGTGGCCCGGACGCCAGACGGTCCACCGCCCGGGCCACGGCGGCTTGCATCTCGGGACTCGCCAAGTCGGCGGCGCGCAACGCACCGACACTCACCCAGGCGCAGCGCGGCAGCGGCGCGGCCTCGCTCAGCACCAGCGACAGCGGCGCGCCGAGGTCCGCTCCGTGGGAATCGACGGCCTTCACCAGCGGCACCCACCTCCACAGCCGTCCGCGGTCGAGACCCTCGCCGCCGGGACGCTCCACCGCTCCGTAAGCCGGGGCCGCGGGCCATGACGCCGGCATCCCCCACAGCTTGCCGAGGGCCGTCGCCTCAAAGCGCGCCGCGCCGTTGATCTCGAACAGCTTGTAGCCCGGCGAGACGGCCTCCAAATCGGGACGGGGCGCCGGAGCCAGCGCCGCGAGCGCCTCCGCGCCGGCCGGCGCCAGAGCCACGGAGCCGATCGTGAGGTGGTGTTCCGTGGCGTCGCTCATCAGCACGGCGTTGGTGTGCGTGCCCGAAATCCCCCAGCACCAGCACACCGCGTTGGCCAATCGCACCTCATCACCGGCGCCGCCACGCCCCTTGGAGGGGTTGTCGGGCCAGTAGACGAAGGCCTGCGGCGCCAGCACGCGGTAGTGCCAATCGGGCGTCAGCGGCACGGTGGCCACCCATCGCGAGCCGTCGGCCTCTCTCAGCTCCAGGCTGACTTGCGGCGTGTGGACGTCGCCCTTGGCCCAAAAGCACACCAGCGCCTCGCCGGCGCGTCCCGGCGGCGCGTCGAAGCTCCGGTCCAGGGACCACCAGCCGCCGCTGAAATGCGGCACGAGGATCGACACGGCCTGCCGGTGATCCGGGTCCTCGCCGGCCGCCGTGACCGTAGCCGGCACTTTGGCCTCGCCGCCCAGCGTTTGCCGCCACCGGGCCGGCTCCGCCCCCGACCAGTCGAGCACCGGCCGCGCCCCGCGCCCCAGGTCGGCCAGCTTCTGCTGGGAGTAGTCGTCCCACGCCAGCCAGCCCTGCTTCCCGGGCCAGAACAAGCTCCCGAAGGCGGGAGCGGTGAGACTCACCAGCACCCCACCCTGCTGCATCCAGCGCCGCAACGGCCGCAGCGCGCCCGCCGGCAGACGCCGCGCGTCGGCCGCCAGACAGCGCAGTCCAGGGAATGCCAAGGCGCCCGGCGCGGCTATGTCGGTCGAGTGGAGGGCCGCCGTGGCGAATCCGGCGCGGTGCAGCGCGTCCGTCAACCCGTCGAGCCGCGGAGCCGCCTCGGCACCCGGCAGATCATCGCCCGCATACACCCCGATGCAGCCGCGTCGGCCCGGTGGGTACTTTCGGTTCGCCTCGTCCGACGGCGGCGCGGCCATCACCTTGACCGCGGTGAACGTCGCTTCGAGTTGCTCCGCCCTCAAGGTCGCCCAGCCCTCCCGCACCGCCGGCGCGCCGCCCAGCAGCCACCCGTGCCTGGCAACCGTCTGCCCCGCGACGACATCGACCACCTCGCCGGTGACCCGGTCGGGCGCCAGGGACAGCCGCAGCCGATAGCTCCGCCCGTACTCCCACGTGCCGCCGAACCCTCCCGCCACGGCCGCGAGCCGCGTCAGCCCCGTGGCCTGCGCCTGATGCACGTCCTGGCAACGCTCCATGAGCTCCGTGTAGCGTCGTCCGTCCGGCCCCTCGACGAGCGTCAGCGTCCACAAGTTGCCGGGATCGCCGCTCACCATGACGCCCGCCGCGGCCCATCCGCCTGCGATCAGCCGCTTCGCCACGGTCACCGTGGCCTCGACGCGGCCCTCATCCACCAGGTACGGCGCACCGGTCAGGATGTACGAGGCGCGCCCGTCGTCGGCCACGCGGCACGTGCCTCCCGTCACGCTCCAGTCGCCTATCGCCCGCCCCTCCCCGAGGCCCTCGAAGGCGCTGAGGTTGGGATTGGCCGGGGCGTCCTCGGCCGCGGCCGAGAGGCAGGCCAGTCGCGAAGCAAGGGCCGCGACGGCCAGAGAGCGCAGCGGGCAGGTCATCTTCGTCCCTTTCCTGCACGTCGGCGAGGGGTTGGTTGCTGTCTGCGCCAGTGTAGCGTTGTGCCGCTTCGGCCGCAAACGGCGTGGACTCGGCCGTGAGTTGCCATCGGACCTCGTCAAGTTCGCTCCGACCTGATACAGTAGGTCCGACCGCACACAGCGGCTTGGTCCGAGGCGCACTTATGTGCCATCCTTGGGGGGAATTGCGAGGAACCTGCGGCAGCGAGGGCGTCCTGGGCCCGGTGGACTCGCGCGGAACGGCCGCTAAGCCGCGATGGGCGGGAGGAGGAGATGGCGGGCGATGAAACGAACAGCATGCATCCTGACTTGCCTACGGAGCAACGCGACGGGAGCCGCCGCCGGTGGATGACAATCACACCACCCTACCCCAACTGGCCGCCGATCTCGGCGTGGATCTGGACGCGCTCCGCGCTTGGCTGCGGCGCAACCAAGCCGCGGAGCTGACCCGCGTCAGCGGACCCAGCGGCGGGCGGGTGATCCTCGTGGGTCCCGCCGGCGAGGCGGCGGCCAGGTCATTCTACGCATCAGGTTCGACTCGACACGCATTCAGTTCAACCGGACTGAACGAGACAAGTCCGACTCCATCATTGAGTTCGGTCGGAGAAGGTCCCGGATCGACTCCGCCTGAGCACGTTGGGTCCGACCGACTGAGTGAAGTTCGCCCGGACTTGATGGAGTTCGCTCGTGAACTGGCGCAGGCGGAGGGTAGGGCACAGGCCGCCGAGGCGCGGGTCGAGGAGTTGCGGCGCGAGAATGAGCGCCTGCTGGCCGAGCGCCAGGCGGCGCGTGCCGATGCGGAGCGGGCCTTGGCGGCCCTGGACACCGCACGCGGCGACGCCGATCACTGGCGCGCCCGGTGGCACGAGCTGGGGACGGCGTGGATGGAGTTCTGGACCAGCGTGCGCGCCCTGGGCTGGTGGCGCCGGCGCAAGCTGCCGGATCCGCCGGAAGCGTGCCGGGCCCAGCCACGCGTGCGAGGGTAGGGAGGGCCTCGACGGTGGGCGCGTGGCTGCCCATGCCGGATGGCGCACCAACGGCCGCACCGGTGAAAGCGCCGGCTCAGAGGCGGGACAGCAGCTCCGCCAGCCGCGCATCCCACAGCACCTCACCCAGGTCGCGCTCCAGTCCGGAGAGCAGCAATTCCAGTCGAGCGTAGTCCGCGCCGTCGACGTCGCCGGAGAGCTGCCGGCGAATCGGCGCCAGGCGCTCCTCGGCCGCCGTCAGCCGGGCCTGCACACGGGCGGCGGTGCCGGATCCCTCCCGCTCGCCGATGGCCTTCAGCTCGGCCACGTAGGCCGTCACGCGCGCCAGTTGGGCGCGGGCCAGGGCGGCGTAGGTGTGGTCGCCGAATCCCTTGAGCCCCAGCACGCGCAACGGGCCGCGACGGTCGCCGCGCCGCAGCTCCGGCCCCAGTCCGGCCAGTTGCGCCGGGGTGGGCGAGAGCACCAGCGCCCCGAAATGGACCGGGTCATGGAAGTTGGCGGCCACGCGCGACCAGCAGCTCCATTGCCGCTCCGCGAGGGTGCGGTCGCGGCAGACGTTGATGCCCAGAAGCTGGCCCGCCGCCGGCCGCACGCCGAGCGACTCCCAGGGGATACGCACGGTGAGGCCCCAGCCGTCCTTGCCCGTCGTGGCGGCGGCCGTGGCGCCGCTGTCCCAGGAGGCGTCGTGGCCGCGTGAATCGTAAATCGAGGCGGCGGCGTTGATGCCCCACTGGAAGTAGTTGACCCCATCGTGGTGCGGGTCGATGAACACCTCCACGCACTCCGTGCCGAACACCTCGGTGTCGTCGTGCGGCACGGCGCGCGGCTTGAGCAGGTCGAGGCGCGGCTCGTCGCACCAGATGCCCAGATACAGCGCGCGGTCGTCGTAGCACGCGCGCCAGGAAGTCTGCACGGGCACCAGCTCGGGGTGGTCGTAGAAGATGAACCCGCCGGCCACGGGACAGTCGGCCCAGCCCGGATCGTCGAGCCGGCCGTCGAGGCGCGGGGCGGCGGCGGCGCGCGGGGCGGGGTAGACGAGCACGGGCCAGTCGTCGGCGGCCGAGGCGGCGCAGGCGGATGCCAGCAGGAGCAAGACCCAGGGGCGCATGATTGGCTCCCGGCGAAGCGGGTTCGGCGGCCGGGCTCGTCATTCCTGCCGCCTTGGCCCGGCATCGGTGGTAAAAGTGCCTCACATACCCTCCCGAGAAGCGTACAATCACGCAGGCGCGGGCGGTCATCGGCCCATCGCGACGCAGGCGGAGCGCGGCATGGCAGTGAACTTCCAATACGACGTGTTCCTCAGCTACAGCCACGCGGACAAGTCGTCGGTGCGGCTGCTGGCCGAACGGTTGCGAGCGGCGGGACTGCGCGTGTGGTTCGATGAGTGGAGTATCAAGGCCGGGGAGATCATCGCGCTCAAGGTCGATGAGGGATTGGAACAGTCCCGCGTCCTGGTGCTGTGCCTCTCGAAGCAGGCGCTCGCGTCAGGCTGGGTGGCCCTGGAGCGGAACACCGCCATCCATCGCGACCCCGCCGGTGACGGCCGCCGTTTCATCCCGCTGCTGTTGGCCGACTGCGAGCTGCCGGACACGCTGCGGCGGTACAAGTATGTGGATTACCGCCGCAAGACGACAGCGGCGCTCGACGAGTTGCTGTCCGCGTGCAGGCACGCAACACCGGAAGCGGTGGAAAACCGAAAGTACACGCCACCAAGGGCA
>Ga0181528_10001108_pt1 | contig 17037 bp, 7 predicted proteins | sample PEATcosm2014_Bin_47_FD_119742 | JGI IMG/M metagenome (GOLD analysis project Ga0181528, IMG submission 119742) | Peatland microbial communities from MTU Mesocosm Facility, Houghton, MI, USA - PEATcosm2014_Bin10_10_metaG | ecosystem: Environmental > Terrestrial > Soil > Wetlands > Peat | place...
CCTACGTCATGGCCAAAGATGTCTAAGGTGAGATCCATGAACACCTTTCGCATCCAAGAGTTCGCAAAGCTTGCCGGCGTGACCGTTCGGGCATTGCATCACTACGACCGGCTCAAGCTGCTGTCGCCCGCGCATCGGTCGGAACGAGGGTATCGGCTTTACTGCCACGAAGATCTCGGCCGACTGGAGCGGATTCTCGCACTTCGGTACCTGGGGCTTCCTTTGCGCGAAATCGCCGCACTGCTGAACACCCCAGCCGGCCGTGGCGCAGAACCGCTGACGGTCACGCTTGCGCGGCAGCGAGCGGCACTGCGTGAGCGGCGCGACGGCCTGGATCGCGTCCTGCTAGCCATTGAACATGCACGACAGCGCGCACAGGACGTTACGAAAACCGAGGGGGCGGAACCCGAGTGGCTCCTCTACCAGACGATCCTGAAGGAGATTCAAATGCAGGAATCCACAGACTGGACGGAGAAGTACTACAGTCCGAAGGCCGCTGAGGCGCTTCGGGAGCGGCGTGCAGCCTTGACGCCTGCACAGGGGGCAGAGCTAGGTACGCGATGGAAGGCTTTGTACGCCGATATTCAGAACGCGCTCGATCGCGAGGTGCCTCCGGACAGCGCCGAAGGCCGGGCTCTGGTGGCAAGGTGGATGCGCCTTGGCGACGAGTTCTCGCTCGGAGATCCGGAGATTGGCGAGGGCATCCGGCGGATGTACGACGACGAGAGCCATTGGCCGGATGATGAGAAGGCCGCCAAGCTCAGGGCAAACAGGCCCAAACCTGAGTATCGGTCTTTTTTTAATCAGGCAGTGCAAGCCTGTTTGCGGCACGGATGATGCAAGGAGAGGACGATGGTCGCGCCCAAGAGAAAGATTTCCGCGGTGATTGCGCTGTTGTTTGTGGCTCCGCTGGTGGCGGAATATCTGCTGGGAGATCTGCCGCTCAAGCTGCTGACTGCACTGATCGTATTGGCGCCGGCATACGGCGGCGGGGCGGTATTGATTCGCGATACAGCGCGACGAGCGGGACGTGGATGGCCGACGATGCTGATGCTGGGCGCGGCCTACACGTTGATCGGCGAAGGCCTGGTGTCGCAATCGCTCTTCAATCCTGACTATATGAAGAAGCACTGGCATCTGCTTTACCCTGCCTATATTCCTTCGTTGGGCATCGGGGGGTGGTGGACGGTTTTCATGTTCAACCTTCACACGTTCTGGAGCATGGGCGTTTCGATTGCGCTGGTTGAGGCGCTATTTCCTGTTGAGGCTGAGGCGCCGTGGCTGGGTCCGGTTGGTGATTCGGTCGTCGCTCTCGTGTTCGTGCTTGGTTCAGCCGCGAGCTTCGGCATCGGGTTCAAGCAGAACCAGTTCGTGGCATCCCATGCGCAGCTCGTTGGCGCGGCATTGCTGAGCGCGTTGCTGATGGTGTGTGCGTTTCTGATTCCGGCGCGGAGATCGCCCATGGCCGGCGGTATGGCGCCGAGCCCTTGGATTCCGAGCCCTTGGGTTACGGGAGCCGTTGCATTCTTGCTCGGCATGGCCGCCTTGCATGCGCCGCCGAAGTGGGGCTGGGCTGCGGTGGGCGCTATGCTGGCGATCGACGCGGTCTTCCTCGTTCTGGTTACTCTCTTTTCGCGGCAAACCGGATGGAGCGCGCTGCATGTGCTGAGCCTGGCAGCCGGCGGGGCGCTGGATTACGGCATTCGCGCGTTTACCGCTAAGCCGCTGGTCGGCGGAGCGCTGTGGATGCGCATCAGCAACACGGTTTTTCTCGCCGCCGCGGTGTGGCTGATCGGTTTGGGCGCGAGGCGCGTCATGCGTTACCAGAGAGTTGCGTAGAGCGATCGTCGAAGAGCTTGCAGACGGAATGCTGGCGTCGGGCGTGCCATCTTTCAACATGCCTTGAATCGTGGCCGAGAAAGACGATCAAGACGGCGCCGATCGGCACCGGGGTTCCAATGACAACCTTCTTTGGACCTCAGCGTTTCAGCCGAAGCATCAAGAACGATCGCCGCCGCATTGCCGTCGTCATTTCTGCCTTCCAGTCGCCGTTAAAGCAGCTTGGGGCGCGATCCGTTTTGCGAGGAGTGAGTCATGTATTGACCCGGTCTGTCTGATCTGAGATTGACCTTCGCAGGACGTCTTGGAAGTAGATTGCAAGTCTTAGAGTTCTTAAATCCGAAATGAAAGACTTTGATCTTGCGCAAACGAACTCGGTTCGCATGTCGACGTTTACACATTTTTCCCTTGCCAACTTATTCATTTTGTTTGTTTAATATGGGGAAGGGGCTGGTCGCCGAGCGGTCCATATTGAAGACAGCCTCCCTGGGTTCTTGAAACACTTTTGCTGTTGCATAGTTTTCCGGTTTCCCGCTTTACTCCGGATGCTTCATCGCAACGAAATACAAGGTGGAATGGGGAGGTCATCCCATGTTCTTCAGACCGGCATCCAAAGCCCCATACGGCTTTGGAAATGGGGGGGCTTCCCCCGTTTATGCGTGGCTTGTGCTCGCAACTCTGGTGGTGCCGATTGGGATCGGCCAGCGAGCGTTTGCTCAAACTCCGGCCATTACCGGCATTAGTCCGAGTACTGTGAATGCGGGCAGTCCGGCATTCACGCTGACGATTGCGGGCGCCAATTTCGACACCACTTCCACGATTCAGATCGATGGAACCATATTGAGTCCGGCTTCGGAGAGCGCAACACAGTTAACGGTCACTGTTCCGGCTTCGCTGATTGCTTCGACCGGTACGCTCTCGGTTTCAGTCGTCAATCGTGCCCCGACGGGGGCCCCGCTCACATCCAATGCGGTGACGCTCATCGTGGCCGCTCCTGTGCCCTCGCCGTTCTTGACGAGCGCTTCACCCGAGTTTCCTGTGCAAGGGGCCAGCCAGGTGCGGATGACGCTGGTGGGGGCAAACTTTCGGGTCGGAGCTACGGTGGTGATCTCTCCACCGCTGGCGTCGTTGAGCGCGTCGACGGGAAGAGTACAAGCCACAGATGTGACGGTGGTCAGCGTCACTCTGGTGAATTCCGGGCTGATGACTGCGAATCTTAATATCAGCCCCACGGCCGCTACAGGCTTGCGTGCGATCGATGTGCTCAATGCAGACGGGACGAGCACCGCCGGTGGGATTGCGGTTGCCGCGGTGGGTTCGGGAAGCTCACAGCCGATGCGAGTGCAGACAGCCAGTTCGCTGGGAGCACCGCTGACTGTCTTGAACATGGGCCTGTTGCATCCACGCGACGGAACCGTCGTGATGCAGGGCCAGGAACTCTATGCCGACGCCATTCTGGCTGGGTCAGGAACGGGAACTGTGATTGGCCAGTGGGTGTGGGACGGCAATGTGGTGGAGCAGTTTTCCGCAACCGTCGTGGGTGGAACGAGTACGACAATCCGTACGCGTCAATCGCTGCCGACCGCATTTCTGGGGGCACATTCACTGCAGTTGCGGATGATCCAGCCGAACCAGGTGGCGAGCGTTCCCATCACGGTGGTGGTCAATCCAGGCGGCTGGCGGTTGGAGCAGATGATTCTGCCGGAATATGGTCGAGGCTTTTCTGCAGCCGATCCTCCGTCGCTTCTGTGGTCTCCGGTTCCCGGCGCGGAAAAGTATCAAGTAGGCTTTTCCAGTCAGCCGTATCTGAGCACGGTCGGCAGATGGTTTGACGTGGTGGACAATCGCTGGGATCTTCCCGCATCGGTGTGGAGGGATTTGCCGGAGGGGATGATCTATTGGACGGTGCGCACAATCGATTCCAACGGCGTACCGCGCAAACCGTTGCCGCTGCGCCCCATCTATCACGTTGCGGAGGGTGATTTGAGCGCAACGCATCCTGCTCCTTCGCGCACGGCAGCAGGCCACACACTGTTGGAGTGGAAGCCGGCGCACATAAATGGTTATTACTTTGTCACAATCAGCAGCGATTTTGCCGGTGCGCAGATTGTTCGCCAGTATCTAACCATGGATTCAAAGCTGGATCTGCGGGCCGAGCAGTCGAAATTACTGCCGGGAATGACGTATTACTGGCAGATCGATGCGCTGGCGCCCACGGGACAATTGCTTTTCTCCGGGCCGGTGCAGAGTTTTATAGCGGAAGCCGGGCCGCAAGTGCAGCTGAGGCGAGAAGAGAAGCCGGTGCTGCTGGCTTCATTGGGAACGCCCTCATCGCTGCCATCTTCGCTCGATCTGACGAGCGAGATCGCAGGCCAAACACCTGCTCCGGGCAGCAGCACGAGCCAGTTGCAGCCGTCGATCTCGGTGAGCTTTCAGACGCCGGTCAACCCGGCCGACGTAAGCCTGATGGTGGATGACATCGACATTACTACTCTGGCGCAGATCACCGAAGCCAAGGCTGCTTTTACGCCCCCGCTGGCGCTGGCCGGCGGAGAGCACAATGTAAATCTCACCGTGGGCAGCGATGCCACTACATGGAAATTCACAGTTTTAGCTCCGCCTGCGCCTTCTTCCTCCACGACTCCAGCGACGCCTGCGCTGGTGCCGGGCACGGACGCGGAGGCTCCCCCTACAGCTACGGCCGGCGGAATGCCAAAGGCATCGACCGTCGCAGCCGCGCACAACGCTCAAACATCGTCGGCACAAAATGCCGTCCGGCCATCGCTTGAAGGCCAGATTGGCATGAACACGCAGTGGGCCTCCGGATCGAATCCACCGGACACAAATGTCTTGTCGGCGGCCGAACATATGACCTACCAGAAGGGTCCGTGGCATGTGGAAGCCAACGGCAGTGGCGCGCTGAACTCTGTATTGAATCCTGAAGTGAAGCGCACCAGCAAAGGGGTGGTCAACGACTACGTGCTGCAGGTCGGTTACAAGCAAGAGGGATGGGGAGCGAATCTGCGCTTTGGAATTGTGACTCCGGTTCTGTTTACGGACGCGCAGTTTGTAACTGCCGCGACGCCTCGGCAGGGAGCGGAATTGACACTGAAATCGCCCGCGGGCACACTGGGATACTTTGTGAATACCGATGACACCGCGCTCGGCGGAGGCTCGGGAATCAACTTTCATCAGCAGATTATGGGCGCCAGTTACCAGGCGCCTCTACCGCAGTGGGCGCAGTTTCGGCTGATGTGGCTGAGCGCGCAGGATACGGGAGCGCCGACGACGGTCAGTTACGATTCGCAGGGCAACCCGATCATTCTTCCCAATCCGATAGCTACAACCTCGTCCGGCGATGTGATGGGAGCACTGCTCAACGTCCACATCAAGAAGAAGTGGTTGTGGTCTTCCGAATACGCGATCAGCTACGACAATGCCAACACTTCTGACCCGACTTCCACGCGAGAGTTTGGCCGCGCCTGGCGGTCGGGCATCTCCGGGCAGGCCGGCAAAATGAATGCCAACGTCGCCTACCGCGAAGAGAGCGCCAACTTCGGTAATCCGGCAAACCCCAGCCTGACGCAGTCAAGCCAGCCTAACCTGCGCGGTGTGGATGGGTCGATTACCGATGCCACCCGCGCTGGAAACTTCGGGCTGACGTACACCTTCCTGGATAACAACATTCATCCCACCACCAGCGACGAGTTGCGCATGAACAGCTTCGACGAAAACTGGAGTAAGGCTCTGGGGGTGAAAACCAACCTGACGGTGGAGTCGCGCCAGTCGACGACCGAAACCGGAACCGTTCCCGCTGCTCTCGTGGGCCAACCGGCCGATCAAACAGGCGCGCAAGATCTGCGCGACATCTCTGGAAGCATCAATGTGAGCCGACAGATCGGCACCGTGTCGATGACTGCGGGAGGAACACGGGACTGGAGCCGCAACAATCTCACTCCAAGCGCGGACACAATTACTTCTTCAATTAACGCTGGCGTCAACCTTGCCACGAAGAGGTTCTTCCAGTTGAATGCGCAGGTGAATGCGAATTGGGTTGCGGCTGATGGACAGACGGTGGGAACGACAGGCAACTATACCGTCTATATTCAGCCGGCCTTTTCCTGGAAGAAGCCGACGCTGCAGATCTCTCCGCTGGTTACGGTGACCAAAGGCCAGACGAAGTTGGCCAATGGCACGCTCAGCAGCGATACGCTGACCGGGCAATATGGCGGGAGAGTTTCCTGGACCCTGCCCGGCGCGTTGAAGTTCAGCACCTTCTCAGCGCAGGGAAGTTACAACCAGAATCACAATACCGTTGCGAGCCTCGACCAGAACACAACGCAGTTGTTGATTCTGTGGACCGCAACATGGGGACATAAGCACACGTTCTGAGGAAACCGCGATGAGGCAGCGCGCTTGCAAGTGGAATGTCTGCGCACAAAGCGCATCTCTGGCGCTCTTGCTGACCATGCTGTTTTGCGGCAGGGGCGAGGCGCAGTTCGCTCCGCCAACTTTCATTGGCTTCAGCCCTACGCAAGCCTCCGCGGGCTCTACTGTAACGCTGACTTTCACTGGTGCTAACTTTGTTCCGCGCTCACTGAATCTGATGTTTTCTCCAGCACAAGGAATTACAGTGAGCGGCGTGCGAGCGGTTTCTTCGATGCAGATTACCGCGCAGGTGCAAGTTGCCGCCAGTGCTCAGCCGGGCAGCCGCCAGGTTATTCTTTTGGATGCGGATCATAACCTGCATGTCTCCACGCTCTTCACGATTACGGCTGCCGCACAGAGCAATTGTCCACCTGGAATGGCTGCCACCGCTTGCGGTCCCACTCCACCCCCCGCAACGCCGGTTCTGCGAGAATTCACCCCGGTGTCAGGTGCGCAGGGTACGACGGTGGCGATGACGTTTACAGGCGCAAACTTCACTGCTCCAGCCTCTCTACAATTCACGCCCAATAGCGGTCTAACAGTGCAGTCCACCTCTGTAACGAACGCAAATCAGATTCAGGCTCAGGTCGTCATTGCTCCCAATGCCGCTCTAAGTTCGCGTGGCGTGGCTCTGATTGTTGGCAAGAAGCAAAGGCTAACGGCAACGAACACTTTTACAGTCGTCTCCAGCGCAACTTCCCCTCATGCTCCGCCCATGCAGATTCTGCGCGTCATTCCCAACCAGATTGCTGCGGGCAGTCAGAATGTGGACCTTACGCTGGAGGGTACGAATTTTGTTCCCGGCACGCAGGTGACGTTTACGGTGGGAGCGGGAGTTCCCGCGGCGATTTTTGCCAACGGCCCAGCTCGTTACGTCAACAGCACGGAGATGCATGTGTCGGTGAACGCGCTGCCGTCGGCACTCCCCGGTGGCCGCGATATCAATCTACAACCACCCGGAAGCCAGATCCGGGTGGCTGAACTGGTCAGTCAGGTTAACCAGCAAGGTGTGGTTGGCAAAGGAATGTTGAATATTCTGGCGCAGAAGCAATCCGGTCTTCCGACGGTGCTGAAGATCCCGCCTATTTCGATTCAGAAATTCACTCAAGGCGTGATTCATCTGGATGCGCCGCTCGGTCCTGGCACTCAAAGCGATCAATACGTAACTTACACGGTTCCTCTGCTGGACGATAACTCGGTCTTCAAATGGCATGAGCAGAATCCTGGCCTGGCCGACTACTACGAGTTGCGCGTTTACGCCAAAGATGGCAAAACCTTACTCGCGACGCAGAAGATTACGGGGGTTAAAACCCTTGCTCTGGGAGCGCCGGGCGGCTTCATCAATGTGGTTCCAACCTACTATCGCCCCGACCCGGCATTTCTGAAAACGGTACTCGAGCCGACGCGGCGGATGGTCTTCGGCATCGCGCCATTAGGGGGATTCGGCAAGCCGACGCCCGTGCAGCAGAGCCCGCCGTCCGGTGGCAATGCCAGTCCAACTGCGCCTCCCGACCAGTTGAACGGCCAACTCAACCAGGGCGATCTGCAATGGGAGGTAGCGGGGTTTCACACCTATAACAAGAATGGAGTGACAACACAGCCGGCCCCAAAGCAGACCGGCGGCGCGGTTCCGATGCAAAATCAGAGCGTATTGCAAAACATTGTCAATGCGCAGAACGCCGGGGGCACTGTCGATGTGCAAGTGGAGCTATCGGATCGGTGGCCGCTGAAGGCTCCTCTTCCGCCGACCGGGCTGGCGTGCAGCGGCACCGGCGTAACAGCTGGGAATCTGGTCGCTCAGAACCTATCAAAAAACAGTAGCGGCTCCAGTACCGATCCCAATAACTATATTGGCGATAACTGGTCGTTGAGCGGCACCATCGATCTCTCCCGTTCTCCGTATCAGGCCGATTACACCCCTCAAACCGCGGTTCCGCCAGGATCGACCTGCGGCAATAAATGTGTCGTCAAAGATGTTACTCAGGTGCAATTCAGCAACGTCTTTGTAGACTGGGGCGATGGAACGGTAGTGCCCTTGACCGCGCCGCCAGTCTCTGCAACGCTGACCAACTGGGACCCAAGCCAGCAGCTTGCGTTGCCAACGAATTCCACCGGCCCCATGCAGCATGCCTACCAGACCACGGGCGGTTTCAAGATCCGTGTCTATCAACTCTCCGATGAGGACTTGCAGCACACAAGCGTCGGTGCGGTCTCATCGAGTGTGGATGGTCCGACAACGCCATTCATGCAGGCTGCGCTGCTTTCGAAGATGACTTCGCAAGGCGCGGTGAGCCAAAACGGTCTCACAATGGCCGCGGTGCAATCCAGCTTCCAGCAGATTCTCTCGCCGGGCAGCAGTGGCGATTCTTCCGCATCGCAGGCGGCCAGCGATGCCTACATGCTTGAGTGCCAGCCGATCTATATCAGCGTTGTAGAAGATCTGGCCGCAGACGGGCCGCTTCATCTGAAGGGAATCGCCGATCCGGACTTTGGCGCGTATGACATCTCACAAATAAAGACTCCAGTTCTGGATCATTTCCTCGATAGGAATACCTCCGGAAAACAGAATTCGCCGAAGGAGCCACATCCTTCCCTTGAACAAACTAACTCTCCACCGGACGTAAAGAAGTCGCCGGAGCTTGAGCATCGCGGTTTGGGTTCCATGCCGGCAGCGCAGACTCCGGTGGCGATATGCAGCACGTGCGACGATGGCATCGACGCCACCACTTCGCTCCAGTACTACGGAACCGGACCGGTGCGTGTGACCTGGACGGTCGATGGGGTCCAGTCGCAGCAGACGTTTTCGCTGCCTCCTTCCACGCGCCGCATGAACCTGACACGGCAAGGATTTACAACCATACAATTCGGTGGAATGGTGATTCCGATTCCGATTCCCGAGCCACCGATCATTGTCTCTACAAGCAAGCCGATCGATTCACCGGGATTGCAGGTTCAACCGTTGGGCAATCACAGCGTAACCGTTGAGGCCGATGTATTGCCCCAGCCGACCATGCCCAATCTCTCGAATGCTGTAGGCAAGGCGTTAGGCTCACTGATGCCGATGGGGTTGACGCCAACCTCCGGCGCATCTGCGGGAAATGGCAACGGCAACAAGATTCCCACTGGACCCAACGTCGCCGAGGCACAATCTCTGCTGAAGACGCTATCCGCGCCAGCCGGAAGCAACCTGCCTCCGCTGAAGGTTGGCCTTCTCTCGTCGTCCAACCAAAGTGTCTCCGGGCTTGGCGCGGTGCAATATGTCAACGGTCCGCTGCAACAGGCGATGAACCAATTGGCCAGCTCGGTTCCAGATCAGCATGTTGCCTCAAACGCAACGCTTTATGAAGTCATCGCCTCCGATCCAAAGAAACCCTGCAAGTTTCTCTTTCCTGCCAACAACGGCGAGGAATTCGAAATCAGTGGCTTGCAGAATCATGTTACTCAGCAAGGTACGACTTATAGCGGTACGGGCAACCTGATCATTCACCTTGCCAACTCCGGCAGCGAAGGCTACGACGAGTATCCGCCCATTTCCGTGAAGATCGATAACTGGATCGTGCCTGACGGACTGCATGTGCAAACAGGCAGCATCGATGTTTCTCCCAATCTGACGCTGGCAGCAAGCGTTCCGGGATTGCAGGGCAGTATTCAGCAGATCGAAGCGAAAAAGGCAGGTGGAGAACTCGACGCCACGCTCAATGTCTCGTTGAGCGACGACACGCTGCGCTTGCCGGGCGAGATGCCGGTTTCATGGAACGGAGTTACGGCTGAACTTCACGCAAACGGGGATTGGATCAAGAATGGGCTGACGCTTCCCACCACATTGATTGGTTGGAGTGCCTTCACGATGCAATCCAACTCGGTGCGCTTGGATCTGAGCCATCATGACGGCGATGCCGCGAATTCATCGTACTGCGGGCCATTGAGTGGTAACGACTGGGTCGGGGTACGATTCCCGAATCTGGCGGTTACTCCCTATACGATGAATCTGGTTTCGACTGCCTCATTGCAACCTGTTGTTACCGATTGGGGCGTGACTGGAGGCGGACTTTGCGGTGCCCTCACCACGGGACCTTTTACGGCCAGCTTAGGTGCAGGAACCGTCAGTTTCGCCTCCATCAACGCGACTGCTTTCAATGGCACTTTCAGTGCGCAATACAACGGGATGGATGTCCATGTCCCCTGGCTTGATACAGACCTTAAAGGCAACGCAATATTGCAATCTGGCGGAGGCAAGCAGGCCAGCATCACCTTCCCGCTGAATAGCTCTCCAGTTACAAAGAGCTACGGTAACTTCGGCTTCACTGCCAGTAATTTGACGTTCATGCAACAGCAGAATATCGGCTGGGTGGTGCAGGCCAATACTCATTTCATCTTCTCAGCCGAGAACAAGTCCTTTGCCGCATTCGATCAGGTCTTCAACTTCGGAATGGATGGGCGCGGTTACTTTGCGCAGGGCGCTCCGACGAAGGATGTTTCTCTGGGCGGCAGTTCGCACCTGGGCCAGACGCCGGTCGATCTTGCCTCGGTGCATTTGACGGCGCCTTCCTCCGGTCCGCAGGTTCTGGCGGCCTTGTTCGATACGAGCGTTCACTTGTCCGAAGTTATGGCAGCGGCAACGGCTCAGGTGAACTATTCGATCGACAAGAATGGAACGAACTATACAACAACAGGTCCTTCGTTCGCACCCTTTACCATCGACGTTCCGTATCCTTCGGGTCAGCCAAGCGCCGACGCAAAAATCCATCCTGTTTACTCCGGCGCTAGCGGATCGAGCGGAACTGAAATCTCCGGTTCGGTCGATCTCTCCGAGTTGGGTGGACCTCCGATTACCGGTGAGTTTCGCCTGGGCTATCAAGGGGGACACGATTACTGGCTGACGCGCATCAGTTATGCGCTGGGTCCCACTGGCTTGCCCTTGATTTCCGTTCCGGTTCCTTTGATGAATCTTTATCGCGTCCAGGGCGGAATCGGTCATAACTTCCCGATCAGTGCCTTTGAAGACACCGGGTCTCTGAATGCAGAGCAGCCGGTTATGGACAATTCATTTCTCTTCATGGCGGGCATTCGCGTGGGAATGCCGGACCAGTTCACTTATACGCTCGACGGCGATTTGGTGATCAAAGCGGGCGGTCAGGATTCAGGCGCACGCATGGACTTCCATGCGTGGTTGTTGAAGATGGCGGATAGCGGCAACGGAGATTTTCAGGGCTACTTGCAATACGCCGGCGGAAATTTCGACGCGCGTCTCTGGGGACATCTGAATCTCATGAGCGGCATTGCCTCTGTGGATTTGGGCAATAGCGCCAGTAATGCCGCGGTTGATTTGCATTTCGGTCCTAGCGGGCCGTGGCACATCGATGCCGGCAAGCAGCAGGGCCCACGCATCAGCGGGCAGCTCCTTGATGCAGGCGCGAACATGTACTTGATGCTCTCTGACGCCGGCCTGGCGATCGGTGGCGGAGAAAGCATCAATCTCGATATAGGCGACAACTCGGTGGCGTCGGCATATGTACGGGGCGATATAGATCTGGGCCTGGCGGTGACACCGCAGCCGCATATCTCCGGCGACCTTTCAGCCAGCGTCTCGGCGGGTGTTTGCGTGGATAGTGTCTGCGTTTCCGCCGGTGTTTCTGCGCAGATCCACGCCGAGGCTTTGCCTTTGGAAATGAATGCCAGCGCAAGCATCGGTCTGCCTTGGCCGTTGGGTTCTGTTACTTTCTCCGTTCACATGTAACATCTGGATAGCAAGAGATGATAAGTCGCATAAGAATATCGTTGCTGCTGTTGACTTGGCTTCTACTGCTTGCGGCTCGGAATAGTGCAGCACAAGAGGCCTCCGGCGCCATCTTTGCGGCCTCCGATGGCAAAGGGCAGATATCACTCTTGTGGTTTCCTCCGCCTTCCCAGTGGCCCGCCGGCGGCTGGAAGCTCTCCGATTCCAGCGGGCAGGTACTCGCGCCGCGAATCGGCATCGCCGATCCAACGGCGCTGCAAGCTCTTTCAGTCGAGGACGCCGACGCGATCCGGCATTTGCCCGACGTGTTATCAAACCGTGACTCTACGCCGCAACAAAGGCAGTTGTTCAATATCATAGGACTGCGCGCACTGACCGACCCGGCCTATGCTCGTGCGCTGGGGATTTACTGGACGCTGGACAAGGTTGCTGCCGGCAGCCGCAGCTACAAAGTCGAAGGGCTTGATTCAGCCGGAAAGCCGACGGGGTTGCAACTTACGAGTCCGGCAGTCGATGGAAATACCGCGACGGCGTTGCCGCCGGCGCCCGACGGAGTTCAAGTCAAATCAGATGAGCGCGGGGTCGCGCTTTTCTGGTCGCCGCCGGCGGAAAACCGGCAACTTCCGGCAATTGCCTATGCCGTCGAACGCGATGGCGGAGGTCAGACGAATGCGGCGGTCACCGCCAAGCCGATCATCCCTGGGGTGCGTTGGGATGCGAAGATTCCTCTGCTGCTCGACCGCAACGCTCCGCCAAACGAGATGCTGACCTATCGAGTTTTCAGCATCGATGCCTTTGGCCGCCGCAGCGCTCCCACGTCGATTCGAATCTTCTTCCCTGATTTTCATGCACTGGAACCGCCGCAGCCGGTGACGGCAAAAGCTGACGTGGGAAAGATCGTTGTGAGTTGGCCCGCTGTGCAAAAGCCCAACCTTGCAGGGTATCTGGTGGAGCGCGCGTTTCTCTACGATGGTCCCTACGAGGCGCTTTCCGCACAGGCTCTGGCCCCAGCGACAGCGCAGTTTGAAGATGACACGGTTCAAGGCGGCACGACCTATTACTATCGAGTCCGCGCCGTAAACTCGCGCGGAGACTTGGGAGAGCCTTCGAGCGCCAGCGCTGCGCAGGCAAAGAATCCAGGAGGTCCTCCGAAAGTTGAGGGACTCACGGCCGACTCAGGTCAATCCCGTATCCGTCTGACTTGGAAACCGGTCGTCTTTCCCGTGGCCGGTTACTTTGTCGAGCGCCGCGTCGTCACTGGAACTGCCAGCGCCGAACAATGGGTTCGGCTGAATGCTCGCGTGACGCCCGAGCCCCTCTATGACGATTCGCTGGGCCTCGCCTCCGATGTGACGATGGAGTACCGCATTGTTGCCGTTGCCTTCGATAACGCAGAGGGGCCGGCCAGCAACTCCGTGCAGGTAGTGGTCGCGGATCGATCAATACCGGAGCCGCCTTCAATCACTGCATCGAGCGGTGCAGACGGCAAGTCGCAGCTCGATTTTATTCCTGCCTCGCCAATGGATAGGTCAACTCAGTTTTTGGTGTTGCGCTCAGGAAGCGAAGGAGACCTGGGGGTCGTGATCGGCGATCCGCTCACAGGGGACGCGCGCCACTTTACAGACCAGTATGTGAGTCCAGGCGAACGATACTGGTACCGTCTTGTTGCGGTGGGGAAGAACGGAAATCGTAGCGATCCTACGCGGCCCGTTGCCATACGTGTCGGTTCGCCGCAGATGGCAGCGCCGCCGGCACCCTCGGTGAAATACACAGCCGATCCTTATCCGCACTTTGCTCTGCAATTCCAGATGCCGCCCGCCGGACTAAGCCTGATCGTCGAGCGGCAGGAACAGAAAGATGGCGGATGGATCCGCATCGCCGGCCCAATGGCGACCGATAACGCCACGGATAACAAAGTGCCTTCTGCGGGCGAGGTTGGATATCGCATAGCCTATGTCTCTCCCGACGGAAGAGTCGGCCCCACAAGTGCCGTTGTAAAGATCGCTGCTCCTGTCAAATAGCCAGACACGACACTGCTTCCTTCCAAACCATGTCTTCTCCGTACGCGTCCTGAGTTCCCAAGTGGACTGCCCTGGCCGTGGTGCAGCGTGGCCACGGCCAGGTTGTTGACCACCGCGCTCTTCTCCAGCACCCACTGCGCCACATCCGAGGGCGGAGCCAGCTTCTCAGCGCCCGCGCTGGTCGGCGTACCGGCTTGCTATTGAACGGTGATCGACAACTTCAGCGCGGCTGTTGTCCCGCCGCTGGTTACATTGATCGGTATGCTGTAGGTTCCTGGCGGTGTGGATGACGTGGATGATTTGGCACTCCCGCCACAGCCGGATATCCCGAGCATACCTGCTGCGGCAAGGGCTGACGCAAGCACAAGCATGCACGCAAGCCTGTCGGCCATGCGCGTGAAATCCTTCTCGGCCTCGGCCAGATGCCCACGGCGGAGTTCCGGCATGCAGGATTCTTGGCGATCGAACGCTGCTCAGCATTGCTACGATGGTCGATCAACCATTCCGACTGCGTCGAATTGGGCGGGGAAAATTTGTCCATCGCAGACCTCAAAGACCTTTGCTTCACGGCCAGCGCGGCATTAGCGATGCTTGGTGCAATACGCCCAGAGCTGATGCAATACCTGCGCATTCCGGCGGCTGTTTTTGGCATCGTCGGCAAGCGCATCTCAAGCAAAGCCATGTGGGGTTTCACGCATCGGTCAGCGGAAAGCAAGCTGCTTCATGGGCGGAACCCAGCCCGATGCTGAGTCAGTGAACAACCACGAAAGCCCCTCGAGTCTTGTCATTCATACAATTGAAACATCAACGGGGAGGACATCCGCAGGGTCAGATTCGTGTCATACAATTGTGTCATCGCCTGACGGCGTGCCTTCCCCGTTTCCTTTTGCCCCAGCTCGACCTCAAGAGTTGAAGTAGCATCAATCAAGCCCATCTATAGCCCAAATCTTCTTGACGACAGGAGGACATTCGACTTGCCATTGCCACAAGATGAACGCATCGTTGCACTCGCGACCGATCTGCTGAAGCAATTCGATCAGATCTTTGGTCTCCATCCCGGTTTTCGGCCTGCTCACGCGAAGGGCCTGATGCTGACAGGCGTCTTCATTCCGTCCACCGAGGCGCAAACGCTGACCCGGGCTCCCCATGTGTCGCTTCCGTCGACTCCGGTGACAGTACGCTTCTCCAACTCAACCGGACTGCCTCAGTTGCCGGACAACGCCCCCGAGGCCAACCCGCACGGTATGGCCATTCGATTCAATCTTGCCGAACATGTGCATACCGACATCGTGAGTCACTCCACTGACGGGTTCCCCACCCGCGATGGCAATGAGTTCCTGGAGTTTCTTCGCGCTCTGGCCGCGAGCGGCCCTGACGTCCCTTCGCCCAAGCCGGTGGAGCAATTTCTGGGCTCTCACCCGGCGGCGCTGGCCTTTGTGCAGACACCCAAGCCGTCTCCATCGAGCCTGGCGCGAGAGAGCTACTACGGCGTGACGGCGTTCGCCTTCACAAACGGCGAGGGGCACACAAGGTTCGGACGGTATCGCATCCTGCCGGAGTTGGGGAACGACCGCTTATCCGAGGACCAGGCCGCGAAGCTCAAGGAAAACTACCTTTACGATGAGCTCGCCGAGCGCATTTCGAAGGGACCAGTGCGATTCCGGATCGTGGCGCAGATCGCCAACGCGGAAGATACAGTCGATGACGCCACAGTCCATTGGCCGGAGAGCCGGAAGCTTGTGGAGTTGGGCACGGTTGAGTTGAGCCAGGTTGTGCCCGATACTCTCGCGCAGCAGAAACACATCATCTTCGACCCGATACCGAGAGTGGACGGAATCGAGCCTTCGGCCGACCCGCTCCTCGAACTGCGTGCGGCAGTTTATCTTCTGAGTGGAAGGCGCCGGCGCGCCGCGAATACGTAGATCGATCGCGGTTGAGAATGTTCAAGTAGTCATTATGGCGTGACCGGCTCGGCACGTAGTAGTGGCTCTACAACTCGACGTCAGCGGAAGCGGGCTGCGGACATGAGACAAAGCGGTCACCATTGCCGTTGCATTTGCCCGCTTCCGCCGGCAAGAACTGAGAACAGAGTCCTCCCGGAGCACATTTTCTACCGGGTGCGGTTATGAGGGATACCTCAAGAAGTGGGCAATCCCGCGCTGCTATAGGGAATTGGGAACGAGTTCGCCAAACCAATAGGCTGCCGTCACGCCGCCATCCATAAGGAAGTCGCTTCAAGTAATGAACGCTCCGTCCGGACTCATCAGCAGCGCGCCAACAGTTCCCACCTCATAAGGCGTGCCAGCTCTCCCCGCCGCTGACACTTCCAACATGCGCCGATAGCCTGGCCCGCGCGGTCCCTTCAGTTTGTCGTTTGCGAGAGCTGTGATGATGATGCCGGGGCTGATGGTGTTGACTCGGGCGCCGCGCTTTCCCCAACGGACTGCCTCGGCCATCACGCGCAGGGAGTCCCCTCGCTTGGAGATCTGGTATGCGTGGAGGGAGTCCTTGATCTGGTCAAGCTGAAGCATGGGGAGCGCGAGCAACTCTTCGACGGGAGTCATGGCGAGTAGAGCGTTCTGTTCGGTGGTGAGAGGCCCCAGGCGGTGGCCGGACTGGGATGCAATCACGACGCCGGCGCCTCCGCGAGCAATGACGTTGCCGAACTCCTCCAGTACAAGTCCAGTGCCGTAGAGGTCGACCTTGAGGATCGTCTCGGGAGAGGCCTGTGAACGCGAAACACCCGCAGCATAGATGACACCGGAGACCTCGCCGAGCTTGGTGGCTGCTTCAACGAGAGCTTGGACTGAGGTACGCGAGGAGACATCGACTGTCGCCGTGCAGACGTTGAAACCGGCATCGAAAAGGACTCTTGCCGCGGCATCTGCGTTTTCCTGCCTTATGAGCCACTTGCAAAATACCTGCGCAGCTAGGCGAAATCGCATTCTTCGCCGCTTTGATTAAGCGGTGTATGATTCTGGGGCGTGAGAGGAGCCGGATTTTAGCTTTGCG
>Ga0181528_10001109_pt1 | contig 17003 bp, 12 predicted proteins | sample PEATcosm2014_Bin_47_FD_119742 | JGI IMG/M metagenome (GOLD analysis project Ga0181528, IMG submission 119742) | Peatland microbial communities from MTU Mesocosm Facility, Houghton, MI, USA - PEATcosm2014_Bin10_10_metaG | ecosystem: Environmental > Terrestrial > Soil > Wetlands > Peat | place...
GCGCGGAAGATCCAGCGCCATACCATAGAGATCGAGAAATTTGCGTACGCGCGGCTGAGCGGGATCGAGACCAGCCTCACGGAACCGGCGCACGCGGGTATCTTTGGGGTCGTTCCATTCGAAGCTGTTGGTCAGGCTGCTGAGGCGATCGAGCGAAGTGACTTCGAACCCCAGCGCCTTGCCCACCTCGCGCGCGGCCGACCGGCCACGATACGTGATGACATTGGCGGTCATGGCTGCGCCAAATTGTCCGAAGCGCTGATAGACGTACTGGATGGCGCGCTCGCGCTTGTCGCCGCTGGGGAGATCGATATCGATATCGGGCCATTCGCCGCGCTCTTCGGAGAGGAAGCGCTCGAACAGCAGCTCCATGCCGACGGGATCGACGGCGGTGATGCCGAGCGAATAGCAGACCGCGCTGTTGGCGGCCGACCCGCGGCCCTGGCAGAGAATATCGTGCTCCTTGCAGAAGCGCACGATGTCCCAGACGATCAGGAAATAGCCGGCGAGCTCCAGCTTTTCGATGAGGGCAAGCTCGCGTTCCACCTGTTGCCGGGCACGCTCGTAGTAAGGCTGGTAACGGACGCGCGCGCCTTCATCGGTGCGCTTGCGCAGGAAGGACATTTGCGTTTCCCCATCGGGGACCGGATAGCGCGGGAAGCGATAACCCAGATCTGCGAGCGTGAACTCCAGGCGCTCCGAGATAGCGCGAGTGTTGGCGATCGCCTCCGGCAGATCGGCGAACAGGCGCGCCATTTCGGCGGGCGATTTGACGTGGCGCTCGGAGTTGCGCGCGAGCAGACGGCCGGCTTCGGCAAGCGTTACGTGATGGCGCACGCAGGTGAAGACGTCGAGCAGTTCGCGCTGCTCGGGGACGGCATACGCGGTCCCGTTGGTGGCGACGAGTGGAATGCCGAGGCGGCGCGCGCAGTCGACGGTGGCCTGATTGTGCGCCTCTTCTTCGCGCTGGTAATGGCGCTCGAGTTCGGCGTAGAGATGCTCGCGGCCGAAAATATCGAGCAGGCGCTGGCTGGGATGGCGGGTGATGCAGAGGAGTCCGCGCGAGAACCCAGCGATCTCTTCGAGGGTAGCCGCGCCTTCGCCTTTTCTGGCGCGCAGCTTCATGCGGGTAATGAGGCGGCAGAGATTCTGATACCCCTCGCGGGTTTCGGCGAGCAGCGGGTACGAATGGCCGTCCGTGCAGGTGATTTCGGAGCCAATATGAGCACGCAGTCCTGCCTTTTTCATCGCCATGTGGAATCGCGGCGCGCTGTAGACGCCATTGCGGTCGACGATGGCCATCGCGGGCATGTCGTATTTGGCGCATGCGCCGGCCAGTTCCTCGGGGATGGAAGCGCCTTCGAGGAAAGAGAAAGCGGAGCGCACGTGGAGATCGACGAACACCGGATTCACCACAGAGGCACAGAGACACGGAGGAAAACGAAGAAAGAAGATTGTCTTCTCATGCTGCATCCGCCGCGTCTTCCCCGGGTTCGGACACGGAGGTGGCGGAGTTCACAGAGATGACCCCGCCGCGCAACGTCTCTGTGCTTGATTTGTCTACGTATCTCTGTACTGCTCATGCGCACAATCTTCGCGCGCCGCGACGGCTCTCCTGAAATCGAAGCTAGGAGGACGCTTAGACCGGAGAGCCTTACGCCTCCGTGGCCTCCACCACCTCCGTGTGCTCCCGGTTTTGCCTTTGACTTTGTTATTCTCAGTGTCTCCGTGACTCTGTGGTGAATATTGTTTTGGTTTGCGGCCAGGCAGCGCTGCGTCTCTCCAGTGAACTCAGTCATAGCTTCCCTCCACGAACCATCCCTTGGGATCGCAGTAAAGCCGATAAAGCGCACCATCCCCTAATGCGATATCCCATTCGTCGCGGAGCCACGGGTCGGCCGTCCACCAGTCGCCGGAAGTGCGCCAGGGGCCGGCGAGATCGAGAATTTTGCCGCGGATCGCGCCCGCGGTGACGAAGTTGGGATGGCCGGAGGCAAGCGCCACGCGCGCGGCGCGCGGAGGGCGAAAGAGGCGGATGGAGAGTCGAAATTTCGGCAGGGTGGCCGGCATGGAGGGAACAAATGCCGGGGTCATGCGGAAAGCATCGGGACGATGCGTGTCGAGCAGCACCGGCGTACCCACTCGGCCGGGCCCGACGATGGATTTTAAACGCGCGATGGTCAGTTCCAGCTTCACGGGCTCGGGCGCGGCGAGGATGAATAGTCCGGATTGCGCGGATTGCGGCTTCACGGGATTCATCGCCATACGCACTTCGACTACCGGCGCGGAAGGCGGATTCTGCGAGAGATCGAGCTGCAGGAGCTTCAGGAACGCTTTGGTATCGAGCGTGGGTACGGGAAGACGCAAAATGCGCTCGTGCGTGGCGCGGTTTTCAAGCTTGAGCTGCAGCCGGATCTGATTGGTGGCGAGGGCGCGCGTGGCGAGGCTGGTGGCGAGAGAATTGATCAGGCGGGCCAGCACGAACGCCAGGGGTTCGAGCAGTTCCACCGGGTAATCGAGTTCGATTTGGTCTTCGAAACGAAGCGGATCCTGCAGCGGAAGCAACTGGCGCTCGGCTTCCCCGCGCGCCAGTTCGCGCAGACGCAGTCCTTCGGGGCCGAGGCGCTCGGCGATGCCGAGCGGCGGCAAAGCGGCCAGATCCTGCAAGCGGCGAATGCCCCAGCGATCCAGCGTCTCCTGCAATTCGGGCGTGGGAGAGAGCAGCGCGATGGCCAGGGGAGCGAGAAATTTGGCCTCGTCGCCATAGGGAATGATGCTCGTGCCCGAAAATCCGCGGGCGGCACAGATGGCGGCATCCGGATTGGCGGCGATAGCGATGCTGGCCTTCACGCCGATCTCGGAGGCTCGGCGCGCCAGAGAGGCGGCGACATCCTGCGCGAATCCGAAGAGCCGTTCCAGGCCCGAGGCGTCGAAAGTGACGGTGTCGGGAGCGGTCTGCTCCACCGTGGGAGAGAATTGGAACGCCAGCGCGGTCAGAGGGCCGCTGCCGTGAAGACAGGCGAACATGTCTTGCTCCGTTGGGTGGAAGTGGCGCGCGCGGAAATGGCGCGCAGGAGCCGCGAGGAATGAAGCGCGCCCGACCAGGCGGCGTGCTCGCGGGCGCATTCCAGTTGCAGCGAGGCGCAGGTTTTGGCGTTCGATTGGCGCGCCACCGAGATCAGCACGGTGGGGGTGTTTTCCACGGCGCGGCGCAGGCGAAACCAGGAAGTCAGCGAGATGCGGCGGGCCGTGGCGGGCGGGGTATCGCCGAGATCGAGGACCACGAGGCCGAATCCGCCGCCCTGAATCAGCAGGTCGGCGGCTTTGAGGGCATGCTCGGCATTATTGGCGGAACGAACCCAAAGCAGGCGGTCGAGGTGGACGCCGGCGGCGGCGGCGGACGCCGGATCGAAGGCATCTTCGGCGTCGACAAGGGCGCAAACTTCTTCCCGATGAGTGGCTTGCGCGAGGATGGAGAGCAGGAGACTGGTGCGGCCGGAGGATGCCGGTCCGAAGATTTCGGTGAGGCAGCCGCGCGGCAGTCCGCCGGTGGCCGCGTCGAGATCGCGAACGCCGGTGGGGACGCATTCGGGCGCGGGGCGGGATTGCCAGTCGAGATGGCCGCCGAGAAGCGATTCGAATTGCGTTTTGAGGACAGCAGCGGGCATGTTCGCCTTTTATTCGCCTTACACTTAATATTTACAGGAAGGACGATTCGGTTGTCAAGGATTACGGATGGGCGACGATGTTTCACCAGGCGGACCAAGCGCGAGTAGGAGGCCGGATTCTCGCGAAAAACTGCGGTTTTCCATCCCTGCCTTGCCACCGTGACGGGTGTGTGGTGAAGGGCATCGATAAAGAAGACTTCATTTAAGATGCCCGGCGTATCCCAAAGCCGCGTCCAGTCCCAGGCCGTTGCTTATACTGGTATGCGGATTACCCTGATTTCTGGAGGAGCGTAAACGATGATCGCAATGCGCAGGCGTACGGCGCTTCGCGCGGCGGCAGCTTTGTGCCTCGCCCTAGTCTTGTCAGCTTGCGGAACGAAGCCAATTCCCGAAGCTACCACCGCCCCTCTCGATCAAAATTGGTGGAAAGGCGCCGTCATTTATGAGGTCTACCCGCGCAGCTTCGCGGACAGCGATGGCGATGGGGTCGGCGATCTGAACGGCATCACTGCACACCTGGATTACCTGCAGGAACTCGGCGTGGACGGCATCTGGATTACGCCCTTCTACCCTTCGCCGCAGGTGGATTTCGGCTACGACGTCACCGACTACGACGCCATCGACCCGCAGTATGGCACCATGGGCGACTTCGACCGCCTGGTGGCCGAAGCCGGCAATCGCCACATCAAGATCATCACCGACCTGGTGCTCAACCACACCTCCGATCAGCACCCCTGGTTTCTCGAGTCGCGCTCTTCCCGCACCAATCCCAAGGCCGATTGGTATGTCTGGGTGGACGGCACGAAAGATACGCCGCCCAACAACTGGCTTTCGATTTTCGGCCATTCCGCCTGGCAGTGGGACGACATGCGGAAGCAGTATTATTACCACGCTTTTTACAAAGAGCAGCCGGACTTGAACTGGCGCAATCATGACGTTCGCACGGCAATGTACAACGTGATTCGCGGATGGATGAATCGCGGCGTCGCCGGATTCCGGCTGGATGCCGTGCCGCATTTATTCGAAGATCCCGCTCGCGCCAATGAGAAATTGCTGCCGGGTGTAAATTCCTATGGCGACCGTCTGACGGAGCGGGTTCACACCGACAATCTTCCCGAAGTGCATGAAGTGTATCGCGAACTCCGCGCAGTGGTCGACGCCGTTCCCGGCACCGTCCTGATCGGTGAAACTTATTTGCCGAACGTCGCAGAACTGGCCAAGGCTTACGGCGCCAGGAACGACGAGCTGCAGTTACCCATGGATACCCAATACGGCATGGGCAGCAGGCTTTCCGCGGAACTGTTCCGCTCCAAACTGCGCGAGGCGGAGACCGGGCTTAACGGCAACCTGCCGCTATTGGTTTTCGACAACCACGATAACCGGCGCAGTTGGAACCGCTTCGGCGACGGCCAACACGACGACGCCATCGCGCGCCTGATCGCCACGCTGCTTCTGACGCCCCGCGATACGGCCCTGATCTATTACGGCCAGGAACTGGGGATGGCGAACAACGATCCGAAATCGCTCTCCCAGGTGAAAGACCCGATCGGAAAAATCGGCTGGCCGAAAGAGGTCGGCCGCGATGGCGAGCGTACCCCGATGCAATGGAACCTCCAGCCAAACGCGGGATTCACCACCGGAGCCGCCACCTGGCTGCCGGTAGCGCCAAACTACACCAGCGTGAATGTGTCCTCGGAAACCGGCAATCCAAGTTCGCTGCTCAGCTATTATCGCAAGCTGATTCACCTGCGCAAAGAGAACGTCGCGTTGCGCGATGGGGATTTGAGAATCATCGACGACAACAACCCCAATGTGCTCTCGTTTGTGCGCAGCGCCGGCGGCACGGCCGTGCTGGTGAGCTTGAATTTCAGCGACGCGCCCAAGACTCTGAGCTTTGACGCAGCCAGGATCGGCGTGGCTGGCCGAAGCCTGAACATGCTGGCGCAGTCCGTGGAGTCCGGCTCCGTGACGCAGAGTCTGGATAGGCTCGTGCTGCCGCCGTTCGGCTCATTTGTGGGCGAAGTGCATTGAGGGGTGCTACCGGGACCGGGACGGCCCGGCTGTCGCCCGGCGCTTGAGTTTAGCCTTTTTCATGGACAGGCGTATAGTATCTCTTTATGGCCATCATTGCCGTCGCCGGGCGCAAGGGCGGGATCGGCAAATCCACCATCGCCGGGAATCTGGCGGCGGAGTTCGTCAAGAAGGGACGAAGCGTAATCGCCTTGGACGCCGATCCGCAGCACAGCCTGGCAACCTGGGCGGAGCAAGGCGAGGGCATTCTGTCGCGGTGCGTTGAAAGAGTCACCGACACGGGGAAATTGCGCGCCGGCGCGCATGCCGCCGAGAAACACGTCGACATCGTGGTCATCGATACGCCGCCAGGCATGCCGGAGACAACCTATCAGGCGGCGCTGGCGGCCGACCTCATGTTGCTGCCCTGCGGCCCATCTCCGCTCGATTTGTTTGCGCTGAAGGAGGCGCTCGCGCTCTCGCTCAAAGCGCGCGCCGAACGGCGCTCGAAAAAGCCGCGGATCCGCTTCGTGCCGTCCAGGGTGCTGATGAACAGCAATCTGAGCCGTGGGCTCGCGTCCTCGCTCGAAGGCATGGGCAAGAAGGTGCTGCCGGCCATTGGACAGCGCGTGGTGGTGGCCGAAGCCGTTGCCAGCGGACTTACGGTCTCGGAATATGCGCCCAATTCGCCCGCTCACGAAGAGTTCCGCGCGCTGACAAAGGCCATCGAGAAAGTGTTGAAGCGGTAGTCAACGGCCGGCGGCTGGGCATTGTCACCATTCGATGTTCGGCCCAGCCGTTGACCTTTGCCGGGAATCGAGCCCAGCCGGTCCCTTGGACACGAACCAACCAATGTTCCAGGTCCGTCGTGCTGCGGTAGAGTCTAACCACCTGGGCCACCTTTCAACCATCGACGTTTCAACTGGGCCTCGCTGCCCATTGGCAACAAGGAAGACGCGGGCAAGTCGCGCCATTGGCGCGCCTCCCCGAAGTTTCGCATCACCTTGCTCCTGGAACTCAGGATAGTTTGTCGCCTGGCCTTGTGGAGAGCTTGGCGCAGGTTTGGGGCCAGGCAACTGGAATTGCTGAGCGCGGTTGCGCGAAGAGCCTGCAAGACTACCAGGGCCGTTGCGCGGTACTGGAGCACGGTCATGTCAGATTCGCCTGGGTCGATCCTGCCGGCTTGCTTGCCGGCGCGCCAAACAGGGACCTCTGACGCGGATTCGCCTCCCCGGCCAATCAAGGAGTCAAGCAGTTCACACGCAGGAGGTCACAAGTTCGAGTCCTGTCGGGCCCTGCCGGAGCGAACCGCGCTACACTGCTCTATTCGTGCGACGAATCTCCGCCATCGCCGGGCTTGGCGTGCTGCTCTTTCTCACCCAGGCCTGCGGGCACAGTCCGGCGACAACCCATCGCCTGATCGTCCTCGGCGTGGACGGAATGGATCCCGGGTTCCTCGAGCGGCATTGGGATGCTCTGCCGAACCTGGCGGCTTTGCGGCGGCAGGGGGACTTCCACCGCCTGGGGACAACCATTCCGCCCCAGAGCCCCGTGGCTTGGTCGACCTTCATCACCGGAATGGACCCCGGCGGCCATGGTGTGTTCGATTTCGTCCATCGCAATCCCGCCACCATGGAGCCGTTCTCGTCGATGGCGGAGACCGAGGAGCCGGCTTACAACCTCTCCATCGGCCCTTACCGAATTCCGCTCTCCTCCGGACACGTACGGCTGCTGCGCCAGGGAACGGCGTTCTGGCAGATATTGGAAGATCGCGGCGTGCCCTCCACAGTCATTCGCATTCCGAACAACTTTCCGCCGCTCCAGAGCAGGGCAAGAACCCTCGCCGGCATGGGCACGCCCGATCTGCGGGGAACCTCCGGCACCTTCACGTTTTACACCGACGACACGTCGGAAGTTACGCACGATGTCTTCTCCGGCGGACAGATCGTCAGAGTGAGGCTGCAGAACGGCCAGGTAGTGCTGCCCATCGCCGGTCCGCCGAACTCGCTGCGCAAAGATCGCGCCGCGACCTCCGTGGAACTGACGGTGGACGTCGACCCGCAGCAGCCCGCGGGGCGGTTCCGAATCGGCAGCCATGTGTTCCTCCTGAACGAAGGCGAATGGTCGGGCTGGATCCGCGCCGATTTCGTTTTCATTCCAGGCTTGCGGTCGGCGCGCGGCATGTTCCGGGTATACGCCAAGCAGTTCCACCCGGTCTTGCAGCTCTATGTTTCGCCGGTGAACCTCGATCCGGCCGCTCCCGAATTGCCGCTCTCCACTCCCGATTCCTACGGCCGGCAGATTGCTCAGGCGATCGGACCGTTCTACACCCAGGGTATCGCCGAAGACACGGCGGTCTACCGCGCGGGCTACTTCGATTTGCAGGAGTACCTGGCGCAGAGCCGCCTGGTAGCCGAGGACCAGTCCGCCATCTTGCGGCACGCCTTTAGCGAGTTCCGGACGGGGTTATTCTTCTTCTACTTTTCCACCCTCGATCAGAACTCGCACATGCTCTGGGGCAAACACGAGGGCGAGCTCCTCAAGAGCTATCAATCGGTGGACAGGGAGATCGGTTGGGTGGCCGCGCGCGCCGGCCCGGCCACCATCATGGTCATGTCCGACCACGGATTCACCCGTTTCGATCGCGCCGTCCATCTGAATAGCTGGCTGAGAAGCGAGGGCTTTCTGGGTTTCGACGACCCTGCCATCACCGCCGGCGGCGACGGATTCGCGCACGTCGATTGGTCGAAGACCCAGGCTTACGCCATGGGCCTCAACGGGCTCTATGTGAACTTGCGCGGCCGCGAGAAGAACGGCACGGTGGCCGACGGGACGGCCCGCGCCGAGGTTTTGCGCCGGATTTCGGAGCGGTTGCTGGCTCTGCGCGATCCGCGCGACGGCGCCACCGTGGTGGACGCCGTGTACGAGCCCCGGAAAGTCTTTCATGGGGAAAATCTCGAATTCGCCCCCGATCTGATCGTCGGCTACGCTGCCGGTTACCGGGCCTCCTGGCAGACCGCGCTGGGCGCCGCACCCGAACCCATTCTGGAAGACAATCGCGATGCCTGGATCGGCGACCATTGCGTCGATCCCCGGCAGGTCCCGGGCTCGCTGCTGGCCAATCGGCCGATCCGCGTGAGCGACCCGAACCTGGCCGACCTGACGGTAACCATCCTCGCGGAATTCGGGATCCCTGCGGGCCGCGAGATGCATGGCCGTCCGGTGTTCCGGTGAAGCGGAATTCTTGGTTTTTGCTTAGCATGCTTTTCCCCGGACTTGGCGGAAGCCCATCTCAACCCTTAGGCGAGCGGAGCTCGCCCCACCAACTGCTGAGCGCCTTCGGGCGCGAAGCGGCGGAACTCCCCCGACTGGGGCGACTGGCTTGTGCCGAGGCGGCCTGAACCTGTCGCGGACGCTATGAATGGCCAAACACCCGGGGGGAGCTCCGCTCGCCTGGACAAGCTGAAAGCATGTCCCCAAACTCCAGCCACCTGGACCTGCTCTACAAAGTGGCCCGCCACCGCAAAAGCATCGCCCCCGCAATACAAAAGAGGGACCCCGAAGAGGGACCCCGAAGGTGTGCGCCGAGCTGGCTGGGCTACAATGAGTCACGTTGAACCATGTTTAGCGGAAACATCAAGCTGAAGAAGGAGCTGAGCCAACGAGTCGAGCGTTGCGCCAAGGCCGCCGGATACAGTTCGCCGCAGGAGTTCATCGAGCACATCATCGAGCGTGAGCTGGCCAAGCTGGCCGACGCCGAGACCGACGAAGATATCGTGAAGAAGCTCAAAGGCCTGGGCTACATCGACTGAGCCATGCCATTTCTCACGCTGGCGGTCTTCAGCGCGGCGGCCGGTGTACTGATTTTGGGGGCTTTCAAAGCCTGCTCGAATCAAGGCGCGCTCCAGCACGCGCGCCGCCAGGTGCGGGCGCAACTGCTGGCCGTTCGACTGTTTGCCGGCGATCCCGTTTTGATTCTGCGCTCGCAAGGCCGCCTGCTGGCCTGGAACGGCCGCTATCTGGCGCTGTTGCTGCCGCCTTTCCTGGTGGTCGCGATCCCGCTATTCCTGGCATGGGACCACCTGGACGCCGTCTGGGGACGCGCTCCGCTAACGCCCCGCGATACCGCCGTGGTGACGGCGCGCCTGCGGCCGGACGCGCCGGATGCACAACTGGCGGTACCCGGCTGGCTGGCGCTGGAGACGCCCGCGGTGCATGTTCCAGCGGAGCACGAAGTGAGCTGGCGCGTGCGGGTGCTTCAAGCCGGCTCCGGCGAGGTCACGGTGCGTGCCGGAGAAGATCGCGCCGAAAAGCGCGTGGAAGCCCGTCCGGGCTTGCACTACTTGCCCGACCGCACGAAAGAGGCCGGAGCCATCGAGTGGGTGGAGCTTCGCTATCCGCACCGCAACGTGAGTGTGCTCGGGGTCTCCTTCAACTGGGTAGTCTGGTTCTGCGCGATCTCCACGCTCACGGCCCTCTCGTTGCGCCGAACCTTTCGGGTCACGCTCTGAGGGCGTGGCCGTCCATCCAGCCGGGCCGGGCGACGCCGAACAGATCGAGTACCGTGGGCGCCAGATCTTCGATGCCGGGGTCGTCAGCCGCCAGACGCAGATTCGAGAACAGCACGCCGGGCACCAGCACCGGGTCTACGCAATGGTCACCGCTCCAGGCTTTGGGATTGTCCTCCAGGACACAATTGGTCGTCTGGCCGACGGCCGATTCCCAGGAGACGCGGTACCCATCGGCATAGCCCACGATCAGGTCCGGCGCGGCATCCAGGTAAGGCCCGCGGTAGAGCTGGGCGGTGGAATAGACGTGGTCCATCGGCGCCTGGCCATCCACATCGCGCAGGGCCGTCAGGCCGGCGGCGATCTCGTGCCGCAGCGCGGCGGCCTCTTCGCCGTCCGGCACGATGCCATGTGCTTCCCGGCCGCGGATGTTCAGATACAGGCCCGAGAGCCCGAGCCCATATGCGCGCGTTTGGCTCCAATCCACGTCCGCGAAGAAAGCGCGCGAAGCGCCATCCTGCGGCTGCGGATCGCGCAAGACCAGATAGCCGTTCTGCTGCAGCCAGGAGTTGATGTGCACCGACCGCCGGAAAGAGCAGAAGCCATGATCGGAGAGGACGAACAGCGCGGTCCGCTGGTCGACGAATGGCAGCGTCTCGCCGAGCAGGGCGTCCATGCGCGTGTACATCTCCTCGATCACCGCGGCGTGCGGATCCCCAGACTTGCCCATCTGGCGGTGGAACATGTGCTGCAAACGGTCGCTGGTATCGAACACGCAGGCCACCACGCCCCTTCGGGTGTTGGCGAGCGCGGCCAGAAACATGGAGCGCCGCTCCTCGAAAATGTCCCAGGCCTGTTTGAGAAAAGCGTCTTCGTCGATCACGCGTTCGTTGAGCGCCCAGGTGTCCTCGGCCATGCCGGCGGTGGCGAAGGGACCCACCAGTCCCGCCAGGTAGGAGGCATAGAAGGATGGGTGACTGATGGGCAGCGCGGGCCGTTCCGGATCGAGCTGGAGGGGGGTCATGTACAGCGAAACGTGCGGGGCCGTCTCGGTAAGCAGGAAGCGCGCCAGACCGCAGGCCTTGGGCCCCAGCGCGGACCGGAATTCGAGCGGTATCCAGGCGGTGTACTCGCCCGTGCTCACGAACTGACGCTCGCCGTCGATTTCGAGCTCCGCCCGGTCCGGACTCTCCACGCGCACGCGCAGCGGAATGGTGAGCGGCGCGGCGACTTCCTTGAAAGTGTCCGGCGGCCCTTCGATCTGCCCTTCCAGCCACTCCCCGTCATGGCGCAAAGGATAACGGCTGCCACTCTCGTAGTGGACTTCTCCCACCCGCGTGGTGAACTGGGAAAAGCTGCCCTGAGTCCCGCGCAGGTCGGGAACGCACATTGCCGAGAGCAGCCGGCCTCCAAACTGCTCCGGCGGGAACGTGATGGGAACGCGCAGAATGGTGCAATCCACGCCCCGCTCGCCCAGGATGCTCCAAAAAGTTCGGCTCTTGCGGCGCAATTCCACCGGCGTCCGGCTGAGGGGGATGCGGTAGCGCCCGAGCTTCCAGACTCGGCTCGGCTTGCCGACGCGTGCCGAGGACAGCCGGGGCATGCAGGTGCGCAGGTCGCGGTCGAGGAAGTCGAAGATGTTGTGCTTGGCCGGACTGACGCCGGTGGCGAAGGTCGACCACGCCACCGGAGAGAGCGCCGGAAAGGTGGTGCGCAGGCGATGGTAGCTGCCGCTGGCGCGCAGCTTTTCGAGATTCGGCAGCTTGCCTTCGTCCATGAGCCGCTCCGCCAGGCGCGGGTCGAAACCGTCCAAACCGAGCACGATCGTCTTGCGCACCTTGGCCCGCGCGTAGCTGCCGCGAAAGCGCACCGCGCGCCACACCACGCGGAAAGGCCACAACAGCATCGACAAAGCCCCCAGCGCCAGGCCGAACACCAATGTGAAGAACGAACCGAGAAATGCGAAGCCCGCGCCGGGCCCGATATAGGCCAGGGGGATGGAGGAGTGGATCACCGCAGCTTGCCTTCGAGGAAGGGGACTTCGAGAACTTTGTCGTGCAGGATCGGACCATGTCCGAAATAGCCTTCCTCACCGAACAGCTCGCCGTGATCGGACGTGACGGTCACGTAAGTGTTCGGCGGCAGCAGATCGAACATTTCCTCGAAAACCTCGTCCAGGTACTTCACGGCGCGGATCTGGCGTTGCCGGAGCATGGCGAGCTGCCGTTTGTCGAAGAACTTTCCTTCCCGCTTGGGCAACTTGCCACCCACGACATGATCGTCCAGATGCTTGAACACTCCGTGCACCCCATGAATGCGCGGCCACTCGTCTTCCGGTTCGTCCGGCAGCGCGTACGGATAGTGCGTCTCACCCACGTTCAGCAGGTAGAACGAGGGATTCTCCGGGTGGAACTTCATGGCGCGCACCATGGCGCGCATGTCGTTGTGCCGCTCCATCAGCTTAAATGTGTCGAAGCCCTGATTGATAGGCGTTTTCGGATTGAGCACCGGAAGCGAGACCATGGCATGCGTGGAGTAACCCAAGGCCTCCTTCAGAAATGGCGGCAGGTAGAGCCTGGGGACCAACGATTTGAACCCGATGTCGGTGCAGCCAAGGCGTTCGTTGAATCGCAAGAAATCCCGCTTGTAGTATTCGGAGGCGAACACGTGTGCCGGGCTCGAATGCGGCATCAAACCCATCAGCAGGTTGTAATGGGACGGAGCGGTCCAGGAGGCGTAGGACCAGCGGCGCTCCAGGCGCCCGAGTTTTCGGAGCGTCTTAGGGCGGGCTTTTACGAAGGAGTCGTACCGGCAGCTATCCAGGACCACCAGCACATAGTTGTTGCGGGGCACCACGAATGCCAATTATACCCGGCTTCCGCCCAATGCCCTTACGCCGCACCACTCAGGCTACAATCGAATCCTGGAGGGAAGCCGTGATTTTCAAGCTGGTCCTGTTCTTTGCCTCCGCCTCCGTGTCCTTGCCGTGGGTGGAAGACAATTACGCGCAAGCTCTCGCCGCGGCGAAAGCGCGCCATATGCCCCTGTTTGTGGAAGTCTGGGCCCCCTGGTGACACACCTGCCGCTTCATGCGCGCGAACGTGTTGAACGATGCCGCGCTCGTGAAGCAGGCCGGGCAGTTTGCCTGGCTCTCGGTCGATTCCGATAAGCCGGTCAATGCGGCGTTCGTCGATAAGTTCGCGACCGGCGGGGTTCCGTTGTTCGTGGTGATCGACCCTGAGAAGGAGCAGGCCGTTCTCAACTGGTACGGCACGGCGACCGCACCGCAACTGGTCAACCTGCTGGCCGATGGAAAGAGCGCCATCGGCGGGGGCGCGGCTGGCGCCGACGCTCTGCTGGCCCGCGGCGATGCCATGAACGGCCAGAAGAAGCCCGCGGAAGCCGCGGCGTGGTACGAGCAGGCGCTGCAGGCGGGCGGACCGTCCTGGGCGCATCGCACGCGCACCATCGAATCGTTGGTGATGGCCTACGAGTTTTCCCAGAACCTCGCCAAATGCATCGAGACCGCGGCGCGCGAAGCGCCCGGAATGCGCCGCGACCGGTCCTTTGTCAACACCGTCTACTTCGGCCTGGATTGCGCCCAGCCTGGAACGCCGGAACTGAAACAGATGGAGACGCTCGCCGAGGAGGGCGTGAAGATCCCGGGGGTGCTGGGCGACGATACCTCGGGGCTCTACCAGAACCTTGCCGGCATTTACCGCCGCGATAAGGACGAGGAAGCCGCCACTCGCACGGCGACCGCATGGCTCGCGTACCTCCAGCAGCAGATCGCTAAAGCGCCTAATGCCGAGGCGCGCATGGGCTACGACCTGCACCTGGTCAGCGCCGCGACATTCCTGAAGAAGCCTGAGTTGGCGCTGCCGGAGATCGAACGCGCGGAGCGCGAATTACCCGGCGACTACAATCCCCCGAAGCTGGCTGCCAGTTTATACGGCCAGATGGGAAGGTACGAGGAGGCCGTCGCGGAATGCGACCGCGCCTTGGCCAAAGCGTACGGAGTTCCGAAGGCAGGCATTTATTTGACGAAGGGACGCTTGCTCGAAAAGAAGAAGGATCCCGAGGCGGCCAGGAAGGCTTATGAGGACGGGATCGCCTTTGGCCGTACGTTGCCCGAAGGTACGGGGAAATCCGTCGTGGCGGCGCTGGAGAAAGCCTTGGCGGCCGTTGGGAAGACGCCATAGAGCGTGATGACAGCGAGCACGGGGAATTGGGACATCGGAGACGATCACCCATCCCCGCCCGCTGCTTAGGGACGCGGACGCAGCAGTAAGGCCGGCAAACTGCACTTCCACCACGGCGTTTATCAGATCTCGAGGCCGTCTACGGCGCAATCGCATTTTATCTCGGACATCGGGACGAGGTAGAGCAATGATATGTGGCGGAAAGAAAGCGCCTCGAGGAAGAATTCACGAACCCGCACCTCACCCCGCGAGCTCAAAGAAAGCTGGATCATGCCCGGCAGCAGTTGCTGATGCGACGAATTTGACCAATGATCCGATTCCTGGCGGACGGGGACCTGAACGATAGGATCGTGCTGGCTGCTTGCGCCGCGAACCCGTGGCTGGTAATCTGCTCCTTCGGATAGGGAGCCAGCTGGTACGACGGATAATTAATCGACGACCAGGTAGGCGCCCGTGGCGGGCGTTCAAGAGGTCATTCCTCGAACACGACCACCGCCTTGCCGAAGTGAATCTCGTCTCCGGGTTCGAGCCTGGTGCCGCGGGCGTTGCGGTGCACTTCCTGGCTCATCCCGTCGCGCACGATCCACGTTCCACACTCGGAGCCTCGCGCGTACCAGCGGTCGTTGAAGAGGCGATACTCGCCGCTCAGGCGATCGTGCAGGATGTGGGCGTGCTCGCGGGAGACCGAGCGGTTGACGTCGGTATCAGCCTCAAAGGCAATGTCGTTGCGCCGGAACAGGCCGGCGTCACGGTAAACATCCACCACGCGGCCGATATTGATGCGCGCCTTATCCAGGCGCAATTCGGCCGCGTTGGCCGTGCCCTCCCGCACCAACAGGCGCGCCGCCGGTTTGCCTCCGCCGGCCTGCTCGATCGACACCGCTTCCACAATCAGCCACGGCTCATCGCGTCGCGGCAGTCCCACCGTCGCCGACACGTCCACTCGCAGGTTATCGGGATACCGGCAGCCGCCCGTGCGGAGCGCGTTGTGGACTTCCTGCTCCAGATATTTGCGGAAGAACTGGCCGGTGAACACGCCGGCGCGGTTCTGCTCCACGCCGCGCAGCTCGACGCGCAGCAGGTCGTAGGGGAACACCTTGCGGCCGCCCGAGCGGTAGCTCTTCTCGCGCACCTGGTCGAGAATCGCCAGGCGGATCTCCGCCAGTTCCGGCGGCTCGTCGGGATCGGGCGAAGTAGCGAGCGGCCGCTCGAGCATCGTCCGGCCAAATTTCTCCAGGAATTGTCCCAAGTTCATCGCTTCACCTCAGTGCAGCAGTCCCAGATCGCGCGCTGCCTCCATCACTGCCCTGGCGATCGGCGCGGCCGTGCGCCCGCCATATCCGCCATGCTCCACCAGCACGGCGAACGCCAGCCGCGGCGCATCGCCGTCGTAGGGAGCGAACCCCGTGAACCAGGCGTGCGGCATGCCTTCGCCTAGCTGCGCGGTCCCGGTCTTACCGGCGAAGCTGACCGTGCTGCCCGCCATGACATGCGACGCTGTCCCCTCCAGCACGACGCGGCGCATGGCCCTCGCGAGGAACTGCGCCTGGTCGGCCGGCAACACTTCAAGCGGCGCATCGCCTCGCGGATTGCTTTCGTCCGCGATCCAGCGGCCCTCGGGCATCTTGCCGCCGGCTGCAATGGCCGCCGCCACACGCGCCATTTTGAAAGGCGATACCAAAACCGCGCCCTGCCCGTACGAGGCAAACGGCAGGTCCCTCTTCAGCTGTTTGGGATCGCCGGTCGAGATGCCGAACTGCGCCGCCGTCTCGGTGAGCGCCTGCGAGCCGACATCGTGCACGCCCAACTGCGCGAAGTAGGCGTTGCAGGAAACCGCGATGGCCTTTTCCATGTCGAGCGTGCCGTGGGCGACATCGCCGATGTCATCTTTGATGGCGCGATTCCATCCGGGGATGGTATTGCCCGCGCGGCCGTCGGGCAGCCGGTGGCAGAGGAAGGTGCGATGCTTGAGCTCCGGGTCGAGCCGCAACGCGGCGATAGCGGTGACGAGCTTGAAGGTGGACCCCGGCGGATATTCGCCGTAGCGCGCGCGGTCGAGCAGTTCGTCAGGCGTGTGGGAGGCGCGCGCATCGGGCGCGGGAGCGCTCACCAGCGCCAGCACGTCGCCAGTCGCCGCATCGAGAACCACTACCGAACCGTTAGTTACTTTCGCCTTCGCGAGGTTTTGGTCGAGGATTTCGCGTGCACGCATTTGCAGGCGGATATCGACTGTGAGGTGGACGTTGCGATCGCGCGCCAGAAGCTGCGCGATTCCCTGATTGCCGGGCTGATGGCGATAGCGCACCAGCGCGGCCAATTCCGGGTATTCGTAGCCTTGCAGCTTGCCGTTGGAGTCGTGCTCCACCAGCGAAGCGTTGGTAGCGTGGAAGTTCTCGCCCGTGCGGATGTCGCCGATGAGGTGCGCGGCGGCCGGTCCGAACGGGTAGTGCCGATTGTCGAAGCGCGAGCAGGCCTGCTCGATGTCGACGCCCAGAGCCTGGTAGTCGGCCGCGTGTCGTTCCATCTCGCTCCAGTCGGCGGTAGCCAGCGGAATGCCGTTGCGGTCGTAAATGGTCCCGCGAGGGATCTCGTGCGCCAGCGAATTCATGCGCGGA
>Ga0181528_10001110_pt1 | contig 16994 bp, 18 predicted proteins | sample PEATcosm2014_Bin_47_FD_119742 | JGI IMG/M metagenome (GOLD analysis project Ga0181528, IMG submission 119742) | Peatland microbial communities from MTU Mesocosm Facility, Houghton, MI, USA - PEATcosm2014_Bin10_10_metaG | ecosystem: Environmental > Terrestrial > Soil > Wetlands > Peat | place...
CAGCGCTTCGGCGGTGGCCATCAATACTACGCCAGTGAGAGCCGCCAGCTTCTTGATTTGATCTTCCGGTCTGAGCATCTTCCGATCCTCCTTGCAGGATGGAAGAAGCAGATTGAGCACCAGTAGAAAAGCTGCTGATTCTTAAGACCTTAGGAAATACGGCCCGCGTGTCATGGAAGACACACGTGGATTCCCGGACTCGCTCTAAACGCTCAGCGACTCATTCAGCCGGATGACCTTCTTCTGAATGGCGTACTGCACCAACTGCGCTTTGTTGTGGATGTCCAGCTTGCGCATCAAATTAAACTTGTGCGCCTCTACAGTCTTGACGCTGAGGTCGAATTCCGAGGCGATTTCTTTCACCGACCTGCCTTCCGCCAGCATCTTGAGGATTTCGCGCTCGCGTTTGGTCAGAGTGCCGAAACGTGGCTGGCGCACCGCATGGTTCCCCTGTTCGCGGAAGCCATCCACCAGGCGCGTGAGCAAACGAGGACTCAGGTAACTCCCTCCACGGTGCACCTCGCGGATCGCGGTTACTAACTGGTCCGCCGGGCTGTCCTTCAGAACGTAACCGTTCGCGCCGATCTCGACGCATTCGGCGAGGTAGTCTTCGTCGTCATACATCGACAGGAAAACGATCTTGGTTTCCGTCCGCTCCTTGCGGATTTGGCGTGTAGCTTCGAAGCTGCTCATCCCGGCCATGCCGATATCCATCAAAACCACGTCGGGACGTAACTGCTTGACAGCGGCTACCGAATCCATGGCGTTACAGGCCTCCCCGACGACCTCCAGGTCAGGTTCCGCCGAGAGCAGTGTCCGAATGCCTTGCCGGAACAAAGTATGATCGTCAGTTAACAATATGCGAATTTTGGCCATGATGAGTCCCCGCGGCAGCGTCTTGGGGCAACGTGAGCACCACCTTCACACCTTTACCGGGCGCACTGCGAATGGACAGGTCGCCGGCAAGCAGCCGTGCCCGCTCGCGCATACCTGCCAGACCGAATGACATCGGCTTGCTCAAAGCCGCCTCTTTGCCGAAGCCGGCTCCGTTGTCCGAAACGCTCAACCTGATATTCCTATCGGTCGATTGCAGCAAAAGGTTTACCCGCGTCGCCCGAGAATGTTTGGCGATATTCTGCAGCGATTCCTGCGCAACCCGGTAAATCACTTCCTGAGATTGTCTGGAAAGCCGGGTCGAGTCACCCGAGATCCGCACCCGCGTAACGGCCGCATGCGTTTTTCCGGCTCGCACTGCCAATTGGCGAATCGCCGCCTCCAGTCCGAGGCGCTCCAGCACCGACGGACTGAGCGCCGCCACAATTCGCCGCAATTCGTTTACAGTTTGCTCCGCAATTCCCCGCGCTTCCGCCAGACGCATCCGCATTGCCGGTCCGGCATCGCGCTCCATCATCTCCAACTGCAACCGTAAGGCCAGCAGCGATTGTCCGGCCTCATCATGCAACTCGCGGCCAATGCGGCGGCGCTCCTCTTCTTCCGCGCGCCAGGCCTTCGCCTCCCAACGGCGAATCTCCGCCTGCATGCGCGCTTTTTCGATGGCCTCCAGGCAGCGCTCCGCGGCCGCTTTCAGGAGGGTCAGCTCTCTCGGTAGCCACGGATAGGTCCGATCGAATCCAAATTGCAGCAAACCCGTCTCGCCTATGGGCAACGACCAATAGGATGCGAAGTGGCCGCGCATTTCAGGGTCGGCGATGAGCTTTTCGCGTGCCTGGCCGCATTCCACATAGAGAGGCTGCGCTAAAGGCCCCTTGGGTGGCTTTTCCAACAACAATAACCGGCCGGCGCGGGCGCGGAACGTGCGCGCGAGGATGCTCACAGAACGGCTCAGCAGATCCTCCAGGCCTTGTGCCTCGATTTCGGCCTGATACAGCCCAAAAAACGTCTGCGCTTCAGCCTCGCGAACCTGGTAAAAAGCCCCCTCCAGAGCCAGCACCGTGACTAGATAAAGTTGTTCGCGCGCCGGCTCGAAACGTCCCGGCAGCACCGCCTCCAGCAGTGGTCCGAACGCCTTTAGGGTCTCTCTCGCGTCACTCAGGCTGACATTCAACTTCGCCAGACGCCGGCCGTTGTACTCCACCTGCTCTATAAACCGCTTGAGAGTCGACAAACGGGAAGCCGCCGCCGGCGTGATCGCCAGAAACGCCGGCAACTGTGCAGGACCGTAGCCACGCTGCCGCAGAATCGTCCCAAAACGGCGATCCAGGAGATCTGCATAAGCCGCAGCCGCCGCAGTCAATCGCGCCACATACCGACGAGCTGTCGCCGTAAGGAGTGGATCGGTCATCCACCGGTCTATCGTCGGCGTAAGGCCAGGACTTTAGTCCGGATACCCTACATACTGCACTTCTTCTTCGAGCTCGATCCCGAAGCGATCCACCACCCGCGCCTTCAATTCGCGAATTAGCGCGCAAAGATCGGCCGCCGTCCCAGCACCGGCGTTGTAAATGAGATTGGCGTGGTAGCTCGCCACATGAATGTCGCCGCGGACCATCCCCTTGGCGCCGGCCTGTTCCAGAAACCATGCCGCCGGCACCTTGCCTTCCCGGATTGCAACCGCGGGAACCTGCGCCGCCACATCCGCGGGCAGCTGCTGAGCGATCAGATTCTTGAAAATGCTGCCCGCGCACTTCATCGTCACGGGGAATTTCTCGTTGCGGACCTTCAGAATCGAGTCGGCCGTCGCGCGCAATGCGTGCGCGTCGCCAGCATCCAGCCGCAGTTCCGTGGAGAAGATGATCCAGTCCTTATGCCGTTTGAAAATCGACTCGCGATATCGAAACTCGCACTCCTCGTTATCGAACACGCGCACCCTCTGCCCGTCATAGAAGCGGACCTTGACCACGCGCTCCGCGAGCGAGTGCCCGTAAGCTCCAGCATTCCCGTAGACCGCCGCGCCCACGGATCCCGGAATGCCTGAGAGTGTCTCCAAGCCGCCCAGCCCCCGCGCAATCGCGAAATCGACCGAGTCCTGCAGCACGGCGCCCGCCTCGGCGTGCACGCGGCCATTCGATTCCAACAGGCGATCGCCGCGATAACGCAGCACGATTCCGCGGAAGCCGTCGTCCGACACGATCAGGTTCGTGCCGCCGCCGATCACCACGATCTCCATGCCGCTCGCTCGCGCCGCAGCGAGCGCGGCGATGAAAGCTTCGGCACTCCCGGTCTCAGCGTAGAGATCGGCCGGTCCTCCAATGCCGAATCGCGTATAGCGGGAGAGCGGGGTGTCGGTGAAAACAGTTAGATTAGGAATTTCGGCGAGACGCCGGCGCGTCTCTTCCGGGATGGGCATTATTCCAATTATAGAGGAGGGATTTGATGAGTTCGCGTTTTCCCGGCTTTCCGCCGGAAGCCCTGCAATTCTTCCGCGCGCTCAAGCGAAATAATAACCGCGATTGGTTTCAGCCGCGCAAGCATACGTTCGAAGAGAAGGTCAAGCAGCCTATGCGCGACTTGGTGGAGGCCCTGAATTCTGCGATGAAGAGCTTCGCTCCGGAATATGCCACCGACCCCGCGAAGGCCATCTATCGCATCTATCGCGATACTCGTTTCAGCAAGGACAAGACGCCGTACAAGGATCACATCGCCGCCAGCTTCTTCCGCAGCGGCACGGGCCCGCACAAGTATGGCGGCTATTACGTTCACGTCTCGCACAAGGAAGTGGCAGTCGGTGGCGGAGTATACATGCCGGAGCCTGAGGTGCTTCTCGAAATTCGCGGGCACATTACCGAGAACCACCAGAAGCTGCGCAAGATTCTTGCCGCTCCCGCCGTACGCCGCTCGTTGGGAGAATTACAGGGCGAGCAACTCGCGCGCGTTCCCAAAGGTTTTCCCGCCGCGCATCCGGCGGCGGACCTGCTACGCTTCAAAAGCCTTTTCTTGTACGTGACTCTCGATCCGGAATTGGCCACTACCCCGCAGTTCTTCGACGAGGTGGTAACCCGCTTCCGCGCCATGAAGCCGTTCCTCGATTTTCTGACCGCGCCCTCCGCCAAGAAACGCACCAGGATCGACCCACGCGAACTGTTCGCCTAGGTGTCAGATCCCACAAACAGCTCCCGTTCCGCCGCGCGCCGCCGCACAAGCCCCGGCAGCACCTTGCCATTCGCCCGATCGATGTCCAACAGCTCGTCTGCTGCGCCCGCATAGTCGCCAGCGTTGAGCTTCGCTACCAGATGCGGCGCAATCGACGGCAGCCGCTGTGCGCCGCCGCGCAGATTGAAGCATAACGACGCCAGTGCGTCGTGTTGTCCCTGCGTCAACGGCGCATGAATCACGGACGCCAGGCCCTGGTCCACCTGTGCGACGTCGCGGCGCAGAAATTCTTCCGCCAATTCATCCGTGATCCGCAATCCGTCCCGCACTCCTTCGGTATGGCCCCAACCGATCGTCCACACGCCCGCGGGACAGAGATAAGCTTCCAGCCGAAGCGATTCGAATTCCTTGATCAGGTTAATGGCTGCCGGACTGGACGTCATTGGCGATTTCCACCTTGTCGAAGTTCGCCAATAGCAGATGCGCGAACTGATAAAACCACGCATAGAAGCGCGACCCGGGCGCCGTCGGCTCCGGCAATGCCCGCGCCGCCGCCGACAACACCAGCGCGCCCGCGCTCCCCATCAGAAGATCCAGCACATTTTGTCGCATCTCGACGCCTCTATTTGGCCTTGGGCAGATTCTTCAGATTGATCAACACCCCCGCCTCGGCAATCGGATTCCAGCCGATGCCCGTCACGTAAAGCATCCGCACCGGCACGATAAAACTGAATACCGGAGTGATCTGATAAATCGCCGTCGCCACCAAGGACGACGAGAAATTCACGTTGAAGCCGGATGTCTGCGACTGCGAAAAACTCGGCCCTACATCCCCGCCAATTAAGAAGCTGGCGTGTCCCGTATCTACCAAGTCCTTATGGAATCCTTGCCGCAGAGACGCCGAGATGGCGTAAAACTTTTTCTTGGTCGTCGGATCCACCGCCAGCTCAGGCAGGATATCGGCCGTGGTCGTGCCGTAAACTCCCGCCGAGCCCACCACCGGGTAGATCGCCGAGATGCCCATGGTGAAGCGCGGATTCCCCAGCTGATTAAATTCGCCGAACGCCGATACCGCGGCCGGCAACGGGACCGCGGGAAAATTGACAGGCGTCGTGGTAGTCTGCCCAAACGCCGCAAGGGCGAACAAGGCGGAAACGATCGAATGCTTCATGTTACACTCCTAAAACTTGATTCCAATCGATACTCGCCGCGGCCGCTTTTCCAGCCGCTTCGAGCGCCGGAATACCGGCCAGGTCGTCCATCGGAATATTCGAAGTCAATTGCCAATCGAACTTCTGCTGCACCCCCGGCCACTGCCTCTGGACCGCGCGATCCACCCAATCCTCGGAAGTGTCCACCAGCGTGTCGGTGGCCCACGAGATGGTCGCGATCAGTCCACGGGGCGGAGTGTTCGACCCTGGATAGAATCCCGTTCCCAGCGAAACCAAACGCGTTTGCGCAGCCGCAAAACTGTCGTATTCGAACATTTCCACGCAGGCTTGATAAGAGGGATTGGCTAGCCCGCCCGTCCCTCCGTCGAAGAACGCCAGCGCCTGCCCGCCGACCGTCAGCGTCCAACGATCGAAGTACGTCGGCGCGCACGCCGATGCCACCGCCGCATCGATCAGCTTGACCACCCCAGTAGTGCCCGCGTTCCGAACCCCGTCGCGCACGAAAAACCAGTCGTGCCCGTTCACCGCGGTCGCTGGAATGCAAATCCCGATCGGACAATCGTTCATCGTCCAATCTCCTGCATTTCCGAAAATGCCGGTTAGCACTTTGCGCAGGTTCACGGGATCGTACATATACCCATCCACCACGCGCTTGGCGTTCGCCGCCAGGCCGGTTGGCGTGAAAACTTCCTTCGACTGCGTGGTGTACACCGTCAGTAATTCGCTGGCAGGGATTCCCGCTGCGACTGCCGCCGCCAGCAGCGCTCCCGTACTGGTGCCGGCAACGTAGGAAAAAGTTTCTCTGGTAAGCTTACCCGTCTGTTGTTCCAGCGACGCCAGCAATCTGCAAGGGATAATTCCGCGGATCCCGCCGCCGTTAATGGAAAGAGCGTTAACCATCGCGATCTCCTTAATGTGATGTGAGGTACTGAATGCCCTTCACCGTAAGGCTGGTGACCGGATTCAGATCGCGGTAGATCACCACGCCGTTCAGTCCGTAGCCCAGCAGCCGGTCGTACCACTTCGGCTTGGTCAGCCGGTTGAGATTGCTCGCCACGCCCGAAAACTGCAAGGTTGCCGTGTCCACATTGGCGCTGATTCGCTGTCCCTGCGCAATGAAACTCGGCACCGCGCGCCGGAAATCGCGCATGGTTTCCGCCGTCTCACCGGCTGTCACCTTCGACGCCGCCACCAGCCCCAGCAACTGCGGATGCAAATCGGTCACCGTGCGGCCGGCTTCGTCGAGCGTCCCTTGCGCCGCCGCCAGTACGGGCTGCAAATCGCGTCGCAGCCCTTCGGCTGTCTCCAGTGCCGCATCGGCCCTCGCCAGCGTATTGCCCACGCGCCGATCCGCCGTCTCGCGGATTTCGTCGGCTTCCGCCATCACGTCCTTGCGCAGCGCCGCCACCTGCCGCTCGCTTCGCGCCAAGGCGTCTTTCCGCGCCGCCCGAACCTCGTCCACTAGCGCCGCGCGCGTCGCGATTACCTCCGCCGGCAAAGCCGACACCGTACGGGTCGCGCTCCGCACCAGCTCGATGGTGCACACCACCAGCCCCGTCGACGCCGCCAACAAGGCGCAGACGCATATCTGCAAAATAATTTTCATGGAATGGATCGCCACGACCCGTCCGGGGCACCGCCTGCCAGCCGGACGAGTCTCGTGACGCATCGGAAGCTGCCCGCCCAAGCAAGCTTCCTATGGCTGAGACAGTAGCATTCACGCCTCTAAGCCGGCGCCACGCTGCCGCGCCAACCGCCTGAAACGATTGCCCAAATATTTTTCGCCAAATGGTGACTGGTTTTTTCGGCCCGTTACTGAGCCCCTGCTGGCGACAGCCCGGCCTTCCCCCTGGCGATAGAATGAACCTACGTGAATAATCTTTGGGCTCACCTGCGAGAGGCTCTCACCCGGCGCATACGCTACAAGATCACGCGCGGCGGAGCATTGTTCATTCTCGCCATCGTCCTGGTCGGCCTGTCGGCCATTGCATCCGCCAATAACCTGCTCTTCCTCATTCTCGCGGCCATGTTAGCCACGCTGTTGGTCTCGGGATTTGTCAGCCGCCTCTGCCTCGCCGCCCTGCAGCTCGATTTCCTGGTTCCCGAGCATATCCCCGCCGGCCGTTCCGTTCCCGGCAAACTCTTCGTCCGCAATCAAAAATGGCTCATGCCCTCCTTCTCCATTCGCGTGGAGGGAATCCGCCACCCGAATAGCCCGACCCTGAAATCGGGCGTCTACTTCCCGCTGATCGCCGGCGGCGCCACCCTCGAGGAAAACATCGAGGTCCGTTTCCCCAAGCGCGGCGTCTACCGTCAGAACAGCTTCGCCTTCCTCACGTCTTTCCCCTTCGGTTTCCTGGAGAAATCGGCGCGCGTCACCCTCGGCCGTGAGATGATCGTCTACCCCTCAATCGATCCGTGGCCCGGCTTCGAAGACCTTCTCTCCGGCATCGCCGGCGAAATTGAAACTCACCATCGCGGCCTGGGCCGGGATTTCTATCGCATTCGCCCCTATGAGGCTCTCGAAAGCGCGCGCCATCTCGATTGGAAAGCGTCGGCCCACACCGGCGCCCTTCAGGTACGCGAATTCGCGCGCGAACAGGAGCGCACCGTCGAAATGTTCCTCGACCGCGATATCCCACCCCACCTCGACGCCTGGTTCGAATATGCCGTGGACTGCTGCTCATTCCTCGCCTGGAGTCTCTCCAACCAGGGAGCGTCCATCCATTTCCGCTCCAACGGTTACGAGTTGCGCCAGCCCGAAGAGGGCGACATTTACACCATCCTGAAATATCTGGCGCTGGTTTACCCGCAGAAATCCGGCGGACCCGAAGCGCCCCTCGACGATGCGAGTTACAAAATCGTCTTCACGCCCTCGCCGCGCCAATTTGCCGATACCGGCTGGCTCGACGCTCGATTGCTCGCTCCCGACGTTCTCCCCGTACCTGCCGATCGGGCGCCCGCGGAGTAAGATTGAATGACAAGGGAGACATCCATGGCGACTAATCCATATGCGAAATTTCTCGGCGATGCCTCGGCGCGAGAAGTGATTGACGAGACCGCCGGTCGGCTGAAATTCCTCGTCGAGCGGCTCGGCTCGCATGTCGAGCAGGCGCCCGCGCCCGGAAAGTGGAGCGCGCGCCAGATTGTGTGTCACCTCGCCGACTGCGAAATCGTGTTCGCTTTCCGCCTCCGCCAGGCTCTGTCGCAGGAGTACCACGTGATTCAGCCGTTCGACCAGGATCTCTGGGCAAACCAGTACGACGGGTGCGACACGCATACCGCATTAAATGTTTTTGCCGCCGTGCGCGACTGGAATGTCCGCCTGATTACCGCCATGCGGCCGCATGATTTGGCGAAAAAGCTGACTCATCCGGAACGCGGCGAGATGACCGTCGCGGTAGTGGTCGAAACCATGGCGGGCCATGACCTGAACCACCTCGCGCAGATCGAGGCCATCGCGGAACGTGCATGAAATCCCCCGGCGTCTTCCTGGCAGCGGGCGCGGCGACGCTTCTCGCCCCCCTGCTCTTCCGTGGGCAGGACGTCAATATCACGCCGCGCCCCAAACCCGCGCCCAAGGAAGAAACGCTACCCCCCGCCAACATCCGCGTCACCACCAACCTCGTCCTGATTCCGGTAACCGTGAACGACCCTCTGAACCGCCCCGTATCCGGCCTCGAAAAGGACAATTTCAAGGTTTACGACGACAAGGTACTGCAGGCGATCACGGCTTTCGCCATGGATGACGAGCCTATCGCCGCCGGCCTGGTCTTCGATACCAGCGGCAGCATGGGTGACAAGCTCAAACGGTCCCGCATGGCGGCGGCCGAGTTTTTCAAAATCTCGGATCAGGAAGACGAATTCTTCCTGGTGGAGTTCGATGACCATCCCCGTCTCGTCGTGCCGCTCACCAAAGATACGGGAACCATCGAACAGCAGCTCACTTTTTCGAGATCCAAAGGTTCTACCGCGCTGCTGGACGCCATTTATATGGCTCTCCACGAGATGCACAGATCCAAAAAGAACAAGCGAACCCTCCTTATCATCTCCGATGGCGGCGATAACAACAGCCGCTACTCGCTGAAGGAAGTGAGAGACCTGATCCAGGAAAGCGACGTGCTGATCTACGCCATTGGAGTGTTCGGAGGCGGCAGCACTCCCGAAGAAGCCGGCGGACCGGAACTGCTATCGCATATCGCCGAGCAAACCGGGGGACGGATGTTCTTCGCCAACCCGGCCGACCTTCCCGACGTTGCCAAGAAAATCGGAATCGAACTGCGGAACCGCTACATCCTGGGCTATGCGCCTGAAAACCAGGCGCACGACGGGAAATACCATCACGTGGAAGTGAAGGTAATCCCGCCGCGCGGACTACCACGCCTGCAAGCCCATTGGCGCGTGGGCTATAACGCGCCCGACCACTAGCTGTCTTACCGAGCAGTCCTACAGCCCCCTCGCCACCAAGAACGCGATCAAATCGATCACGCGGCAGGAATAACCCCACTCGTTGTCGTACCAGGAAATCACTTTCAGCAGGTCGCCATCGAGCACCTTGGTCATCTGCGCGTCCACAATCGAGCTGTTCGGATTGTGCAGCATATCGGTCGAAACCACCGGATCTTCGGTGTACGCCAGAATGCCTTTCATCGGTCCTTCAGCGGCCGCCTTCAGGGCCGCATTCACCGCTTCCGCCGTCGTCGGCTTGGCCAGCACCGCGACCAGATCCACCACCGAGACATCCGGTGTGGGAACGCGCATCGAATAACCATCCAGCTTGCCCTTCAACGCCGGCATCACCAGCCCGATCGCCTTGGCCGCGCCGGTGGTGGTGGGAATCATGTTGAGAGCTGCCGCCCGCGCGCGCCGCAGATCCTTGTGCGGATAATCCAGAACCTTCTGATCGTTGGTATAGCTGTGGATCGTGGTCATCGACCCCTTCACGATGCCGAAAGTGTCGTGAAGCACTTTTACTACCGGCGCCAGACAATTCGTCGTGCAGGAGGCGTTGGAAATAATGTTGTGCTTGGCGGGATCGTACGCACTGTCGTTCACGCCCAGCACGATGGTGACGTCTTCATTCTTCGCCGGAGCTGAAATGATGACCTTCTTCACCGAGCCGTGCAGATGCTTCACCGCGTCTTTCGCGTCCGTGAAGAATCCGGTGGATTCCACCACCACTTCGGCGCCGAGCGAGCTCCAGTCGATTTGCGCCGGGTCCTTGGTGGCGAAAACCTTGATCTTCTTGTCGCCAATGGTGATCGAATCGGCATCCGCGTGAACCGTTTCCGTCAACGGTCCCAGCACGGAATCGTATTTCAAAAGGTGGGCCAGAGTCTTCGTATCGGTGATGTCATTTACCGCCACGAACTCTACGTCGTTCCGGTGCAAGCCTGCACGGACAACATTCCGGCCAATGCGGCCGAAGCCGTTAATACCTACTTTGACTGCCATTTTTTCTCCTGTAACAAAATGAAATACTGGGAAGTCGGCTTAATTTAAAGGATATCAAGAGGTGCGTATCGCGGGCAAGCCAACTATTAAGGCCTGAAAGACGGATTCACCGCGGAGACGCGGAGACGCTGAGAAAAACAAAGTCAAAGTCAAAACCGGAGACCGCTGAGGTAGCAGAGACCGCGGGGGCGTCAGGCTCTCGGGTCTCAGCGTACTGGGAGCTTCCGTTCTGGTGAATGATTGCGGCGCGAATGGTTCCCGCCTTGATGCGACCTTCTTCTTTGTTTTTTCTCGGTGTCTCGGTCATACGCACGGCCGGAATCTTCGCACGCGGCGACAATTCTGCCGAACCGAAGCCCCGGGACGCCGAGACCCAAAGAACCTCACCCTCACCGCCCTCTGCTACCTCAGCGCTCTCCGGTTTTGACTTTGACTTTGTTTTTCTCAGCGTCTCCGCGCCTCTGCGGTGAAAAAGCGTCTACCGCTGAAACACCACTTTGCCGCCCACAATCGTATAAACCACGTCGGTCGACAGGATCTCGTCTTCCGGAATCGTCATGATATCGTGCGAGAGCACTGTGATATCGGCCAGTTTTCCCACTTCCAGTGAACCCTTCAGCTCCTCCTCGAAGGCCGCGTAGGCGTTGTTCCAGGTGTACGATTTCAGAGCCTCCTCGCGGCTCATCCGCTGGTCGGGATAAAACACCGTGCCGTCTTTCAGCTTCCGGCTCACGCTGGCATAGAAGCACGCCAGCGGACCGACGTCTTCCACCGGCGCATCCGTCCCGTTCCCCACTACCGCGCCGCTCTTCATGAGCTTCTGCCATACGTAAGCGCCTTCCTCCGCCCGTTGCGGACCCAGCCGCAGCAGCACGTACGGCGCGTCCGACGTGCAATGAATCCCCTGCATCGCCGCAATCACGCCCAATTTTCCGAACCGCGGAATATCCGCCACGTTCAAATGCTGCGCATGCTCGATCCGCCACCGCAGATCCTTCTTGTCGGGATGCGCCTCGAACACCTGCTGATAAATATTGAGCACCTCGCGATTCGCGCGGTCCCCGATGGCGTGAATGCAGAACTGGTAATCGTGCTGGATCGCCAGTTCGCCAATCCGCTTCAAATCGGGAATATCGCCGATATCCAGCCCCGTGCTGTCCGGCTTGTCGGTATACGGCTCGAGCAGCCACGCCCCGCGCGACCCCAGCGCGCCATCCATATACCGCTTGATCGCCCGCACTGTCAGATGATTGTCGCCCACACCGATCATCCGGTACCGGTCCAGATTGGCCGCCAGCTGCGCGGTCGTGCCCGCTCCCAACATCACCCACAGCCGCAAGGGTAATTCATGCTTCTCCGCCATCGCGCGGAACACATCCACAGTAGCGAATGGAGAACCGGCATCCTCGAACGACGTGATTCCCTTCGAGATGCATTCCTTCGCCGCCAGATCGATCGCCTTCCGGAGATCGGCGGCCCGCTCGGCCGGCGTACGCTTGTCGAGCCAGGCATTGTGCGCACTGTTGGCGAGCCCCTGCGCCGTCTCGCGCAACAGACCGGTAGGATCGCCCTGCGCGTCTTTTAAGATCTCGCCTCCCGACGGATTGGGCGTGTCCCGCGTGACCTTCGCCGCTTCCATCGCCTGCGCGTTGACGAAGACGGCGTGCCCGCTGGCGTGCGTCAGCAGCACCGGATTATTGGGTGAGACCTGATCGAGCGACGCGTGCAACGGGAAACCCTCCACGTTCGGCTCGGGCGCCTTGTCCCATTTCGATTGGTGCCAGCCGCGCCCCACGATCCACTCACCCGGCTTCGCCTGCCTGGCCGCCCGCCCCACCTGCGCGACGATATCGTCCCAGGTGCGCGCCTCGCGCAGATCCAGTCCCTGCCGGAACTCGCCGATTCCCACAAAGTGTCCGTGCCCTTCGATGAATCCCGGAATCGCGAGTTGGCCCCTCAAATCGATCACCTTGGTATTGCGCCCGACCCACCGCTGCGCATCGGCGTTCACCCCGAGGGCGACAATCCGGCCGCCGCGCGCCGCCAGAAGCTGCGCCGTGGGCGCCGCCGGGCTCATGGTGACAATTTTGCCGTTCATCAGGACTAGATCGGCGGACTGACCGAAGAGGGCCAAAGGAAACGCGGTACACGCCGCGAGCATCGCAATGCGCATGAAACTCAGCATATACGATGTGGCGCGCGAACTCCGCTCATATCTCGCCCGATGCAATAATACGGAATCACCCTGGGAGATCTTCATGCCCCGTGACCGATTCACCCGACGCACCTTGCTTGCCGGAGCTACCACGCTCGCCGCGACAGCCATGCCCGCCGAGCAGTCGCCCGACCCGCTCGCCTGGACGCTCAACCAAGCCGCAGCCGAGCTCGCCAAGCGTACAATTTCCTCCGAAGAACTGACCAGGCTCTGCCTGGAACGGATCGCCAGGCTCGACCACCAGCTCAACGCCTTCATCACCCTCGACGCCGATTCCGCCCTCGCACAAGCGCGGGAATGCGATCGCCAGCGGCCGGCCGGAGGCCTGCTGTACGGCATTCCCCTCGCTCTGAAAGATAATATCGATACCGCCGGGGTACGCACGACGGCAGCGGCCCAGGTTTTCAAAGACCGCATTCCGGCCGAGGACGCCGAGGTCACCCGCCGCTTGAAAACCGCCGGAGCCGTTTTCCTCGGCAAACTGAATCTCGACGAAATGGCATTCGCCGGAACTGGGACCACCGGCTGTTTCGGTCCGGTCCACAACCCCTGGAATCTCGACCGCATTACCGGCGGCTCATCGGCCGGCTCCGCGGCCGCCGTTTCCGCCGGCCTCTGTTTCGGCTCGGTCGGCAGCGACGACGGCGGTTCGGTCCGCATTCCGGGTGCGCACTGCGGCGTCGTCGGATTCAAGACCTCGTACGGCCGGGTGAGCACTCGCGGGGTGGTCCCGTCCGCCTATTCCATGGACACCATCGGCCCCATCGCCCGCAGCGTGGAAGATGCCGCAGTCTTGTTACAAGTACTAGCCGGCCACGATCCCCTGGACGCCATCACCCGTCGCGAACCGGTACCCAACTACACGCAATTCTTAGGCGCTTCGATCGCCCCGCTTCGCGTCGGTCTGCCCCGCCAATACTTCTTCGAACAACTTCACGCCGATGTTTCCGCCGCCGTCGAAGAGGCCATCCGCCTGCTGCGCGGCCAAGTTCGCGATGTTCGCGAGGTCACCCTGCCCCGCCTCCACAGCGCCGAAAACGGCGATTATGACGTCGAGTTGTACCACTATCAAAAGCCCTACTTCGACCAGTCTCCGGAGTTGTACCACCCCTGGTCGCAGCGGCACCTCAATCAGATGAAGAAGGTCGACACCGTCGCGTATATCGAAACGTTGAAGCGCGTTCGCGAGTGCCGACGCGATATTCAGCGCGTCTTCGAATCGGTGGACGTTCTCGTCTTGCCGACCATGCGGGAGCCCGCTCCCCTGATTTCCGAGACAGTCGCCGAAACCCACCGCCGGCCGCCCAGCAACACCTCGGCCTTCAATCACTTCGGTACACCGGCCTTGACCCTGCCCTGCGGCTTCTCGAAAGAGGGATTACCGATCGGGCTGCAGATTGTAGGCGCCCCGTTCCAGGAGGCGACAGTCCTGAAGCTCGCCCACGCGTACCAGCAGTCCACGGAATGGCATCGCAAAACTCCCGACATCTTGCGAGCCTAGCGGGTATCCTACGCCACCGCCGCCCGATACCGCCGCAGATACTCCTCCCGCGTGGAAAAGCTCTCCCGATCCAGCGCCCGGTCGACCGCCAGGATCCCGTCCAGGTGATCGATTTCGTGCTGCAGCAACTCCGAAAAAGCCCCGCGCGCTTCGATCCGTTCCACCTCGCCCGCCTCGTTCCAGTAGCGCACCCGCACCGCCACCGATCGCTCCAGCCGCACCAGCAGGTCAGGGAATGAGAAGCAATCGTCCCAAAACTGGAACTTCTCCTCGCTCTGCCATTCGTACTCCGGATTCCGCAGGCAGTAGGCGCGGCCCTCCAGTTCGATGTATATTAGTCGCTTCGGTTCCCCGATTTGCACGGCACTGATTCCCCGTCCAAACCCGTGGGTTCGCTGGAACTCGTGAAGCGTGTCGCGCAGATCTCGAAACACGCCCTCGGCTTCCGCGGAGGTGGCCACAGGAGCGGAGACGGCCCGCAGAAGGGGGTCGCCCAGTTGAAGGATCCGGCAGGCTGACATATCTCATGACAATACCAGCCCCAGCGCCCGCGAGGCTAGACCCGGCCAAGCTCGCCGTTCGCGTGGCCGTCTACATCGTCATCGTCTGGCTCGCCCGCGAGTTCCTGGGCCCCGTGCTGGTGTGGGTCGGCGGATACTTTCTGGGGAATGTGGCCGGCACACTGGCCATCGCCCTGGTCGCGAATGTTCTGGCCCTCCGTTTCTTCACCCATTTGCGGCTGGTGGACCTCGGCATGGCGTGGAACCGCTGCTCCATGGAAAATATGGGATTCGGCATCCTGGGAGGCGCCGCCGCGGCGTCCCTGGTGCTGGCCCCTGCGCTGATCGCCGGCGAAGCGCACATCTCCGCCACGCCGCAGGACCAGCCATCCCTCGGCGTGATGCTATTCGTTGTCTCTCTGATGGCTCTTGGGGCCATGGGCGAAGAGCTCATGATGCGCGGCTATGGCTTTCAGATCCTGCTCGCGAACTTGGGCGCTTGGGCCACCATCATCCCCTGCGGCGTTATATTCGCGCTCCTGCATACCGCCAATCCCAACGCCACGCGGCTGGGAATCGCCAATACTGCGGGCTTTGGCGTACTTTTCGGCTACGCTTTCCTACGTAGCCGCGACTTGTGGCTGCCTGCCGGACTGCATTTCGGCTGGAATATTACTTTACCGCTGTTCGGAGTGAACGTCAGCGGGCTTAGAATGAAGATGACGGGTCACGACATGGTGTGGACGGTGGGCGATCTCTGGAGCGGTGGCGACTACGGTCCTGAGGCCAGCCTGCTCACTTCCATCGTAATGGTTGTGCTGGCTGTTTACATCTGGAAAGCCCCCATTCGCCGCCAGCCGTCGCCGTTGACAGACCCGCCGGACGGGCCGAAGGTGGAAGCATGCGAATCCTAGCCCTCATCGCCATGGCCGGTTCGTTGGCGCCAGTGGCCCCGGCCGCCGACAAGCCCGACAAGTTGACGCTGGAAGATCGCGTGGAACTGACTCGCGGTCTTACGGCCGAATACGCCAACGCCAAGGTGCTCCTCCCGCGTTCCAAGAAACCCCTGGAATTCGACGCGCGGAACGGCACTTTCGACAAGAAGGCATGGACGGCTATGGCCAAGGAATCCGGTCCCGCGGCGCGCAGCGGGGACACCGTGCAGGTCACCAAGATCGAGCTGTTCGACGACCACATCGTGATGCAGATCAACGGCGGGTTCAGCGGCGGCCAGAAGTGGTATCGCGGCGTCCAGGTCACCGGCACCATGGGCAACACCGTCCCGCTGGCCCAGAACAACGATAGCAATGCCCCCGGCGGCACTTCCATCGTGGTCGAATTCCATAAGTCGATCGATGGAATGAAGGCCGTCGAAATCAAGAAGCTGATGGCCCCGGTGCTGGATTTCGACCGTCACAGCGTCACCGAGATTTACGCTGAGACGCTGCCGCCGGAAATCCGCCAGGCCATCAAAGACAAGCATGTGACTGTGGGCATGGACCACGATCAGGTGCGCATGGCCCTCGGGCAGCCTACCCACAAAGAGCGGCAACCCAAAGATGGCGTCGATGTCGAAGACTGGGTCTACGGCACGCCCCCGGGGAAAATCGTCTTCGTGACCTTCGAAGGCGACAAGGTAGTCAAGGTGAAGGAAGACTACGCCGGTTTAGGCACCGACGTTGGGTCCGACAAGAAATAGGCCGGCTTTTGTTCGATCTCCATGTGGGGTGTGCTTCAGCTTGCCCAAAGCCTCTGCGCTCTCTGCCTCAGCGCTTTTTTCTCCGCGTCTCGGCGTTTCCGTGGTGAATATTCTCCTGATCCCCCCGCATCGCCGCCTGCGCCTTCTTCGACAGCTTTTCCAACACCAATTCGTACGATTCGCCGATCAGCCGCTTGATCTCCACCGCCGGAAGCGCGTCTTCCGTTTGCAGCGCCACCCAGTGGTATCGCGCCGCGTAGGGCGCGGGAATGATACCCTCCCGCTCCGTCAGCTCGGCGAACTTCTCCGGCGTGCATTTGAACGACAGCCATTCCGGACCCGGCTCCAGCGCCGCCGCGGCATACATTTTGCCCCCGATCTTGAACACCAGGTCGGCACCCCA
>Ga0181528_10001111_pt1 | contig 16992 bp, 14 predicted proteins | sample PEATcosm2014_Bin_47_FD_119742 | JGI IMG/M metagenome (GOLD analysis project Ga0181528, IMG submission 119742) | Peatland microbial communities from MTU Mesocosm Facility, Houghton, MI, USA - PEATcosm2014_Bin10_10_metaG | ecosystem: Environmental > Terrestrial > Soil > Wetlands > Peat | place...
CAACATTATTCCACGCAGGTCTACATCGAGTTCAAGGGCTTCGAGGATTTGCCCTTCAACGGCCGGCCGCAGCGCCTGCGCCACTTCACTCTGGAGACCGAAGGGCCCACCTGGCATCTGTGGCTGGACGACAAGCAGATGCTGGTGCGCGTCTCCATCCCCGACACTAACACCGAGGTCCTGCGCCAGCCGAAGTAAGCGGCGCGGCCTCAGCACGAGGAAACATTTTGTCTGTCGCTCCCCTGGCCTCTCCGGCCGCCCTCCGCCCGCCACGCACTCTGCTGAAGGTGGCGCTGCTGACCGCGGCCGCCGTCGTGGTGCATGGCTACCATGTAGGCGTGGAAGATCAGGATGTGTACCTGGCGGCGATCAAGAAGAGCCTCGATCCGGCGCTTTATTCCTTTAACAGCACATTCTTTGCAGAGCAGATGAAAGCCGCGCTCTTCGTACCGGCCGTGGCTGCCACGGCGCGCGTGCTGCACTCCATGGAATGGGCGCTGCTGCTGTGGCAGTTGCTCTCTTTATTTGGAATTCTGTTGGGCTGTCGCAGGCTGGCCGAGTGGTGCTTTCCGGTCGAGCGCGAGCGCTGGGCCGCCGTCCTGCCGGTGGCCGTACTGTTTACCCTTCCGCTGGCGGGCACCGCCCTGCTGCTGGTGGACCCCTACCTGAATCCGCGCCTGCCCGCGACGGCCGGCATTCTTCTGGCCCTGGCCGCGGCGCTTGATCGTCGCTGGCTTCGGGCCGCGCTGTGGATTGTCTTTGCCGCCGCCATGCATCCGTTGATGGCCATCTTCGGTCTCTCGCTCATGGTCTTCTGCTGCTGGCCGCAAGGGGTCTTCCCGCTCCGCGGTGCAGCCACGATGATGCTGTTCATGCTGCCTCTGCGGCTGCTTCACACGCCTGGCGACGCCTGGAAGGAAGCCGTACGCGCGCGGACGTATTGTTATCCGGCAAAGTGGGAGTGGTACGAGTGGTTGGGGCTGGTGGCTCCGCTGCTGCTGGTGTGGTGGTATGCGCGCCTGGCGGAGCGTGGAAGCCTGCCCCGCGTGGCACTACTGGCGCGGCGGTTGCTGCTCTTCGGCCTCTTTCAGTGCGCAGTGGCGCTGCTGATGACCGTGCCCGCGGCCACAGAGCAGCTGACGGCCTTCCAGCCCATGCGCTGGCTGCACATCTTCTACTTCCTGTTCCTGATGATGAGCGGCGGGCTGGCCATGCACTTCCTGCTGCGCAACCGCAGCGCCTGGTGGATGCTGCTGGTGATGCTGCCGCTGGCGGCGGGAATGTTCTTCGTACAGCGCGATCTGTATTCCCATGGCGACCACATTGAGTTTCCCGGCGCGCGGCCGCGCAATCCCTGGGCGCAGGCTTTTCTGTGGGTGCGGGAGAACACGCCGAAGTCGGCCATCTTCGCCATTCCGCCGGAGTACATGAGGCTGCCCGCCGAGGATGCTTACGGCTTCCGCGCGGTGGCCGAGCGCAGCCTGCTGGCGGAAAATCACAAGGATCCCGGCGAGGTCATGGTCTTCCCCGATCTGGCCGACGAGTGGCGCCGCCAGGTGCACGCGCAGCGCGGGATGGAGAACTTCACCGTGGATCAGTTTGCGGCCTTGCGGCAGGCCTATGGAGTCGGTTGGGTTGTGTTGCCAGCCACGGCGCATCCGCCGCTGGCATGCCCGTACCAGAACTCCGCCGCGCAGGTCTGCCGCCTGGAGTAGCCGAGGCTACATTGCGGGCTGCGCCGATGTATCAAAGACGTAGAGTGTGTGGTTCAGCACGGTCTTCAACGGGTAGCGCAGCAGCCAGCGGTAGGCCTCGTGGTTCTTCAGCAGTTGCCCGCTCAGGTGCGTGGCGCTGACGATGACGGTGCCCGTCGGATGGTCCGTCTCATGCAGCGCGGTGTAGCGAATTCCATAAAATGATGGGTCCACCTCGCCGACGAAGGCCAGATGAATCTCCTCGCCGGGATGCTGATTCTGGTATTTACGCAACGCCACCAGCCCCTGACCCCAGTCGGTGTTGCTGTCGCTCAGCAACTGCCAGGTGTTGGCCGGCCGCACGAGAACCGTGAAGTAGGAGAGATTGTCCGGAGCGTAGCGTGCGATATCGGCGGCCTGCGCCAGCACGAGCACGCTCAGCAGCACGGGAGTTATGGAGCGGCTCCAGCGGCCATTCCGCGCCCATTCCATGGCCGCGCCCGCGTACAAAAGAAGAAACGGATACAGCGGCAGAACATGGCGAACGCCGATGTTCACGGGAGCCTTCATGGCGAATAGCAGGTAGATAGCCGGCAGCAGGCTCATCAGCAGCAGTTCGCGGCCACCGGCCACCTTGCGCCGCAGCACGGCATAGACTCCCGCCAAGCCCAGCAGAAGAATGATCACCGGCCACTTCAAGGCCATCGCCACCGGGAAATACCAGGCCAGCCCGTTGCTCGCATAGCTCCCCAGGAAGAAGCTGCGGTGCCCGCTCATGTCCTCATGGATGCGCCATCCGAATCCCGTGAACCACTCACAAGCCGGGATGTAAATCGAGATTGGCGTCTTCAGCGTCGGCATCTCATACTGCAGCAGCTTCGTGTAACCCTGGAAGTGTAACGTGACCATCTGGTCGGCGAAGGTCACCTTGGAGACATGGAAGAGGAAGCCCGCCCAAACCACCATGCAGATGAGCAGAAGAATGGCGCCGATCTGCTTCCACTGCAGCCTGGAAGTGTGCAGCCGGAGTTCCCCAGGAGCCAGCACCAGCAGCAGCACCAACTGGACCAGCAGCAGCGGCGGACTGTTGTACTTGGAAAGCATCAGCAATCCCGACAGCAGTCCAAACAGCGCCACCTGCCGCCACGTGGGATTACGCCAGCAACGCAGCCACTGGAGGATCGACGCGAAGATGAATAGGCAGCCGATACCATCAGTGTTTGCCGTGGAAAAGTGCGCAATCAGGTCAGGCGACAGAACCGCGAAGAATAGAACGAAGTTGGCCGTCGTCTCAGAGAAAAGCTTGCGGGCGGTGGTCCAAAGGAGCAGCAGCAGGATGACACCCAGCGCGACTCCCACTGGGCGTGAGCGGTACAGCCACACCTCCGGCCCGGGACTGACCAGCCGAACCTGGTTGTCACTCATCCGGTAGTGCCAGTCCGTGTGCAGAAGGGGCAACGCGAAGAGCATTCTCCCCAGCGGGGGATGGCCACTCCACTGCTGAAACTCTCCGTAGCGCCAGGCCTCCAGGCCGGCCACAATGTGCTCCGGCTCGTCGTTGGTAAACGACTGCGTGCCGATAAACCACGCACACTGCGCCACAAAAAGCGCCAGCAGCAGGACGACAAGCACGCGGCTTGCAGGACGTACAGCGTTGGCAGTGGCGCTCATTTCGATGCAGGCTCGCTTCCGGGAAAGTGACAGGAGTGACCCTGTCACCATAAAGGATGCCCGGCGCGGGCAGCAAGTGACCCCCTGTGGCTTCAATTCCGGTAAAATACTCAGGATGAAGACTTCCCTTCTGTTGACGGCCATCCTCTTGAGCTCGCTGTCTCTTCCGGCACAGAGCCCGGCGCGCCGCGTCAGCGCCGTCTGCCAGTTGACCACGGCCAATATTGTGCCCAGTGGCCGCCTGGTTACGCCGCCCGCGCGTGAGTACGTACTGCAGGTTATGAACAACTCCGACCGCACGGTGAAGCTGCCCAAACAGCCCGAGTTCGGCTGGCGGGTGGAGATTCTCGAAAAACGCGGCTGGAAGCTGCGCGCCGAGGGTGGTCCCGTGCATCTTCTGAAGGCTGAAGATCAGCACGTGGTGAATGCCTCCACCGATAGCGGCCCGCTTGTAAAGCTGGCACCCACGCGCAGCGACCTTTTTTACTTTGTGCTGCCGGATGCGAAGAAATCTCTGGAACCCGACGGCCAGGTGAGCCGCCTGCGTCTCAGCGTCTACTGGTCGCCCTCCGCCGAAGTGGTGGAGAAGGAGCCGGAGATTCTGCCCTGCGCGCTGGCCGCCACATGGGTGGTGGACGTGCAGAAGGCTCCCGCCGGAGAGTAATCGGCGCCGGATGATATAAGAAGTGAATCACCAATACGCTGCGGCGAAGTCCGTCCGCAAATGGCAGAAAGAGAAGTTTCCTGATGGCAAAGAACGTAAAGATTCCCGTCGGCATTCTGGGCGCCACCGGCATGGTGGGCCAGCGATTCATCCAACTGCTGGAGCGGCACCCGTGGTTTGAGGTTGCATGGGTGGCGGCCAGCGAGCGCAGCTATGGCAAGACCTACGCCGAGGCCGCCAAGTGGAAGATGAAGACCGCGATCCCGGCCCGCATAGCGAAGATGAAACTCAGCGCCGCGGAGCCCGGGGGTTCCGGAGCTTCGGCCGCTCCGAAGGTGATCTTTGCCGCGCTCGACGCCGACATTGCTCGCGAGATGGAGCCGGCTTTTGCCAGCGCGGGATGCGCCGTCATCAGCAACTCCTCGGCCTTCCGCATGCACCCGCAGGTGCCACTTGTCATTCCGGAGATCAATGCCGACCACATCAAGCTCATCGAGCAACAGAGCTGGCATCGGCAGAGCGGTGGTTTCATGGTCACCAATTCAAATTGCAGCGTGATGGGGCTGGCCCTCGCGCTCGCTCCACTCGACAAGGCCTTCGGCATCGAGTCGGTCTTCGTCGCCACCATGCAGGCCATCAGCGGCGCGGGCTACCCGGGCGTTGCCTCGCTGGACATCCTCGGCAACGTCGTGCCCTTCATCAAGAATGAAGAAGAGAAGATGGAAGAAGAGGCCGGAAAGCTTCTTGGCAAGCTCAAGGGCAGAGAGATTGTGCCCGCCAGCTTTGGCATCAGCGCGCACTGCAACCGCGTCGCCGTGGAAGACGGACACACCGAGAGCATTAGCATCAAGTTCAAGAAGAAGGCGACGGCGGAGAAGATCATCAATGTGTGGCGCGAGTATCGCGGCATGGTGGACGATCTCAAGCTGCCCTTCTCGCCCGCCGAGCCCATCTTCTACGACGAGCGCGTGGACCGTCCGCAGCCTCGGCTGGACATTGAGCGTGGCCACGGCATGACCGTAAGCTGCGGCCGCCTGCGTCCCTGCACGCTGCTGGACTGGAAGTTCACCCTGCTCTCGCACAACACCATCCGCGGCGCAGCCGGTGCGGCGCTGCTGAACGCAGAGCTACTGAAGTCCAAAGGGTACCTGGAGTAAGAATTAATTGGCCAACATAGACCAGTACTTGAACGCGCTAGAACACCGAACGGAAGTAACCGAGTCGGCGTTTTTTGATGTGGAGAAGAAACTGGGAATAAAGTTGCCGATTGCTTACAGAAATTTCTTGAAGCTGAACAACGGTGGAGAAGGATTTATCGGTGAGTCCTCGTACGTCGCCTTTTGGCCAGTCGAAGAGCTCGCTGCAAAGAACAGGGCGTATGAGGTCGAAAAACAAGCACCAGGCTTACTAGTCTTTGCTTCTGATGGCGGTGGCGAGGCTTACGGGTTTGATACCAGGGCGGCTAACTGGCCAGTTGTTCAAGTACCCTTCATAGGGATGGAATGGAAAGTTGCGTGGCCGATGGGTGAATCCTTCGACGCGTTTCTACAACATCTCTACGATTCCGAATAAAGGTTCTTCTGATGATCGTAATGAAGTTTGGTGGTACCTCGGTGATGGACGCGGCGGCCATTGATCGCACGGCGCAGATTGTGCGCGGGCGCTTGAGCCGTCGTCCGGCCGTTGTGGTCTCCGCCATGAGCAAGGTGACCGACGCGTTGCTGGCCGCTGGCAAGGCTGCGGGCGAGGGCAAGCGCGAGCAAGCTCTCGAGCTGGCACACGGGCTGCGCGAGCGTCACCACAAGACCGCGAAAGAACTGGTCACGCCGGAGCAGTACGCCGTGCTAGGCGCGGAGCTTGATCGCGAGTTCGATACGCTCGATGAATTGCTCAAGGGCATCGTCGCCGTCGGTGAGCTTTCACCGCGCAGCTCGGATTACGTCGTCAGCTACGGTGAGCGGTTGAACAGCCGCGTCGTCACTGAAGCCTACAAGGCTCGCGGCATCCGCGCCGTTCTGGTGGACGCCCGCACCGTGATGATCACCGACGCGCAGCACGGCCGGGCCATCCCTTTGGACGATGAGATCGAGCACCGCGCCAAGAATCTCGTGCGCCCGCTACTCGAAGACGGACAGGTTCCCGTGATGGGTGGCTTCATCGGCGCCACGCATGACGGCGTGCAAACGACGATCGGTCGTGGTGGCTCGGATTTTTCCGCCGCGCTCATCGGCTCCGGACTGGACGCCGAGGCCATTGAGATCTGGACCGACGTGGATGGCATGATGACCACCGATCCGCGCATCTGTCCCGAGGCCCGCCGCATCCGCGTTATCAGCTTTGAGGAAGCCGCCGAGCTCGCCTACTTTGGCGCCAAGGTCCTGCACCCGGCCACCGTGCTGCCGGCGGTGCAAAAGAACATTCCCGTGCTGGTGCTGAACTCTCTGAACCCCTCCAACGAAGGCACGCTGATTGTGGCGCGGGCGCCGCGCTCGAAGAGCACCTTCAAGGCCATCGCGGCCAAAAAGCGCATCACCATCGTGGAGGTTGTCGCCGCGCGCATGTTGGGCGCACACGGTTTCCTGAAGGCCATCTTCGACGTCTTTGACAAGCATCACTGCTCGATTGACGTGGTCAGCACCAGCGAAGTCAGCGTCTCGCTTACGGTGGATTCCAACGAGGCGATTCCGGCCATTGCCGCCGACCTCGAAAAGATTGCCGACGTGAAGTACGCCGGGCGCAACGCCATCGTCTGCCTGGTCGGCGAAAATATCCGCGAGACGCCGCAGATCGCCGCCCGGGTCTTTACCGCACTCGGCGAGATCAACGTACGCATGATTTCCCAGGGTGCAAGCGAGATCAACATCACATTCGTCATTAACGAGGACGACGTGCCGGAGGCGATCCGCCGCCTGCACCGCGCGTTCTTCTCCGAAGTGGACCCGGAAGTCTTCGACTAACCGTCAGCGGCCGCCAATCGGCGACCTGGAGAAGCCATGAAGATCGTACTGCTGGGCGCGGGTAAAACCGGTTCACTGGTTAAGGAGACGGCCGCCGCGCGCGGCCACCAGGTGGAAGTCATCGAGGTGCAGGAAAATCCGCGCGGCACGGCCCTGACCAAAGAGCGGTTGGCTGGCGTAGACGTGGTGGTGGACTTCACCACTCCCGATTCGGTGATGGGCAACATTGAGGCCACGGTGCGCGCCGGAGCCAACATGGTGGTGGGCACCACGGGCTGGTATGGCGAGCTGCCCCACGTGCGCAACATGGTGGAGCGTTCGAACACGGGCTTTCTGTGGGCATCGAATTTTTCCATCGGCGTCAACCTCTTCTTCGCCATCCTGCGTGAAGGCGCCAAGGCCATGCATTACGGCTACCATGCGCGCATCACGGAGACTCATCACATCCACAAGCTGGATGCGCCCTCCGGCACGGCCGTCAGCATGGGCCGCGTCTTTGAGCAGGCAGGTGGGCAAAAGCCTCCTATCGAGAGCATCCGGAGGGGCGAAGTGGTGGGCACCCACACGGTGGAGTTGCTCTCCGCCGCCGATACGATTACCCTGACCCACGAGGCCCACAACCGCAGCGGCTTTGCCGAAGGCGCGGTGCGCGGCGCCGAGTGGATCAAGGGGCGTAAGGGCTTTTACGAGTTTCAGGAAATCTTCTCGCAGTTGAAGGGTTAGGCGGAATTATGGTGAAGCTTCGTGGATGCGGAACGGCCATCGTGACGCCGTTCCTGGCCGATGGTGCGGTGGACGTGAAGGCGCTGCGCAGCCTGGTGGCGTGGCAGGTGGAATCCGGCATTGACTTCCTGGTGCCCTGCGGCACCACGGGCGAAACGCCGACACTTTCGCACGAGGAGTGGCGGCTGGTGATCGAGACGACGATCGAGGTCGTCGCGGGCCGCGTGCCCATTGTCGCCGGTGCCACCAGCAATTGCACGGCAGAGGCCGTGCGCAAGGCCGTCGAGGTCTCCAACATCAAGGGCGTGGACGCGATCCTCTCCGCCTCGCCTTATTACAACAAGCCCACGCAGGAGGGCCAGTACCTCCACTTCAAGGCCATCGCTGAGGCCGTCACCAAGCCCATCGTGGTGTACAACGTGCCTGGCCGCACCGGCGTTAACCTGGAGCCCGACACCCTGGCGCGGCTGGCGAAGCTGCCCAACATCTATGCCGTCAAGGAGGCCAGCGGCATGATCACGCAGATCGCGAAAATCTGTGGCATGCTGCCGGAGTTTACCCTTCTCAGCGGCGATGACGCGCTGACCTTGGCCGCCATCTCCGCCGGTGGCGTCGGCGTCATCAGCGTTGCCTCAAACGTTTTCCCGAAAGAGATGGCCGAGTTGACGCGCGCCGCGCTCGATAACGACTGGACCAAGGCGCGCAAGCTCTTCCATCACTACCTGCCGCTCATGCAGGCGCTCTTTATCGAGAGCAATCCCCTGCCGGTAAAAGCCGCACTGGCCATGATGGGCCGCATTCAGGAGAACTACCGACTGCCGCTGTGCCCCATGCAGCCCGCGCTTCGCGCCAAGTTGGAGTCCGTAGCCCGCGAAGCCGGCGTGATCAAGTAACTTGATTGTCTGGAATTTGAAAGCGCCTGCCACAGTGGCGGGCGCTTTTGTTATTGCGGCTGGGTACCCTGCGCGGCTCGATGGATGTCTATGCTCTCCAACACTCCTCGTCCGCCGTTTCCGCGGGCCACGGCCAGCATGGCCTGGCCAACTTCTTCAGTGGATGTCGCGTAGCGAGGCGCCCAGCGCCTCAGTAAGCTCAACAGCGGACCAGCCACATCGTAAAAGAGCTGATACCAGCGCGTCTTGGAGCGAATGCCATGGAGCGGCTGTATTACCGCCGGGCGGAACATGAACGCGCCGCGGAAGGGCATTTGCAGCAGGGCATTTTCCGCCGCGCCCTTAACGCGAGCCCACATGACCGCTCCGCTGCCGGTGCTGTCCGCGCCGGCGCCGGTCACGTAAACAAAGGTCATCGCGGGGTTCAGCGGGAGCAGCGTCTGCGCCACCGCGAGCGTCAGGTCAAAGCTGATGCGGCGATAGTCCTGCTCGCTCATGCCAACCGACGTTACGCCCAGGCAGTAGAAGCAGGCATCGTAGCCGGAAAGCTGCGCCTCGCAACCATGCAGGTCAAACAAGTCGGGGCGCACAATCTCTTTCAGCTTCGCGTCCTGCTGTCCAATGGAATGCCGGCCAACCACAAGCACCGCGTCCACATCTGCGGCCAGCAGGCATTCGCGTAAAACGCCTGCGCCGACCATTCCCGTGGCTCCAAAGATCATCACCTTCATCACGCACCCTTCACTCCCCGGACAGGCGCCGGATGCCAGGCCTTCTACTTCCGGCGCTGATTCCAGCGGCGCTGCTCATCCAGATCGTGCAGCAGGGCCTCATAGCCGTCGGCCATTGAGCGCAGGCTGAAATGTTCCTCAACCTGGCGCCGGCAATCGAGCGAGCGCAGATTGCGCAGTCCCACCAGGGCGCGCGTCATCTCCTCCACGCTTTTCACCAGGTAGCCCGTGCCTTCCACGATGATCTCGCACACGTCGCCCGCCGCAAAGCTGATGACCGGCGTACCGCATGCCAGGGCCTCCAGTGCGGGCAGCGCGCTGGCCATGTCATTCTGCGGAGCCAGCAGCAGGGCCCGCGCCGCCCGCAGCAACTGCGTCTTGTGCGCGAAGCTTTCCAGCTGTGCCCAGCGCACCTTGTCATGGTCAATCAGCGGCCGCACCTGCTCCTCGTAGTAGGCGCGGTGGCGCTCCAGCAGAGCGGTGTCGGCGGCCAGCAGGATGGTCTGCCCGGCGGCGCGCGCCGCCTGCACCACCAGGTGCGGAGCCGTCTCCGGCGTCACGGCGCCCATCCACACCACGTAGTCGGCACGGCGCGCCGCCGCAGGGTAGCGCTGCATGTCAATGCCGTTGTGCACCGCAGCCATCATGTGTGGCATGCTGCTGAAGTCGCGGCGCAGGCGCTCGCTGGTGCAGGTGAAAAAAACATTCGGGGCCGGGTTGCGGAAGGCGAATGCCGGGTAGTGCGTTCGCGGGCGGAAGAGTGTGGACAGCACCTGGCACCCCATCTGCGCGCCATGCTGGAAGAGATGTCCGCTCTGGTCGAGCACCGTGTCGTAATGGCCGCCCGCGCAGGCGGCAATCACGCGCCCGGCCTGCACCTGTTCGGCGGACCGCATCGCGGCCCGGTCTTCGTCCGTAAGCTCATCCTCGAACCTGGGGATGGCCGAGCCCATGCTGACCGCAACATCCACCTTGGAGCCGCGCTCCACCAGCAGGCTGGCCAGCGCCCACAGCATCTGCGGCACTCCGCCCGCGGCATGAGGGTTCACTTGCAGCAACGGCGGTGGCACCAGTAATAGTCGCCTCAAAATCAGGTCTCCCAATGGTTTTGAAACACAAACAGCGAAGCGCGCCGCGAGCATCCGGCATGGGGTACGAGCCCCACGCTCGCTGCCTTTATGGTACCGCAGGCGCCCTGCGGTCCCACCCACCGCATTACTGAAAGTAAATTATTCCGGCTCCGGCTCTTCCTTCCCTGGCAGCTTGCGAGCCGCCGGGTCCGCCACGCGGGTGGGCTGGCCCACCTGCTGCGCGGCGATGGCCAAAAAGTACGCCCGCCAGAAAGGATCCTCAATCGCATTGAGTTGCGCTGCAATGGCCGCGGGCATGGCGTAGGCCGCTAGCGACACCAGCGCCGCCGACTGCGCATCCGGGGCATTGCACTCCGCACACGCGCCATTCGAGTAGCGGGCATTCACCAGCCGGATGGACGACACCACGGACGCCCGTGTCGCCTCCGGCCCACGATGCAGACGAATGGTCTCACCCAGTTCGTGGAAGGCTGTCTCCATCTCAGCGTCGAGCGGCGGAGGCTCCTGTGGGGCCGCCGCTCGCGGCGCACGCAGCCCGGCCAGCGCCGGAGCCGTCAGGAGCAACTGCGCGTAGGCCTTGGGGGCGCTGACGCGCAGATTGTTCAACGCGCCAAGCATCATCGCCTCCTGCGGCGGAGCCAGCACCTGCTGGTCGTCCGCAACGTGGCGGCTCAACTGCGCGCCAATGGCGCGGCCGGCCTCCTCGGCCGTGTCGGCCAGAATGGCCTCCATGGAGACAGCCTGCTGCAGCAATCCGGCAAACTCGGCTGTGCCGTAAAGACCTTCATCACCTTTGGAAAAAATGGTCAGTACCTGGCGGAAGAACTGCTCGCTGGCGTCTTCGTCGCCGCGCAGACGGGCCAGTATGGCCGCGCTGGCCCCATAAGGGAAGCTGCCATCGGTGCTCCAGCGCCGGGCGTGTTCCATCAACACACCCGCGCCTCCGGGATGATGCTGCATATATCCGGCAAACAACAGGCGGGCAGCCATGGAGCGCGCGTCGGGTTGGTCTCCGCGCTGGCCCTCAGTGGGTGGCAGTGCGTCCAGTAGCGCCAGAGCGTGCTCGGGGTCGTAAAGCGCCAGCCGGGCAGCCGCCGTGGCCAGTGCCGTGTTGCGCGCCTCCATCTCCGTCGGGGTCGAGTGCGGAAACTGCTGCGCGGCGGTGAACAACTCCTCCGCCCACTGCTTTTTCTCCGCGGCCATCACATCACTGCGCATGGTGTACAGCAGGCGGGTCAGCAGGGCCACGCGCTGGGACAATGGCAGCGGAGCGGCCATCTCCCCGGCGTTGCGCGCCATCTTCTGCGCCAGCGCCATCTGCGCCCGCACCACCGCGGGTGCACCATGCGCGGCAGCCGTTGCCCTGGGGCGTGGCCTCCTGGCCGCCGGCCTCTGGTTGGTCGCAGGTTTCTGGCTGGTCGCCGGCCTTCTCGTCACCGGCTTTTTGGCCGCTGGCTTCGAGCTCTGCGCAACCATTGAAAGCGCGCAGCCGAGCAGCGCCAGGAGCACTATCCAGCTCCAGCGCGCCAAGCCCCTTGGCCGCCGCAAACGGATGCTACAATCCCGATATGTCCAAAGCGCGCGCAAAGAAAATCAAGCTCCTTTTGCTGGACGTGGATGGTGTGATGACCGACGGGAAGCTCTACTTCGTGCCTCTCCCCGGCGCCAACCTGCCGCCCGGCACCGAGGCCAAACTGGAGCAGGGCGGATATGGCATTCCGGGCGAGGCCGTCGAGGTCAAAGCCTTCAACGCCCACGACGGCACCGGCTTTTCGCTGGCCCGCCTGGGTGGCATCAAAACCGGACTCATCACCAAGCGCATCTCTGAAACCGTGCGCCTGCGCGCCCGCGACCTGAAGATCGAATACCTCTACCAGGGCTCGGCCAACAAACTGCAGGCCTTCCACGACATTCTACAGAAAACGGGGCTCAAACCCGAAGAGGTGGCCTTCGTCGGCGACGACATCATTGATCTGCCCGTGATGCGCGCCTGCGGACTAGCCATCGCCGTGGCCAACGCCCGCGAGGACGTCAAGGACGAGGCCCAGGTCATCACCGACCATCGCGGCGGAGAGGGCGCCGTGCGCGACGCCGTCGAGTACATCCTCAAGGCCCAGGGCACGCTCACCCGCGCCGTCGAGGCCTACATCAGTGATCGCACCTCAATTGACGAAAAGTTCCAGTAACCGCCGGGCTTCGCACTAAATCATCGAGCACAAAAATAACCCACCGGCCTGCCCAGCCGGTGGGTCGTCGTTCCTTGCCGCGCCCTGCAATCAAGACGCGGCGGGAGTTGGGGGTATAGACCCGGCGCAGGAGAAAAAGTTGCGCGGTAAATTCTTACCCCGGCGATGATTCCTCGCGCAGTTCGCCCTCCCAGCGCGCCACCACCACCGTGGCCAGGCAGTTGCCCAGCACGTTCACCGCGGTGCGCCCCATATCCATCAGCTGGTCCACGCCCAGCAGCAGAAAGACCGGCTCCACAGGTAATCCGAAGCTGCCCACCGTGCCCAGCAAGATGATGAGCGATGCCCGCGATACTCCGGCCACACCCTTGCTCGTCAGCATCAGGGTCAGCATCAGCAGCAGTTCGCGACCCAGCCCCAACTGCACGCCCGAGGCCTGCGCCACAAAGATCGCCGTCAGCGAAAGATACAAAGTGCTGCCATCCAGGTTAAAGCTATAGCCCGTCGGCATGACGAAGGCCACCACCTGGCGCGCCACGCCCATCTCCTCCATGCGCTCCATCGCCACGGGCAGCGCGGCCTCACTGCTGCTGGTGGCGAAGGCCAAGGTCACCGGCTCGGCGGCGGCCTTGATGAAGCGCCGCAGCGGAACACCAGCCAGCAGCGCCACCGGCAGCAGCACGCACAAGATGAACACAGCCAGCGCCGCGTACAAGGTCACCAGCAGCCGTGCCAGGTTGACCAGTACTCCCAAGCCCGTGCTGGCCACCGTGTAGGCCAGCGCCGCACCCGCGCCCAGGGGCGCAAAGTACATCACAATCTTGGTGAACTTGAACATCACCTCGGCCAGCGATTCGACGAAGGCCAGCATCGGCCGCCGCCGCTCTTCGCGCACCATGGCCAGCGCCAGCCCGAACAGCACGGCGAACACCACCACCTGCAGCACCTGTCCCTCGGCCACGCTCTTGGCAATGTTCTCCGGGAAAATGTGCAGAAGGGTCTCCACCAGGGTCAGCCGCTGCGTGGGCAACGCCTCTCCGGCGGCGGCCGCAAGATGAATCCCCACCCCAGCGCGCGACAGATGAATCGCGCCCAACCCGATGGCCAGCGCAAAGGTGGTCAGCACCTCAAAGTACAGGATGGCCTTCCATCCCATGCGCCCCACTTGCTTCAGATTGGCGTGGCCGGCGATGCCGCTGACGAGCGTGGCAAACAGCAGTGGCGCAATGATGGTCTTGATGAGGCGCAGAAAGATTAGGCTTATCACGCGCAGTTGCAGCGCAAAGTGCGGAGCGTCGTAGCCCAGCTCACCGCCAATGGCCATGCAGACGAATATCCACGCGGTCAGCGAGCGCCGCCGCACGGCCCACACCACAAGCGCCGCCATCCCTGCCCAGCGCAGCCACAAGCCCAGCGTTGTAAGCTGCAACGTTCCCACGTCCATAACGTGCGCGTAGAACTGCATCGCCCACACCACCGCCGCCAGCGCAACCAGCGCCAGCGCGGCGATCAATTCCACCTGCATCTTCTGCTTTGTGGTGTGCCCGGCCATCGGCTCTCCGTGTTGGCGGCGCAAACGGCTAGCGCAGCAGGTCTTCCAACTCCACGCCCTTGTCGGTCTTGTCGTCGCGATACTTGATGATGACCGGCGTGTACACGCTCAGCCCCCACTCGGCGGCCTTGCCCTTGGTGATGGCCCGCGCGCCCGCCACCACGACCGCGCCCTCGGGTACGGTCAGCGGCGCGTCATCCGTCGCCCGCAGAATCTCTCCCCGCACGGTATCAAACAGCGGAGTCGAGCGCGTCAATATCACTCCCGAACCCAGCACCGCCCGCCGCAGCACCTGTGTGCCTTCGTAGATGCCGCAGTTGCCGCCCACCAGCACGTCGTCTTCAATCACCACGGGAGTGGCGTTGATCGGCTCCAGCACGCCGCCCACCTGGCTGGCCGCGCTCAGGTGCACGCGCTTGCCAATCTGCGCGCAGCTTCCCACCAGCGCGTGGGAATCCACCATCGTCCCCTCGTCCACGTAGGCGCCCACGTTCACATACATCGGCGGCATGCAGATGACGCCCGGCGCCAGGTACGCTCCCTCGCGAACCGTGCTGCCGCCCGGCACAATGCGAACGCCGTTGGCGGCCGTGAAGGGCTGCACAGGAAAGGTGTTCTTGTCCACAAAGGTGAAGCTGTCGCCGGCGCTGGTCTCTTCATTCACGCCCAGGCGAAAGCCCAGCAGGATTCCCTGCTTGACCCAGGCGTTGGCCTGCCAGCGGCCATCGCGCTTTTCCGCCGCGCGCAGCTCGCCGCGAGTCAGAGCCTGGCGAAAGGCAAGAAAGGTATCCATCGCGCCCGTCTGGCCCCGGGCATCCATTCCGAGGGCGAACAGCCGCTCGATTTCCGCTTGCAATTGGCTCATGGTGAAAGCAGTATACGGCACGCCCGGTTACCCACAGGCTGCGATTTGACTTTCCCTCTCCACTCATTGAGAATAAAAAGGTCGCGAGTAATCGCGGCACCCACCCGAGAGGGCCTGTGGCGCAGTTGGGAGCGCGCTTCCATGGCATGGAAGAGGTCGTCGGTTCGAACCCGACCAGGTCCACCAAAGATTCTTAAGGGCTTAGCCAATGCTAGGCCCTTTGCTTTTGTTCCTCACTACCCGTTGATTTACCCGTTAGCACCTTTAACCCAATGGCATTCAGGTACTTCTGCTGTGCCTCACTGTGCTTTGTGGCCACAGAATGGGTGTAAAGCTCCAGTGTGGTGCTCAGCTTCTTGTGGCGGAGCATCTTCATCGTCAGGCTTGAATCGACCTCACCAGCAAGGAATGTAGCCAAGCTGTGGCGCATGTTGTGCCAGCCAAATCTTCCCTTGTATCCTTCAGGGATGACTCCAGCCTTCACCGCAGCAGGACGCAGATACTTCTTGCCACAAGTGGATGCTGACCTTGGTATCTTGCCCTCCTCCCGATAGCTAGCAAACATCCAGTCGGTAGGCTTGCCGTATAGGGTCAGTCCCTGCCATCGGGTCAAGGCATCTGCCAGAACAGGACTCATAACCACCTGAGTCATGCTGCCTTCGTTCTTGCCGGTGGTCTCCTTCCCCTTGCTCCACGCACGATTGATGTTGATTTGTCCCTTGACCCAATCCACGTCTGACCACTTCAGCCCGAACACTTCTTCAGGCCGCATACCAGTGGCGGCATGGACTAGTGCCAACGTCCATTCAAACTGCGTCTCCTTGTTGTTCAACTCGTTGAGCATGAGAATCATTTGCTCAGGGCTGACCACCACGGCTTCATAGGTAGTGGACACGGGGCACCGACTTAGCCTGACCGGATTGCTGTCCTTTCCACCACCCATCAATCCATGACGGTATCCATGGTTGAATGCCTGATTCATTACAGAGCGAATCTTCACGATGGATGTCCACTTGAGGGATTCGCTCAGGCTCTCGAACCACGCTTCCAGTTCCAGAGGTTTGATATCCAGCGCCAAGGTGTTCCCCCAGCGCTGAATGCCATACTTGTTGAGTAGATGCTTATCACGGATGGAGGTCTCTTCGGCCTTGCGTCCAATCTTGCCTTCGCTCTTATCGAGTTCGTGCCGGATGAAGTGCTTAGCCAGAGCTTCAAACGTGAGCTGTGCTGCTGTGGGAGTTTCAGACAACTTCGTCAGGCCCAGACGCTCCGCTTCTTTCCAAGCGTTCTTCTCGGTCTTCAGGTCGGCAATCTTGCCAATGGTTTTCATCTGCTCGACCTTTTTACCGTCGCTAATGCGGACTGTCAGGAACCTATACATGAAGCGTCCATTCTTCTTGCTTATCCAACCTGTCATGCCTCGTTCTCCTTGGCGTGACCTCGGCTGGGGCTGCCAAGATTGTTCGTGCCTTTTGCGCCAGCCATGTGGCCAGCTACTTCAGACACCAAAAATATCCATGTTCGCCGCTTAGTTCCAGAAATTGCTCTGCCAGGGATGATGCCAGCCCTAGCCATTGCCAATACCCTGCGGCGGCTGCTACACAGATATTCTGCGATTACATCCGCGTTTACAAACCGTTCGTGTTCCATTTCGCACCAGACAAAGGCGGGCACCACCTTCTTCAGATGGTGCCCCAAGCTCAGCTACTTCCTCGCTTCGAGACCGACGACGACAACCTGGTCGTTCTCAGGATCAGGCCGCACCGTTACGGTGAACTTCTTCCCGGCGGCATTGTTCCGAGTGAGGAGCGCATTGCGAAGATTGCCAACTGCCCTTTTCGCGTCACCATCCACGACAATGCTGAAAAGTTCGCCAACGTTGTCGGTGAGCTGCGCATACAGCGCATCGAGCAAAGGGTCGCTCTTCTTCTTGGACTTCAGCTTGGACTTTTGTGCTTCGGTGAG
>Ga0181528_10001115_pt1 | contig 16966 bp, 12 predicted proteins | sample PEATcosm2014_Bin_47_FD_119742 | JGI IMG/M metagenome (GOLD analysis project Ga0181528, IMG submission 119742) | Peatland microbial communities from MTU Mesocosm Facility, Houghton, MI, USA - PEATcosm2014_Bin10_10_metaG | ecosystem: Environmental > Terrestrial > Soil > Wetlands > Peat | place...
AGTCACGGACGGGCTTCGAGTTATGGAATTTGCGCGGCCTCAAACCGTTTTGCCTGTCCAGCCGCAGCGAGCGGGAAGTGGAAAGTCTGATGGAGTATCGACGGAGCAAGAGAGCCACTCTGCCAATGCTATACGGCCATCTCACACCGTTAAGGAGGCTCGGCCCAAGTCGGCGACCGTAGCCGTCCTACCGCCGACTGAGCAGCCTGCTGTCATCGCAGCTCCAGTGCCGGTGGTTCCGGTTGCTCTGGTGGCTCCGGCTTCTCCAGTTACTCCGGTTGCCGTGCGCACGCCTGGGTCGATTCATGCCTTCGAACAAAAACCGGAATCCACGCCGGAGAATCCCACACTCCCGGCTCGGAATGCGCCGCTTCAAGTAGATGATTCAATGCCTCTTCCGCGCCAGAATACATTGCAGCAGGAGCCAACGGGTGAGGCAACCAGCACCGCAAGGGACGCAGTAGTGGCTACGGTCGAGGCAGGCAATTCCGAGGCAGGGGTGCGCGATTCCGCAGCGAAGGTGGGCGATACTGCGGCGATTGAGAACGCGCCAAAGCAGCCGAGGACGGGAAGTGGGGAAGGGTTGGCGCTTGCAATCCCCGCGTATGCCGCTGAGCCAACGATGGTTGAGCCAAGTATGCCTCCGGCGTTGCAGAGCGATCCCGGTCTGAACTCGGCCCCGATCATCGCGCATGGACGGGAAGCAACAACAACTCTGCCGGCCAACGATGCCGGAGACGATCGTGTTCATCTTGCGGCGGCTTCCAATCATCCCTTGCAAAGTGCAGTAACGCCGTATCTTACGGACTCATCAGCGCCCGCGCAGCAGCCCTTGCCGGATGGAGCCGGTCTCGTGAAGGCGGCTGCAGCGGTCCGGTTACGTCCACAGCGCGGCAGCGGCGGGCTTGATTTGACCACCTCCGCCGGGCATCTTGCGCAGGGACCGGGTAATACCCCGGTATCAGGAGAATTTGCACTGGTGCGCGATGGAGCCGGCGTGCGCGGTGGCGGGGTCACAAACACAGGGACAGCGACGGCAAGCCCTGCGCCCACTGGCCCAGATTCGCGGGAGACATTTGCAACGCTCGATGCAGGTGGGGCGGCACAGCCGGTCTGGCTCCACGCCGGTGCGCACCAGGCAGAGGCGGGCTTCGAGGATCCGGCGCTGGGCTGGATTGGCGTTCGAGCCGATGCGAGCGGCGGCGGCGTTCATGCCGAACTGCTGGCCGGCACGGCCGATGCGGTACAGAGTTTGGGTGCGCAGATGGCAGGATTGAATGCTTACCTTGCCGAGCATCATACTCCGGTCGAGACGCTGACGTTGAGCGCTACCGGAAGCGGGTGGGCGGGCTTGGAGGGCGGAATGCAGCAAGGGGCGGGAGAGCAGCGCGGACAGCAGCCAGCGGAGACGGTTCAGACGGGCCTTGTCTCCGACTCCTCATCGGAGCGCACTCCTTTGCCGGCGCCAGCCTCGCAGTCGCCAATCATGCCGGTGGGATTCGATGCCGGTGCGCCGCCAGCCTGGGCGCGAGGCGGACGCATCTCGGTGATGGCATGAGAGTCAGGGCGTATAGGGAATGAAGGCGCGCAGTAGAAGGGAAGCGGCGATACAAGAGGCACGACAGAGCAGAGCAGGGAAGAGCAGGGAGGAAAGATGGCAGCAGCAGCGGGAATTACGAATCAGCAGATGATGGCGGCGCAGGCTCTGACGGGTAAAACCGCCAGCCCGATGGCGGCGGCAGGCGCAACCAGCAGCACGAAGAGTGCGAGCAGCGACTCGGCGACGATCTCGGCCAACGACTTTCTCTCGTTGCTGGTAACCGAGATGAAAAATCAGGATCCGACAGCGGATACCGATCCCAACGAATACATCAATCAGTTGGTGAATGTGAACAGTCTGGAGCAGTTGATCTCGATCAACCAGACGCTGACAACGAGTCTCGGCAGTGGGAGTAGCGGCTCAGCGGCCGGTGCTGCGACGGCTGCAACCGCTGGGCAGACCGGCGCGAGCGCCAGCGCGCAGACGCAACCGGCATCGGCAAGCTCCGCGTCAACGCTTCCCGGAGCGATCAGCGCGGCAGCCGCACAACTCTCGCCGGGCAATCTTGGGATTCCCGCGGTCAATTCCGCGGCACAAAGCGTGGCTCAAGCACTTGGCGGACGGCCTCGCGTGCAGTAGGGATGAGAGTGCGCACAAGGATTTTTACCTGTTGGCAGCCAAGGGGGCGCGCCAGCAACCGATGCAGTCAAGAGGAGAAGCACTATGCCCAGTTTTGATATTCCGCTGAGCGGACTCAACGCCGATTCGACGGCGCTGAACACCATTGCCAATAACCTTTCCAACATGAACACGACGGGATTCAAGGCGCAGACGACCAACTTCAGCGATCTCTTCTATCAACAGGTGGGCACCACCGGATCGGGCGATCAGATTCAAGTTGGAACGGGCGTGCAGGTGGCCTCCAACGGCACCGATTTCACCGGCGGCTCGATTGCTTCGACAGGTATCTCCACAGATGCCGCGATTGATGGCACGGGATTCTTCGTGCTGAACAACAACGGAAGCCAGTTGTACACGCGCGACGGCAACTTCGAGTTGAGTTCCAACGGCACGCTGGAATCGACGGCAGGCCAGGCGGTGATGGGTTATGCCGCAACCAACGGAGTGATCAATACCGGCGGCGCGCTGAGCAACATCGTGGTTCCTACCGGCCAGGTCATGCAGCCATCGGCGACCTCCACCTTCGGCATGACGCAGAATCTGGACTCCGAGTCGGCTGTGGGAGCGACCGCCTCCGGTCCGGTGACGGTCTACGATTCACTGGGCAAAAGTTACGTTGCCACGGTGACCTATACCAAGACAGGGAACAATGCCTGGTCGTACAACATCTCGATGCCGGACCAGTTAACACCCAACACGACCACGGTCGCCGGAGTCACGACGGCCAACTATGACTTTGGCGCGAGCGGCGCGACACTGGCTACGGTGGATCCGGGAACGAATCTGACGATCACGGCGCCAGCCATCGCCGGAGGCACGGCAACCACCGCGCTGCCGACGTTTACGGGAGGACCGCCGGAGACGGTTGCAGACTATGTGATCGACCTGAAAAACGCCCTGATAGCGGCTGGGATCAATTCGACCGTACCCCCAGTCACTAATGTGACAGTCTCCTCGACGGCGGCAGGTGTTTTGACGATCACGGGCACGAATATCTCTACCAGCGGCAAAGTGATCCAGGACCCCGTGGGTACAAATACGGCGGGCACGCTGACCTTCAACTCCAGCGGCAATCTTGTGAACCCAGCCGGAGATGTGAGCGGAATCAACTTTGCCGGACTCTCGGATGGTGCGGCGGCGATGAATTTGACCTGGGATGTTCTAGGCAGCTCCGGAACCAGCAGTATCAGCCAGACGGCAGCCGCCAACTCCACCTCGTCCACCACTCAGAACGGATATACGAGCGGAGAGTACCAGAGCTTCACGATCGGCTCGGATGGAACGGTTGCGGCGCAATACTCGAATGGACAGAATCTGACCGTCGGGCAATTGGCCATCGCCACGGTGAGCAGCCAACAGGGACTGGCTGACGTGGGAGCGACGGAGTACGAGACCACCAGCGCCTCTGGCCAGGCATCGGTGGGTGTGGCCGGGGCCGGTGGCCGGGGCACATTGGAAGGCAGCTCGCTGGAGGCCTCGAATGTAAACATCTCGGCCGAGTTTTCCGATCTGATTGTCGCCCAGCGCGGCTTCGAGGCCAACGCCAAATCGGTGACGACCTTCGATACGATCACGCAGGAAACCATCAACATGATTCACTAATGCGATGCTCCAAGCAACTGCCGGGTGGTATTTTCTCAATGGAAATGCCATCCGGCAGTTACGGTTTCAATTTGGAGATGCGCTGTAATCGGCTGCGCGTAGTCGAAGAGCCGCGGCCCGGAATAAAGGCGGCCGCAGCGGCGCGCTTCAGAACTCGATCTTGGCGGCTCAACTCGAGTAAGCTGAATATGTGGCCATCTCCGATCTGCCAACCAATGACGAGTCTTCTGAGGCGCAGGCTCAATCGCCGGAGCCGATCATCGCCTTCAGCCACGTCAGCATCTCCTTCGATGGACGGCCAGTTCTAGAGGATGTCAGCTTCTTTGCCGGACGCGGACAGACCCTCTGCGTTCTGGGACGCAGCGGCGTGGGCAAGTCGGTGGCGCTACGATTGCTGATGGGCTTTCTCAAGCCGGATGCGGGAGAGATTTTCTTCGATGGGCAGGAGATCACCGGTCTTGATGAAGAGGGAATGCGTGCGATCCGCAAGCGGATCACGATGGTCTTCCAAAATGGAGCGCTCTTTGATTCGTTGAGTGTCCGCGAGAACGTGGCCTTTCCTCTGCGCGAGCGGGGCGGCTTGAGCGAGGAGCAAATCATGCAGGAGACCGACCGGCTGATCGGGCTGGTCGGCGCCGATGATGTCGTGGATGTGCTGCCGGCGGGGCTTTCCACTGGCCGCAAGCGCGCCGTGGCGATTGCCCGCGCACTGGCCGCGCAGCCTGAGGTCGTGCTCTATGACGAGCCAACGACGATGGTGGATCCGATCATTGCCAAACGCCTCGCCGAGCTGATTCAGCGGCTCAAGCGGCAATTGGGCTTTACCTCGATCGTGGTCACCCACGATATGCGATTTGCCGAGAGGCTCGCCGATCTGGTGCTCTTTCTGCATCAGGGTCGCGCTCATTTCTTTGGTCCGCTGCAGCAGTTTATAACCTCTTCCGATCCGCATATTCAGCAGTTTCTCGCCCTCGACGCCTACCTATTACCTTCGGAATAAGAGGCGCTCCACACCGTAACCCGGATGGGCAGATTTTCCTTGCAGTTAACGTAGACTCCAGTACATTCTGATTAAACGGTGAGCCGGGTACTGTTGACATCAAGGATACGGGCAACGCAGTGGAGAGATTTTTCATGATTGCGGCGCTGCGATGTTGTACAATTTTCATCACGTCAGTTTTCAACTTTTCCGGAGCCGTTTCAGGAGTTTGCAGCTTGACCGGGGATGTTTTTCTGTATCGGAAAAGAACTTTTGTGACTGGTCCTGCGCCGGAGTTTACCGCTGCTTTTTGCCGCAGATTACGGGGTATGCTTGTTTTGACCGTTGTGTGATTCTGCGAAGCTGTTCAAGATCGAGCAGCGGATATATTTCCCTGGCGTCATCATCATTCGAGGTTTTTTTCGCATATGGCAACATCGGATTTTTGGCAGAGAGTCTCCGATCCTGTTTCTCCCATGCCGGCGTCAGCAGGAGAGGCAGTGCGAGAATCCGCCCGCAGGCCGAGGGGCCGGGTCAAGCTGATGATGGTTCTCGATTCGTTGACCATCGTCGTCTCTGCGATGATTGCCACACTCTACCGGATGCATTTAAGCCCAGTGCAGGGTATTTGGGCCTTCTGGCGCGGCACGCTGATTCACGGCAGGTCGATGGGAATCCTGCTGTGCTTTCTTTGCTTTTTTGCCTTCTCGCTGATTCTAATCAGCCGGCGGTTGAATCTCTACACACCGGCCCGCCTGAATAACATCTTGCATGAGCAGCGGCTCAGCATGCAGGCTTGTCTGACCTCCGGCTTGCTGCTGACCGGCACGCTCTATATCGTTCACGCCGAAGACATCTCGCGCGCCATCGTTCTGGTGACGGTGGGGCTGGTCACAATCTTGATCAGCCTGCGCCGTTTCGTACATCGCCTGCTGCTTTATCGCAGCTTCGAGCACGGCGTGGGCACGCGCAACGTGTTGATTGTCGGTACCGGACCGGAAGCTGCTGCGCTGCGCTATTACCTTGAGAGCATTCGCCATCTCGGCTATCGATTCAAAGGATATATCGAGCCTCCCGTCAGTGGCGCGCGTTTGGTGAGAAGCTCCGAGGACGTGGTTGGCACCCTCGACACGCTCTTTCACCATACCCGCCGGCTATTTGTAGATGAGGTGTTTTTCACCGCGCACTGCGAACGCAGAGTGGTGCAGGAGGTGCTGGAGCAGGCCCGCATTCATGGCGTGGACCTGCGCATGGTTCCAGAGATGTACGATGGACTCAATTTTGACAGCACCATCGAGTTCATCGGGCATTTTCCGACGATACCGCTCTATCGCAGTCAGGTTCCGGAGATTGGGCTGGCGCTCAAGCGCACGCTCGACATCGTATTTTCCAGCCTGGTGCTGGCCGTCCTCGCGCCCATCTTTGCAGCCATTGCCATCGCGATCAAATTGGATTCCCCCGGGCCGGCTCTCTATGCCTCGGAACGTGTGGGCAAGAAGGGGCGCGTCTTCCAGTGCCTGAAGTTTCGCACCATGGTGAACGATGCGGATCGGAGGCGTGCCAGCCTGAGGCACATGAATGAACGCGACGGCGTTTTGTTCAAGATCAGCAACGATCCTCGCGTCACCAATCTGGGACGCTTCCTGCGCAAGCACTCGCTGGATGAACTTCCTCAGTTTTGGAATGTGTTGCGCGGCGATATGAGTATCGTCGGCCCGCGGCCGCTGCCTGCCGATGACGTGCGCGATTCCAAGCTCGCCTATCAGCGGGTTCTTGCCGTCACTCCTGGCATCACCGGACTGTGGCAGGTGCAGGGGCGTGAGGATCCATCGTCAGAGAGCTTCATCTCGCTGAATGTGATTTACATCGAGAATTGGAGCATCTGGCTGGATATTCAGATTATCTTGCGCACGGTCATGGTCGTCTTCGCGGGGACCGGAACGTAGGCAGCGAGTCAGCAGCCCGGCGGACGGGCAGGCTGGTCTCTCCCGCCCCTGAATTAAACTGGAAGAGTGAAGATTGCGCTAGCCCAGATCAATCCGACTGTCGGTGATTTCACTGGAAATTTAGAGAAAGTTCTCGCGGCCAGCCGCCGCGCCGCCTCCCTGGGCGCACGGCTCACTGTCTTTTCCGAGCTGGTTCTCTGCGGTTATCCTCCCGCCGATTTTTTGGAGAAGCCGAGTTTTCTGGCACGTTGCCGGAGCATCGTCGATGAATTGGCGGAAGCAACGCGCGAGTTGCCGACGGCCGTTCTGGTGGGCGTGGCCCTGCCGTCCGGGGGCGCCAGCGGCAAGCCGGCCGTGAATGCCGCGGTTCTGCTCGATGGCGGGCGATTGCTGCTGGAACAGCATAAGCGGCTGCTGCCCTTTTACGATGTCTTCGATGAGCAGCGCTACTTTGCTCCGTCGCAGCCGCAGCAGGTTGTGGAGCTGGAGGGCCTGCGGCTGGCGATCACCATCTGCGAGGATGCATGGAACGACAAGAACTTCTGGCCGCGCCGCCTGTACACGGTTGATCCGGTGGAAGAGCTGATGCGCCAGCATCCCGCCTTGCATATCAATCTCTCTTCTTCGCCCTTCTGGCACGGCAAGCGCGCCATCAGGCGGCAGATGCTTGCCGCGATCGCCCGGCGCGACGGCGTGCCCGTCTTGATGGTGAATCAGACCGGCGGCAACGATAGCTTGATCTTCGATGGCTCCTCGCTGGCTTTGAATGCGCGTGGAGAACTGATCGCTCAGGCCGCATCATTTCAGGAGGATCTGGTGCTGGTGGATCCCTCCACCGCGCCGGCTTTGCCCGATCCGCAGGAGAATGACACCGAGGCCGCCTACCGCGCATTGGTGCTGGGCACGCGCGATTATGTTCGCAAGTGCGGCTTCAAAAAAGCTCTGGTGGGATTGAGCGGCGGAATCGACTCGGCGCTCGTGGCGGCGATCGCCCGCGATGCTTTGGGCGCGGAGAATGTTGTTGCCGTCGGGATGCCGAGTCCATATTCCTCGGCGGGTTCGATCGACGACAGCCGTCAACTGGCAACCAATCTCGGCATTCGCTTTGAGGTAATCGGCATCAGCGGACTCTTTGCGGAGTATACGCATTCTCTGGAGCCGCTCTTTACCGATACTCAACCGGACACCACCGAGGAAAACATCCAGTCCCGGATTCGCGGCTGCTTGCTGATGGCTCTCTCCAACAAGTTCTCCGCACTGGTGCTGACCACAGGCAACAAGTCGGAGATGGCCGTCGGCTATTGCACTCTGTATGGCGACATGGTGGGCGCACTGGCGGTGATTGGCGACCTGGTGAAGACGCGCGTCTACCAGCTCTGCCGCTGGCTCAACCGTGCGGGTGAGTTGATTCCGGAGGCAATCCTGGAGAAGGCGCCCTCCGCGGAGCTGCGTCCGGACCAGAAGGACACCGACTCTCTTCCCCCCTACGAGATTCTCGATCCGATTCTCGAAGCCTATGTCGAGCGCTATGAGACGCCGGAGCAGATTGCCCAGGCAAACGAAATCCCACTGGAACTCGTCCAACAGGTGGTTCGCCTGGTTGAGCGCAGCGAATACAAACGCCAGCAGGCAGCCCCTGTGCTGAAGGTGACCTCGAAGTCTTTCGGCATGGGGCGAAGATTTCCCATCGCCGTTAAAGTTCAGGTATAGGGTGTGTCCGCGGGTATAAGCTAGTAGCAGGGAGCCTTCCCGCAGATTAGCGTTTCCATCGTAGAGGAGAAATCACTTGATCCGTCTTTCCACCCGAATCGCCAGCGCACTATCGCTGGTTGCGTTGTCCCTGCCCGTTTTACAGGCCTCTGCACAACAGGAAGTTCCGGAAGCGCCAGCCACGTCGCTCTCCACACCGGTTCCCGCAGCGCCGGTCCCGGCTGCGCCCGTCTTTCCCAAGCCCGACCCGGCGAATTTCACCGCCGCTTCCCCCACCAAGGAATCCGTGGATGCATTTCTCCATTACAGTTGGGGTTATGATGACAGCCGTCTTTGGGAGGTTTGGTCCATTGAGAAGACAGCGGCGGATGGCGTCAGCAAGGTGACTCTTCTGGTCGGCGATAAAAATGGCAAGGAGAAGCCAGCGGTTGCCGAGTTTTTCGCGCTTCCCGACGGAAAGCACATCATTGCCCAGAACGATCTTCTTCCTTTTGGCGAGCATCCCTTTGCTGATGCACGCACAGTGGCGCAGCAGCGCGCCAACGGTCCCTATCGCGGCTCCGTGGCGAAGGATTTGGAGCTGGTCGAATTTGCCGACTACCAGTGCCCCCATTGCAAGGCCGCTCAGCCCAATATGGACAAACTGGCGGTGGATTTCCCCAAAGCCCGCATCGTCTTTCAGTTATTTCCGCTGGTAAGCATTCATCCCCAGTCGGCGCGCGCCGCGGCCTATGGCGTATGCGTCAACAAGGCGGGAGGCAGCGACGCCTTCTTTACCTTTACCGCGGCAGTTTTCGATGGGCAGGATGGACTGGCAACCACCGATGGCGCCACACTGACATTGAACAGCGCCGTTACCAAGGCCGGTTTGGAGCCTGACAAGATCGAGGCCTGCTCCAACTTGCCCGCGACCAAAGAAGCTGTCCAGAACATGGTGAAGCTGGCGGCGGACTTGAATATCAATGAGACGCCCACCTTGCTGGTCAATGGCCGTCCGGTTCCCGCCAACGCGCCCTATGAGACGATCAAGAAGATCGTCGAATTCCAGGCTGGCTTGGACGGAGTAGCTGCACACTAGGGCCTGTGATCCTGAGCGGCGTTGGGCGCAAAGAACGCGCCCAACGCAGTCGAAGAATCCGTGGTACCCACTACTGATTGATGCAATGAACTACAGCGTTAGCGCTGCGTTCCCTTGTCGATGCGCATCATCGGTGAGTGTCCCGCTGCTTGCGTGCCGCGAATCACGTGGGGATAGAAGATAATCAGCAGCGATGCATAGTTTTTCTGCGTCTCCTTGCCGGTGGCATCATTGAGGCCGGGAATCTCGCTGAATCCCGGTACTCCGCTGATCGCGCGGCTCTCTGATTTGTCCAGTTCACTGACCACCTCGACGGCCTCGCCCTCCTTCAGCGTCACCACTCCAGAGTAGGCGCGATTGTTGAGCACGGGATTTCCATCGATGGAGCTTCCCGCCAGCGCATCGATCTTCATATCGATCTTGAGCGCCACATCGCCGTTGCGCAGCACCTTGGGCGTTGCTTTGAGCGTCAGACCGAGATCCTCATATTGCACCTGGGGAATGCTCGTCGCGCCGCTGTAAGAGGCCAGCAGGGAAGAGAGACTGCCGCTGGTTCCAGCTCCAGTGAGACCTGGAATATTCGGCACTTTACTCAGTGTGCTTCCGTACGAAGCGGCCTGGATCGGGTAGCGCGTGCCGGAGCGCAGCGTTGCATCTTCGCCGTCTCCCAGGCGCAGTTGCATCTGATCGAGTTCGCGCGAGTCCGAGGAGTTCAGATTCAGGTTGAGCGAGGTTGAACCCGGAGCCAGACCGGAAAGCGTCAGGCCGCCGCCAAAAAGGGCCAAGCCGTTGGAAAACAGAGAGCTGGAGACCTGGCCGGATGCAACCAGGATGCCGAGGATAGCAAGCGGATCGTTAGCCGAGGCCAGCCCGGAAGAAATGATCTGCTGCACCAGACTTTGATTCGCATTCAGGATGGACTGTTCTTCGCTATAAACATTGAATGCCGACATCGACTGTGGAGGCTGAACTCCGGTATTGCGTCCACTCGTGTGCGCAAGCTGGATGAGCCGCACATCGAGCATCACTTGGTTGCGTCCTTCGATCAGCTCGGCCATCGTCGCATTGAAGGCCTTCAGCGTTGCATCCGGCGCGCGCAGCGTGATCGTTCCGGTGGAAGGTACGACCGCAACCCGGTCAAGATTGAAGACCTCCTTGGCAACCTTCCCCACATCGGCCAATTCATCATTGGACAGGCCGGAGAGATAGACGGTCTCAAGCTCCTGACGGAGAAATTTCTGCCGGTTTTCGTTGCTTTCGCCGGCCACCAGCACGCGGTGCGCATCCAGCGTGACGTAGAATGTCGATGTCGCCATCGACACCACTCGCGCGGCCTCCTCAAAGCTGGCGTCATCTACATCAAAGCGGAGCTGCCTCGGGTGGACGCTGTCGTCCATCGTTGTCTCAATTCCGTAGGCTTTGAAGACAATCTGGAGGATCTGGCGCTGGTCGGCATGCAGATGAAAGCTATGTGTTTTTTCCACCGGTTCCAGTTGTTCTCCTTCGCCGACCGTGCTCGCATCCTTTTCGTAAATGGGCATCGACTCTCCCCGCAGGGCATCGTCTCCTAATTCGTTCAAATGTTCGGCGAGCTGGGTGCTCTTCGGATCAAGTTCCAGGCCATGAGCCAGGGCCGCGCGCGCCGCCGCCGCATCGTTCTGGCTCCGGTCCTTCGCTGCCGCCTGAATCAACGCGGTCACTGCGTGGCTCCGTGCAACGCGAGCGGCCAATACATAGTCGCCATTGCTGGGATCAAGCCGCGCGGCTTGCTCATAGCCGCGCATCGCCGCTTCAAACTGCTGCTTCTCGAAGAGCTTGCTCGATGCCAGATAGAGCTTGGCTGCGCGCCGCCGGTCGGAGCTGCGCACGGGCTTGGTTTCCGCGGCTTCCACCGCTTGTTTGACTTCAGAGGCGTTATTCGTGGAGCTTGTTGCTGGAGTAGCGGGCGCGGATTCCGGCGTCTGTGCGACGCCGATCTTTGCCGCCAGGGTCATGAGCAGGCAGACAATGAGGAATGCGGAAAAAATCGGAGCCGGGGAATGCGCTTCTCCAGTTAAGCCGAATCCAGTGCTACGCACGTCTCTCATCCCTCACCTGTCTGATTCATTGCCAGCAGATCGGCCAGCGAAGTAGCGCAGAGATCGGGGCCATCGGCGAGCAGCGTCTCGTAGCTGTAGTTGCCGGTGGCGACGGAGATTACCGGCAGGCCGTTGGCGCGCGCCGCTTCGATGTCCCGCGGCGTATCACCTACCACGCACACCCGCGCAGTTGCTCCAGCCAACTCTCTGGCCTTGCGCGTGGCATTCGCAACCAGCTCGGCGCGAATCGGAAACCGGTCGCTGAAGCCGCCAAATTGAAACCACTTGCGAAGTCCCGCTTCTTCAATCTTGATCCAGCCGATCGCCTCCAGATTGCCGGTCGCCACTCCCAGCAGCGCTCCCTTCCGCGCCAGGTGTGCCAGCGTCTCCTCGACGCCCGGCAAGATGCGGATATCCATCTCCTTCCGCCGCTCTTCACAGGCGCGATCAATCGCCTCCACCATCGCATCCCACTGTGAATCGGCCAGCTCGCGGGGAATCCCCGCCTTCTCGATGGCCTCGCGCAGAATCGCTGGATCCGTGCCACCGGGCGTCAGGTAGAGAACCGGCTCGATGTTAAAGTCGGTCACCTGTTGAACGCCAGTGACGAAAGACTCGCGGTGAATGCGGTCGCGGTTGCGCAGCAGCGTGCCATCAATGTCAAAGAGGTACGCCTCCTGCTCATCCCAGGCAAAGCCAGGAACGATGTGCACACATGCTTCGGGAGCTTGTGATGTGGTCTGCATATTCCTATTGTAAGGACGCTTGCTACCCGGATTTCGTTTGAAGCTGGCAGGATCAGAGAATTGCCCGCTGAAGCGATAACCCGAATTTCGTCTCTCTCTGCTCCAACTGAGGACATTTCTGGGATACCTCCGCCAGGAATCTCACTTTTTCCGATGGCGCAACATAAAAATTCGCACCTTCCTCAGTAATGACAAGGATACGATTTGCTGGCGGGAACCACCGGAGTGCCGATGCAAGCGGTAAGAACTTATCTATGGTTGTGTATGGAACTAGATTCTTCTTCCAACCATGGCGGATGAATAGACCATTCTCCCGCACCTCGCAATACTCTGGAAAACTCTTAAAGCATCCAAGCAGTAGAAACAGAAGCGTAGCCGGCAAGGAAAGAATGCCAAGAACACCAAAAAAAACAATAATCACATGTGGAATACGGTTTTGATCAGCCTGCATCAATGTGCGGGCAGAATCGATAACCGTCGGGGGCCAACAAGTGTAGGCTATCAATGGCCCCATAAAGAGCCAATAAACCAAGTTGCTGTAGTCAAACTTCGACTTGAATCGCATGGCTCCTCTCGTTCAATCGGGCGTCCTCAGCCCTGGCGGTAGAGCTGGCGGATCGCGCTGTATACAGGACGTTCGCTGCGCGGCGGACGCTTGAGCTGGGCGCGCACTTCGGAGAGGCTCAGCCCCAGTTCGGCCATGGTACGGCTGAGCGTGTTGCGGTGCATCCCCAACTCTTCGGCGGCTTTGCACTGGTTCCCCCGGTGCGCCAGCAATACTTCGCGCAGATATTGCCTCTTGAACTCTCGCACTGCATCCTCGTAGCGTACGCCGCTGGAGTGCATCTGCGTCACCAGGCTATCCAATTCTCGTTTCACGTCCACCTCTTACTCGATTAGCTTGACATATTTCTCAGGCAAGCGCGCAGTAAACATCATACTCCGCTGCCGCCGGAATGCATCCACTTTGGCGACTCTTCTTCCAGCAGCTTGAGACCATGCTGCACACGTTCGGCCAGTGCCTGCGGGCTGACATGTGTGCTCAGATGACAAACCCCGAAGAAGAACCGGGGAAGTCTGGCCTGAGCCATCCAATGTGCTCTTGGAAAAAAAGCTACCACTACCAGAATCAGCAGCGTCACCAGCAACGCGCCTTGAAAAAATCCGAAGACACCGCCCGCCAGCCGGTCCAGACAGCCCAATCCTATCTTGTGCGCAGTCTTCGAGAGAACCTTGCCGACGATCGCCGCCAGCCCCATCACCAGCAGCGCGATCAACATGAAGGCGATCGCATTGGCAAGCTGTTCGACGCGTACCAGTGGCATCAGCACCGGCGCAATCAGTCCGTAATTCCAGGCTGCCAGCACCAACCCGCCCAGCAAGCCGGCAAGTGCGAAGATCGAGCGCAGAAAGCCCTGTGAAAGCCCGCCTAAAATGGCAAGCACAATCACCAATAGAATGGCGCAATCGATCAACGTCATAGTGCGCTCCTCAGTTTGCGCTCTACAAGTTCAAATCCCGCCCCGTCAAGCGGCGATACGCTTCCAGATATTTGGCCTGGGTCCGCTCCACTACATCATCGGGCAATCCCGGAGCCGGCGCCTGCTTGTTCCAGTGGATGGATTCAAGATAGTCGCGCACGAACTGTTTGTCGAATGAGGGCTGCGCGCCTCCTGGCTTCCAACTCGCCGTCTCCCAAAAGCGTGAGGAGTCCGGCGTTAATACCTCGTCCGCGAGAATGATTCCATCCGCCGTTCTGCCGAATTCAAACTTCGTATCTGCCAGGATCAGCCCGCGCCCCTCGGCATACTCGGCGGCCTCCCGGTAGATGGCCAGCGTCAAGCGCCGCAACTCAGCCGCATCCGCCGCGCCAACAGCCGCTTCGGTCGCGGCATAGTTGATGTTCTCGTCATGGGTTCCCGCCTCGCCCTTCGTCGAGGGCGTGTACAACGCCTCCGGCAGCCGCGATCCATCCAGCAATCCCTCCGGCAGCGGAATGCCGCAGACACTTCTGCTTGCCTTGTACTCCTTCCATCCCGATCCGGTCAGATAGCCGCGCACCACGCACTCCACGGGGAACATTGCCGCCCGCTTCACCAGCATCGAACGGCCCTCCAGTTGATCGGCATAGGGCTGCAAGCTGGCAGGAAATTCGCTCACCTCGGCCGTAATCAGGTGGTTGGGAAGCAATTTTTCCAGAAACTCGAACCAGAATAGAGAGATTTGCGTCAGCACCTTGCCCTTGCCGGGAATGCCTGTCGCCAGTACATGGTCAAAGGCCGAGATGCGGTCGGTGGCCACCAGCAGCAGAGCATCGTCCACCGCATACAGATCGCGCACCTTGCCTCGGCCTAGCAAGGGAGTAGCACCCAGATTCGTCGTCAATAAAGCTGTCATGGAAGGACCTTCCGTGGAGGGGACTGAATCTCCGATTTTCAAAGCCCAGGCGCGCTTTGTCAACCCTTCTTCCAGGCTTCGTCAATCCTGGTTCGTGCTATGTCATTCTTGGTTCCCCTGGCAACGCGCAGCCACCCGCCAGTAGAGCGGCCATTTCTCGCGCTATGACGCGGCACACAATGAACGCAACACACCACTTTCTGAGATGTTACACAGCCCTGTGATGGCCGTCACGGAACGGTTTATCCTCCTGAGAGACACTCCATTTGTCAACATGGTTCGGAGCGCGCGTTTGAATGCTCTCTTGGAGCCGGGCGACACGAAGTAGCTGTGGAAAGGGGAAGCCGCTGCTTGCTTCGTTTGTATAGGGATCACCAGTAGCCGCGTGCTACCGACCTCCAGTGCCGGCTACTGGTCCCCGATTAACTTGTGCGCACAAGCGCCTCCGAAGAGACGACATCCTTCGGGGGTGTTTTTTATTCTGTTTGTTTCTCCGTTTCATCGCAATTCATAATCGGCTACCCCTTCCACAACGCGGGCACTCCTCCACTGTCTCTCATCCTCCTCCGCTTCAAACTTCTAACTTCTTCCAAATGTTAAGCTTTCGGTCTTCATGCCGATCACTCGCCATTGAAATCGCCCCGCCATAAATATATTATTCAATGATTATCATATAAAGTTGACAATAACTCACTCATTGTGGCATCCTTGAAAAGTCGGAAATTCTATTCAGAAGACAGGTATCCAAACATGGCAAAGATTATTGGCATCGATCTCGGTACGACCAACTCCTGCGTCGCAGTCCTTGAAGGCGGCGAGCCTAAAGTGATTGCAAATGAAGAGGGTGCGCGCACCACTCCCTCTGTGGTCGGCTTCAGCAAAAGCGGTGAGCGGCTGGTCGGTCAGGTAGCCAAGCGCCAGGCGATCACCAACCCGGAGAACACCATCTTCTCCATCAAGCGCTTCATGGGCCGTCGCTACGACGAAGTCTCAGACGAGATGAAGATGGTTCCCTTCAAGGTTATCCAGCAGGGCGACCACGTCGGCGTCATGGCGCAGGGCAAGGAGTACACCCCGCCGGAGATTTCGGCGATGATCCTGCAAAAGCTGAAGAAGTCCGCCGAGGCCTATCTCGGCGAAACCGTCAACGAGGCCGTCATCACCGTTCCCGCCTACTTCAACGACGCCCAGCGCCAGGCCACCAAAGACGCCGGCAAGATCGCCGGTCTCGACGTGAAGCGCATCGTCAACGAGCCGACCGCTGCGGCCTTGGCCTATGGTCTGGACAAGAAGAAGGACGAGACGATTGCCGTCTATGACTTTGGCGGCGGAACCTTTGACATTTCCATCCTCGAAGTCGGCGAAGGTGTCATCGAGGTCAAGTCCACCAATGGCGATACCCATCTGGGCGGCGATAACCTCGACCAGCGCATCGTCGATTGGCTGATCGCCGAGTTCAAGCAGGAGAATGGCCTCGATCTTTCATCCAAAGGCAACGAGATGGCCTTGCAGCGCCTCAAGGACGCCGCCGAAAAGGCCAAGATCGAGCTTTCGACAACCATCGAAACCGAGATCAATCTGCCCTTTGTCACCGCCGACGCCAGCGGGCCGAAGCATCTGGTGCGCAAGCTGACGCGCGCCAAGCTGGAGCAGTTGGTCGGCGACCTGCTCGACCGCTCCCTCGAACCTTGCAAGAAGGCGATTGCCGACGCTGGCATCACCGTCAAGGACATCGACGAGGTGGTTCTGGTCGGCGGGCAGACGCGTATGCCCAAGATTCAGGAGATTGTGAAGGCGCTCTTTGGCCGTGAGCCGCATCGCGGCGTCAATCCCGATGAGGTCGTCGCCATTGGCGCGGCAGTGCAGGCGGGCGTGCTGGCCGGCGAGGTCAAGGATCTGCTGCTGCTTGATGTGACGCCGTTGACGCTGGCCATTGAAACGCTGGGCGGTGTGGCGACGCCGATGATTCAGCGCAACACCACCATCCCCACCAAGAAGACCGAGACCTTCTCGACGGCTGCCGATTCTCAGACCGAGGTCGAGGTCCACGTCCTGCAAGGTGAGAGGCCAATGGCTGCGCAGAACCGCACGCTCGGCAAGTTCAAGCTGGGCGGCATCATGCCGGCGCCCCGCGGCGTGCCTCAGATCGAGGTCACCTTTGACATCGACGCCAACGGAATCTTGAACGTCACTGCCAAGGACAACGCCA
>Ga0181528_10001116_pt1 | contig 16948 bp, 20 predicted proteins | sample PEATcosm2014_Bin_47_FD_119742 | JGI IMG/M metagenome (GOLD analysis project Ga0181528, IMG submission 119742) | Peatland microbial communities from MTU Mesocosm Facility, Houghton, MI, USA - PEATcosm2014_Bin10_10_metaG | ecosystem: Environmental > Terrestrial > Soil > Wetlands > Peat | place...
CAAGGAAATTGTCAGCAAATGCGCGACTGCTGTAGAATGGAACGACGGGCGGGAGTAACTCAGTGGTAGAGTGCGACCTTGCCAAGGTCGAAGTCGCGGGTTCAAATCCCGTCTCCCGCTCCAATGTTTTTTCCGTCCGTTAAATAGGCTGTCATTTCCTGCATGAGGTTCATTAGCAAGACGTTGCCCGGTTCAAAGAATAGCGTTTCTTGACTGAAGCGCAGACCCTCTGGAAACAGGTTCAAAGCCAGCTCCTGACGCTGCTGAACTCCCCCTCGTTGCCATGCGCCAACCAAATCAACGATGTTGTTCTGAGTCTCTTTGAGAAGGGCCTCCATTGAGGAATTCTCTGCATCTAGCGCTTCTAGTTGGGTTTGTGCATCGGTCTTCTGCTGCGTCACAGTTTCCTTCAGTATGTTGAAGTCTTCATGGGACAGCTCACCGTTGACTTTTTGCAGCAATATTTTTTGGTTCAAAGTCTTCGCATCTTGAAGTACGGTAGAAAGCCGTCTGCGCTCGGTTTTGATGCGTTCCAGCCGATGCATCCAATGATTCTTGGCAATTTTGGGCAGCTCATTCAGAAATTCTTGGGTGGGCACAAGCATGCCGAGTATGCGCACAAATGCTTTTTCAATCTGCTCACGGCTGGCGCTCACCCGTGCGGGACACTTGGGATTCCAACACCAATACCGGGCGTACTTTTCCCTGCGACCTTTCGCCCATCCCGCAGTGAGCTTTTTGTCACAAGCCGTGCAACGAACGATGCCCTTAAGCGGGAAATCCTGATTGACCTGCTTGTGAACAACGGGTGCAGCAGATTTACCGTCTAGAACGTCCTGCACTACGTCAAAAAGTTCCTGAGACACTATCGGCTCATGCTGGCCTTTGACCTTGTTTTCACCTGAGACTACCCACCCTGCGTACACTTGATTTCTCAACATCCGAGACAGCGTCTGTTTAGTGATCGGTCTTCCTGCCCGTCTCGTAGTCAATCCCAGCAACTTGAGCCTTCGCAGAATCTCTTCAAGGGAATAACTGCGCGTGGCAACCCACTCAAATGCTTGGCGCACGAGTGCTGCACGCTTTGGGTCTACCTGCAATCCTGATTTGTCATTTGCACCGTTCAGATAACCAATTGGGGCTAACCACAGCCAACGGCCTTCTTGCACCCCAGCGGCCATGCGGTAGCGTATTCGTTCGCTGAGGTTGTCACTGAAAAATTGATTGACCATGCCCAGCATATTGACGGAAAGTTTCCCGGCTGCTGAGTCCTCAATTCTTTCATCGCAGCTCACGGGGGTGATCCCGAGCTGTTTGAACGTGGTCAGCGTGCTTCCTTGGTCTGCGACATTGCGTGCCAACCTGCTGAGGTCTGCAAAGACAACATGGGTGACCTTTCCACGGTGTTTACGGCAGTATGCCAGCATTGCTTGAAATTGTGGTCTGTCAGTGGTGCGTGCAGACTCAGCGTCAACGAAGGTCTTCAGGATTGGGAGGCCATCACGTTTGCAGCGATCTTCAACCTTGCGCGTCTGCGTGGGCAGGTTGTAGGCTTGCGCTTCTTGCGCGGCGGTGGAGACTCGGACGTAACAGAGGGCACCGATCATAGGATGAGTATTCCGGGGTAATTCGCCATGGTCAACGTGAGATTTTGTTGACGGCGTGGCCTTGGTCACCGAGACGCCCTCACATTGACCATCTTGGCTCCGCAGTATCCACAGTAGTGCTTGGGGTTGTGCATGGAGCTGTCCTTGCGATAAGAGTGCCAGTAAATCATGAAGGGCGCATGCCTGACACCACAAGTGATACAGAATTCATTCCACGTAATGACCGTGGGACGATAGTGACCGCAGGCGTGGAACATAAGCGCAGGTAGCCTTGGCCGTAAAGCTGAGTTGTGCCCGTTGGGGCATCGCCACTCGCCCAATTCAGGCTCAGCAGTCGCTCGAACCATTGTTTCGATTGCTCCTGATTTCATTCCGCCTCGCGACTTTTCCTCTCCGCCTCTGCCGCGTGGTTGGCTATCTTTTCAGCGGTAAGTCCATCCGTGGGGAGGGAAAGAACTGTCTTGGGGCCATCAGGGTCGTCGGTGAAATACACCTCGAAATAGCACAGGCCATCCTGAACCCCGCGAAATATCACGTCTGCGTTCAGGCAAGCGCACATGGCTAAGCGGCTCTCCCTCTGCTCTGGCGTTTCACCGTGACCGTTCCACCAGTCTGACATTAGCTCACCTCCGAGTTGTACTGTTTGCGTCCTTCATACGTTCCTTCGCTGGTCTTGACAAGGAACTGGCCGGGGGAATAGGTGGCAGAGCCGACTAGTTTTGTCTCTCTTGGTCGCGTTCCCAGAGGTCCACGCAATCCCCGCAGACGACGCTTCCGTCTCGGAGTATGAACACATCGTCCTTGAACAGGTCACAACTCCCGCAGACAAAGCCGTTTTCAAGCCTCGGTTCCGCTTCCGATGGTTTCATTTTTGCAGACTCCTTATCTGCCGCATCCGCCTTGTGCAGGCGATCCACCGTGACGCGTTTGCGCTCGGTTGGCGAAGCCGGGGCATGCCCGACCCGCTCTTGATGCTCACCAACATTATACTGCAACGGTCGGCAAATCCATCCAGCTTAGTAGCCGTGGCTGCACGGTGGTACCCTTCCGCGAAGACAATTATGTGGCCCCAAAGGGCCTCAAGCCGACCGCAAGAGGATGGGTAACATGGCGCGATACATCAGATGGTCGTTAGCGGCAATCCTGCTGGTACTTGTTTGGCAGCATTCGCACTGGGCGATTGCTCTTTCTCTGACCGCCTTGTTTGTCGAGGGCGAGTTGATGAATCATCTAACGATCTTAGCTCTTAATGATCTATTTCTATACTCATCTGAATTCTGGCGAGTGCGGCTGTGCCCGTCTGAGGCTGGCGGTCGCTTAGTGATAGCTAAACGGCTCTACCAGATTGCCAGCAAAGAGCGACTCAAGGCGTTGAAGAATTACAACGATGCGGTCGGGTTGTGTGCTGCATCTCTAGAGCGAAAGCGTGCTGTTCAGTTTGAGGATGAACGTCGGGACTACGACCGACGTATTCAAGAAGCGATGAATAAGGGAACGCCCGAAGGCGCTAGGGACGTTGTGGGGCTGCAACATGCTAAGGAGTACTTCGAATCCGAATCCATTCGGTTTCCCGACGGCACCTACTCGATGCCTCTTCCAACAGTGGTAAAGGTGGCAAAGGAGTGCTTGGAAATAGCAGAGGAAAAAGTTAACCGAGCGTGTGAGAATTTGAAGGCTGCTGGTGGAGAATAAGCAGGTGGCGCTCTCTTTTGGAAGCTGGACAGATTCTCCAGAGAAGGTGTCCGGTTGAGGCCCGTGCTAACGCGAGAACAAATTGGAGACAACGGTCCCCGCTTAGACAGACACCCACGGCGTATAGCCCGGGTCGCATTTAGGCTAAGGAAATTCTTAGGCACTCAGTCGCTAACCTCGCCTAAATCCATTTCGAACTGCCTTTTCTATTTAGCTGGATTGCCCACTGATGTAGAATCTACGGAGCATCAGGACTGCGCGAAAGCGCGACCAACCGGCTTGGAGAGCACGGTGGTATGGGCTTCGGCCCGATGCGGCAGCAATGCAAACGTTCTCCATGAGCCGCCTGATTTTGGGCGGCGCTTGTATTTCGGTAGAACCTGATGCCCATCTCAATCTCTCGGAGCACTGGGCATGACGCATTCAAAACATTCGAGCAGCAAACCTCTGATCCGTGCCGCGCTCTACGCGAGGATCAGCACACTCAACCATGGGCAAGACCCCGAAGTTCAGCTTGGCGAAGTACGCGAGTTCTGCAAACGACGAGGCTTCACCGTCGCGCACGAGTACGTAGATAAGGGAATCAGCGGTTCACGCGAAAGACGACCTGCGCTGGACAAACTGCTTGCAGATTGCCGTAAGCGGCTCGTGGATGCGGTCGTGGTCTATCGCTACGACAGATTTGCGAGGAGTCTGCGCCAGTTGGTGAACGCCCTCGAAGAGTTTCGGTCGCTGGGGATCGACTTCATTTCGATTCACGAGGGAGTGGACACCAGCACTCCGAACGGTCGGCTCGTCTTTGGCATCTTCGCCAGCATCGCAGAGTTCGAGCGGGATCTGATCCGCGACAGGGTGCGTTCGGGGATGGCAGCAGCGAAGGCCAAGGGCAAGCGGATAGGTCGACCCAAAGTGGCCGTGGACACCCTGAGGATCGCCTCCCTGCGGCGTGAGGGGCATTCATGGGCCGAGGTCACCCGGACGACTGGGGTCAGCAAGGGGACAGCTCAAAGGGCGATGGACAGCTTGCCCAAAAACCCTGCTGCAACCCTGCTCCTAAGTGCTTGATTCGCTGTGTCGCGAAACTGCGAATCATGCCTGCCCGAAACCAGCTGGTTGTGGGCAGGTGCCATTGATCTGCGGGGCGATCAAATGCTAGCTCACGCTTCGATAAAGCACTAAAACGAACTATCATAGGGGTCAAGAATGCCGAACGAGACATACGAAGGCTGGCTGAAAGACGTGCAGGCTGCACTGCGGTCAATCAACATGCCGTTTGATGTTTGGCAGAAGGTCTGGCGGTTCGATTTTGAACGCGAGTTTAACGCTGGCGTGAAAGCCGACGATGCCACTATGAAGGCCAACCGATTCTGGTGGCACGAGCAGAACAAAGCGGTGAAGAAAGATTGCCGCCAGACATCGAACGGCTGGCTCCCCCGGGGTCATCAGGGTGAGTGCCAGCTCATGGGCTAGATCAGTTCCGAAAATTCTGACTTCTGTTCAACGGAGTATAAACTTCGCTGGGACTGCCGCTGGCGTACTCTATCGTGAGCGTGTTACCTGCAAGCACCCACTAATCAGCACCGCCGCTGCCTTCGTTGACACCGCCGCAAATTGTGCCCAGATTTGTGCTAACAGTATTATTCGGATTTTGACTACTGACGGAAATAGTACCCGTGGTGGTGCATGTGCGTGATGAAGCGCTGATTTGGTAAGTGGCAGGCCCACCGCTAATGATTATCGTGATGTCTGCAGCTGCTCCGGTTCCCAACCAAGTGCCTACCCAGTTTGCAACGCCTTGACTTTGACTTGACTTTGCCCCGCATCCGACCGCCAAGACCAGAGCAACGGTCAGAGTCGCCAGAGTCAGAATTGAAAGTATCTTCGTAAGATTGATCATTGTCTGCCAGAGAGCGTAGCCCTAAGCAAAAAACTAATCAAGGTTACGAGGGAAAGTCGGCGTTGGTGGTATGCCATCCAAACCCCGAGTCAGGGAGACGGCTCAGAGAGACGACACCGAAGCGCAGCGGAGCCGGGGCAGCCGGATCGCTCCGGGAGGGCATAGTGCGTGCGAGGGTACAAAGCTGAGCTTAACCGGCCGCGCTTTCCAGACAGGGTGGTAGAGCAGGGGGTTGCCCCGAGGGTGAGATCTGGCTGGCGCGTGGACCATTTTCGAACTCGGCTAGCTGTAGTGACGGTCGTCCTCGGTCACCTAGACGCCCTCAGATTGACCATGCGTGCCCCGCACAGTATCCACAGTAGTGCTTGGGGTTGTGAATGGTGCTATCCCTGCGATAAAGGTGCCAGTAGATACTGGACGGCAAATGTCTGACACCGCAAGTGATACAGAATTCATCCACGTAATGTTCCACGCCTGCGGTCACTACCGTCCCACCGTCAATAAGCTCACGTAGCCTTGGCCGTATAGCTGGGCTGTGCCCGTTGGGACACCGCACTCGCCAAGTTCTGGCTCAGCAGCCGCTGGGATTGTTTCGATTGTTTCCAATTTCACTTGTTCATCCGTCCTTCTGCGATGATTTCCCGCCACAACGCTGATTGGTCAGGTAAGGTGTTCATCTCCACCGGTTCCTTTCAGCCGCTGAGCAGTTCTGTTGAGGCGGCATTCCCACTTCAGCCGTTTAATAAGACGGGATGCCTTGGCCGCACTCAGGCCCTTGAGCCACTCCTCCACCGCCAGGGTCCGTTCCCGCATCGTGGCACCAAGTTCTGCGAAGGCGGTGTTATCCATGCGCTCGACTGAGTATCCAGCTTGTCGGAGCAACAAAATGACATAGGCTAGTTGCCCGTTGGTTACGGAACACATTTTGACCTTTTTCCTCTTGCGAACTTCATTGCCGCATCCAGCCTGCGTAGGCCATTCGCACCGTCATTACGCGGTTGCGGAACGTGGAGCAAAAGTCCACGTTGCTCTTGATGCTTGGGGGATTATGAAACCGAATCCTCGCATTGGCGAATGCCACGGAAAAGGGCCGCCTGTCCCTTATCCGTATCCGATGGCTATAGCACTCTCCAAGGTGATGGCGTATTCTTGATAACTTCCCCGAAGTCTCTAATCTATGACGCAGTCTACCCAACAACTCTCGCCGGAGAAGTTCCCTGTCGGTCAGCGCGTCAGCTTGCCCGGTCACTTCCTGGAGGCTGTCACTCTAGAGGGGATTCGATTCATCGGCTCCGGCTACGAATGCCGCTGCGGCCCAGCCGATGAGTGGCGGCATGGCACCCGGAAAAGCTCCGACGAGGAGATGGCGCTCTTGCAGCGCGGTGGAAGCAGGCTCGGTAATGGTGCCCCGATGTGACATTTCAGATCACCTCCATCCTGTGCGGATTGGTGTGCCGCAGCGCGATGCCACGCGGGTCAGATTGCGGAATCACGAATTCTTCCGATCGATGGGGCGAGAGTAAACGGGCGGTGAAGACCGCCCCGGCAATCAGGTAGACGACCGTAACGCAAGTCCACATCAACGCGCCGGCGCATTGCTGGTCTTCTAGAGCAGAAAAGCCAAAGGAGCGGGGGGAGGACAAAAATACCGGGTAAATCACCCGGTCGCAGAACACCAGAAATCCCGAAAGGATATCGCACGGCAAGGTAGCTAGAAACAGATACAAGAGTATGGATGATTCTGGCCATTTCAATCTGTTCTGCCATGGCCGGACTACAGGCAACCAGAATAGAAGGCCCGTTGCAAGGAAGGATGTTTGCTCAGCCCCATGCCATACTTGCGATCGCACGCCGAGCATAAACACCGAGGGAATATGCCACACAACTAACGTGCCTGACGCTGCAAGCCAACAAAGTGCCGGGTGCGTTACCACGCTCGTCAATTGCTGCATCGGTTCTGATCGCAATAGACGACGGGCCGATTGAAAGAATCGCCGTGACAAGCCGTGCACCAGTGGCTTTCGACAGGTGCCAAACAAGATCAAGGGAGGCGCAAGCGTCATGAGAAGAAGGTGTTGCACCATGTGTGCTGTCAACAGGTAGTGATCGAGTTCGGCTAGAGGTGAAGCCGTTCCGGTCCAGATGAGCAACAGACCTAACAGGAAACTGCCGGCGCGCCAGCCCTCAACGTTGCCGTTGTCCTGCCTGCGAACACCGAGGCCTGCGAGCAAATAGAGAAAAGCAGCGAAGATCAACGCGCTAGAAACCCAGAATGACTCGAACGCGCCGTGATGAATGTGTGAGGTCATTGGGGCCTATGGTTGAGTCCCGGACGTTTGCAGTCGGCCGTTGCTAAGTACAAGTTCCCGTGCCGCATCGCGAGCTGGGCCTTGTGTTGTTGGGTGCAAGGTCTCAAGGAAGGCTACTAGCGCCGTAGTCTCTGCGGGACTCAAGTTGTTCCCATACGCAGGCATGTTGCCGCCGCCTTGAATAACCTGCCGAATGAGTTGGTCCTGCGTCAGGCGCACGGCAACGCTGTCCAGGGCTGGCCCCCTTTGTCCCCCCGTGTCGCCAAGAGAGTGGCAGTTGCGGCATTGCTTGACCTGAAACACAAGCGCACCCTGCCGCTCAAGTGCAGTTGTGCCATGTATGTACCGGTCGGGTACTGGATCGCCGCTCCACGCGTTCATATGCGGGCTCCAGGGCGTGAACTGGGCCATGCGAGTAAAAGTGCCGAGAGTGATTGCGATCATGAGCACGGTAACAACTGCAATGGGACGGCGCTTCCAGCTTTTTTCTCCTTCTCCCGAAAGAAACGGCAGAAGAATCAAGCCAAGAATTACTAAGGGCGGGCAAATGAGAAGGAAGGGAGTCTCCAGCGACGGAGGAAGAAGTGAAAGTAGCGCATAGAGCCACAGGAAAAAGTAATCGGGCTTGGGTGCAGTTTGGATGATTGTCGGATCGGGCTGCCCTGTGGGACCAAACGGGCCAAAGTAGTAAGCGCACGCGGCAACCGCAAGAATCATGAACGCGGCAAAGAACATGTCCTTCCATACTGCATACGGAACGAAGGGCTCGCCGTCTTTCTTGGTCAAAGCGTGATACTCGGCCTCATAGGTCGCTCGCTTCACGATGCGTCCCGGCATCGGCCATTCGTTGATGCCCAGTTTTAACACCATCAAGACATGCAGGCTGACGAGCCCGATCAGCAATTCGGGAATCACGAATACGTGCAATGCAAAAAACCTGGAGAGCGTTGCGCCTGCGATGATCGGGCCACCCAGCATTAGCTTCACGACAAAGGGACCCACGATGGGAACGCGACTGGCGATCGACGCGCCGATTCCCAGCCCCCAGTAGGCGTCCTGATCGAAGCGCAGAACTTGACCCGTAAATGCCATTCCAAGAGTCATCAAAAGAAGAAATACGCCGATAACCCAGGTCAACTCGCGGGGAAACTTGTGCGCTCCAAAGAGAAACACCTGCACCATATGAATCAGGACAATAGCGACCATGAAGTTGGAGCCCCATCCGTGCATGGCGCGGATGAACCATCCAAGCGCAATCTGATGATTCAGGGCCTGAAGGCTGCTCCATGCTTCGCCGGCTGAGGGCACGTAGATAAGCGCCAATAGAATTCCGGTCACCAATTGCAGAATAAAGACGGTGAGAGCGGCGCTGCCAAAGACGTAGAACCAGCTCGCCGTGTTGCGGGGCACGGGATGTTCCACAGCCTCCCGAATGGGTGCTGCGAGTTGCAAGCGGTGGTCGAACCACTCGCCAATTTTCCTGATCACGCGCATGGTGGCTTCTCCGAGATCAGACTTGCCACTGGGTCGCCGGGGGTTGGCAGCTGCCCGGCGTCAATCGTGAGGACTCCGTTTTCTATTTTGTACGGATATTCGAAAAGCCCACGCTCCGGTGGCCCAGACGCACGTGCGCCGTCACGGTAGTATGCCCCACCGTGACAGGGACACATAAAAAGACCAGATTGCTGAAACCAGCGGACGGGGCAGCCGAGATGTGCACAGTTGATCGCAAACACCTGAAATTGATCGCCCGCGATGCGGCGCACCCAGCACGCAGTGTCCACGGTCTTTCCGTCGGTTGGCATGACCAGGGGATTGCGAAAAGTAGCCATCCGCGTCTCCCCCTCTGGAAAGTTGGTGACGTCTCCCAGTCGCACCCACGCAAGATAGCCATTCCCGCGACCACGAGTGATGGAAGACAAGAGAAAACGCGCAACCGGCAGAGCCAATACGAGCGCAGCGAATCCGTTGAACAGGATTCCCAGCTTCATGAAGAATCCGCGTCGCGAAAGGCTAGGTGCAGCGGGCGGGGTCGTCGCGGTATTCGTTGACATCTTATTTCTCCGAGTGTTGCGCGTAGTTTGAAGCGGAATAAGGCTGCCCGGGATTCTGCACGCGCCGAGATACCAGCCAGGCAACTACATCTGTGATTTCCTGATCAGTCATTGGACGACCGGGGACATTGCCGCGCCAGTCGGGTGCACCCAATTCCGGCCTGCCAGTAATCACAACCGTGCGCAGTGCCTGATCGCTGGCAAGCGCCAGGAATGAGTCATTCGTGATGGCGCTTCCCTTGGGCGTTCCCCCGCCTTCAGAACCATGGCAGGCTGCACAGTATGTTCCAAACACGAGTTGGCCGTGATCTTTATTCCCCGCGGTTTTTGCCGCGTATGAGGGTGGATTGGCGCCATCGAGATCTTGCTTGCGCCCCCAGCGAGAAAAAGTCCCACTCGCAAGCACTTCAATCTGCTGCTGGGTCAGCATGCCCCCGGCGGATTGCGCGAACGCGGGCATCGATGTTCCGCGGATGCCTTTGGCGACGATATTGCGGATTGTGGTTTCATCGACGATGGCCAGATACACAGGATTGGCGAGGGCAATCGACGCTCCCCCACGGCCTTGAGCACCGTGGCAGCCAGCACAGTTCTGCGCGTAGAGAGTGTCGAACTCCAAAACCTGGCTCGGAGCAATTGGTTCCGAATTGGCTTCCGGTTGACCGTGTGGAGAGCTGCAAGCAGCGAGCACCATTAGATTGAGGACCGCGAGCGCAGAGAGAGTCTTGATTCGCTTCATCTTCATCAATGGTTCTCCCCGCTATCTCGTGGTGGAATCGTTCCGGGAGCCTCGATTCCTGCACGTAGAACAAACGAAACATTCTCTCGAGTAGGAATGCGCACTTGGCGCACGACCACAAGGCCAGCGACGATCCCGAAAGCCACTTGCGAGGCCATGAACCATACCCAATCAATGCGACTCGCGAGCAGGGGATTCAGCAGTCCCAGGATTGTGTAAAGCAGTCCTGACCACAGCACCGGGGCAATGAGCCCTCCAAGCACAATCGGACGGCGCGGGAACATAGGTAGCATCGCGCCATAGAGCAAACCGACAAAGATGGAGACAAGGCCGTGCAGAACACAGGCAATCGCGAAAGCATCGGCATGAAATGAATACAGCTGTGCAGGCCCGAGCCTTAGAGATTCTCGATAAACTACTGCGGCCAGGAGATTGATGGGGTACCAAATGCTGCCAGCCTTCAGCAATCCGTAGGCACACGCCAATGCTGCCATTGCGATGCTGCCCGCTAATCCTCCTTTCACCCCGGCTGAGATCGGATAGGTGTGAACCGGCAGCCACGCTCGTACCTGATCGGGAAGGAGCGGAAGCCGTTCCACCTCCCGGCGACCTGTGGTTATTCGAATCTCTTCGGGAAGGACCGGTACAACTGCTTCATGCTCGCGCGGAAAGACTTCACGGAACCAACCGACAGAGCCTGCCACCCCCAGCAACGCGCCAAGACAGCTTACTGGCGCGCTCGTGACAAGACCCGCGAACAGCAGTGCCGCCCCAAGCGCCAAAATGAACGGCCACGCTGTCGGCGCGGGGACTTCAATCTCGCGCGGAGCACGAGGACTCTCGTTCAATTCCTCTGTCGCCGATAGTGTTGCCATAGAGACCTCAGCGTCCAAGAACGTAAACTACCGTGAAAACCACGACCCATACGGCATCGACGAAGTGCCAGTACATCGAGAGCACCGCGACCCGACCTGACTGGCTGACTCCCATACGTCCGGCAAATCCAAATATCGCCGCCACCGAGAGCATGATCAGACCTGCTGTGACGTGAAAGGCATGCAAGCCGACGAGTGAGTAATAGGTTGTCCCAAACAAGTTCGTCGAGATAGTCAGGCCGCGGTCGTAAATAAGTCGGTGCCATTCCTGCGCCGTGCCGTAGAGGAACAAGCCGCCCAGTGCAATGGTCAGCAGCCAAAAGGCGAGGAATAATCGCGCGTAGTCCCGCTCCAAAGCCTTCGCCGCAAGGTGAATGGTCAAGCTGCTCGACAATAAGCAAATCGTGTAAAAGATCGGCGTCTCGAGAACTTCTGAGGGCGTTGGCCCCGCGATGCTCTTCCCCAGATAGAAGAGATAAGCAACGACGAAGATCGTGAAGATCGCCGACTCAGCGATGATGAGGCCGGCCATCGCCACCTTTCCGCGAGACGGCAGATCCCACGCGGCTGCTGTTTTCGGAAATGAAGTCGTAACTGCGCTCATATGATTTCGCCTTCACTCATAGCGGCTGTCGGGATCCTCGGGATGCTTCAGGTCCCACAAGGGGCGGCGGCTAGCGACCGTCGGAACCGTTGCGAAGTTATAAGCAGGCGGCGGCGAACTGATCGACCATTCCAGTGTCCATGCGTCCCACGGGTCGTTACCGATTCTGGCTCCCTTGAAATAGGAAATTACGAGGTTTGCTAGAAACACGAGAATCGCGAGTGCCTGAATGAACGCGCCGACAGTGATGATGAAGTTCAAGTTGTCCCAACCGCGCCCTGGCTCGTAGGTATAGATTCGACGTGGCATTCCGAGCAGTCCTGGAATGTGCATGACGTCGAATGTCAGGTGAAAGCCGATCAAGAACAGCCAGAAATGCCATTTGCCCAGACGCTCGCTCAGCATTCGGCCAGTGATTTTCGGATACCAGTAATAAAACGCGGCGAAGAGCGCGAACAGAATTCCGCCAACGATCACATAATGAAAGTGCGCCACGACAAAATAGGAGAGACTCAGCTGCCAATCGAAGGGCGAGGCGGCCATCATGATGCCGGTCAGACCTGCAATTAAGAATTGGAATAGGAATCCGATGCTGAACAGCATCGGCGTTTTGAATTGAATCCTTCCACCCCACATGGTGCCGATCCAGTTGAAAATCTTAATTCCGGTGGGAACGCCCACCGCCATCGTGGTCAGTGTGAAGAAACTGTTGGCATAGGAGTTCATGCCGATCGTAAACATGTGGTGCGCCCAAACGCTCATACTCACGAACGCGATGCAGACTGTCGCCGCAACCATCACCGGATACCCAAAAATCGGTTTACGGGAAAAGACCGGAATGATTTCCGACATAAAAGCGAAGCAAGGAATGATCAGAACGTAAACTTCCGGATGTCCGAAGATCCAGAAGAAGTGCATCCAGAGGACTGCCGATCCGCCTGCCTGGGTATCGAAGAAATGGCCGCCCAGATATCGATCGATGAGCAACATGATCTGGGCGGCCGACAGGGGGGTAATCGCAATCAAAACCATTCCTGCCATGACAAGGTTCATCCACACCAGAAGTGGCATACGACTGATCTTCATACCCGGGCAGCGTAAGCAGAGGATTGTCGCAATGATATTGATGGCCGTTCCGATACTGCCAAATCCGGAGACGAGCAATGCAAGAGTCCAATAGTCAGAACTATGCCCTGGAGAGAACGCGCGAGCGCCCAATGGCGCGTACGACCACCAACCCACGTCTGGTGCGCTTCCGGCGCCGTACAAGCCACTCCCTCCGAAAAAGCTGAAATAAAGAAGAAGCCCTCCCAGAAACGACAGCCAAAAACTGAATGCATTCAGGCGCGGAAAAGCCATATCGCGCGCACCGATCATCAAGGGCACCAGGTAATTGGCAAATCCAAACAGGATGGGCATGGCCACAAAGAAAATCATGGTCGTCCCATGCATGGTGAACATCTGGTTGAAGACTTCCGGAGAAACGAAGTTGTTGTGCGAATGCATCAGCTGAATGCGAATGATGAGCGCCTCGACTCCCCCCACAGCGAGAAATAGTAGAGCCGAGACAATATAGAGAATCCCCAGCCTTTTGTGATCTACAGTGGCTAACCACTGATGAAGCTGGTCGACCCAAGGCCTGGCATCAGTTTGGGCATCGGGAATAGTGATCGCATTCGAAGACATAGAAGTTCTTCTGGAGCGCTTTTAGTGCAGCGTCTCCATGTAACTCACGACCGCATCCAGGTCCGCGTCGCTCAGCTTCATAGCGGGCATCAGCGAACCAGGTTTGATTGCGCTGGGGTTCTGAATCCAAAGACGAAGATTCTGGTGAGTGTTTTCAGCGGCTCCGGCCGCAATCGTGGCGCGGCTCATCAAATGGGTCAGGTCAGGGCCAAAGCGTCCGTCCGCGGGCGTTCCGGCCACCGCATGGCAGTTTATGCAGGCATTACGTTCAAACGCTCGTCTGCCCGCGATTGCGCCACCGCCTTCGACAGCGGGTCTCTGCTGGGCGCGAACCCAGGCGGCAAAATCCTCTGACCCATCGACCGAAACGCGGAGGAGCATCTTCGCGTGCTGCGTTCCGCAGTACTGTGCACACTGGCCAAGAAAAACGCCTGTGCGCTGGGGGTCCATCCACATTCTGTTGGGATGGTTCGGAATAAGGTCCGTTTTCCCCGCAAGCTCTGGCACCCAAAAGCTGTGGTCGGTATCGGCTGAAAGCAATTGCAGGAACGTCGGCGTCGGATGATCAGGATTGCTGACCGGGACGTGCAGTTCGTTGGCGGTAACGATCCCCAACTTCGGATAGCGAAATTCCCACCAGTATTGATGTCCTATCGCGATCACATCCAGAGCAGCCGCGGGCTCCGGAGCATCGTCAACAGCGTGGATCACTCGGGCAGTGGCCAGGAACAGGACAACGACAATCAGAATTGGAATGATCGTCCACGCCAGCTCGATCTGCGTGCTTCCATATACTTGAGCCGGCTCGCGGCCAGCGTCGATCGCGCGCATACGGAACTTGACTAGGGAATAGAACAGTAATGCAAAAACAACGACAAAAATGATTCCCGTGATGACAAGCACAAGAATTGACAAGTCCGCAATTGACTTGGCTGGGGTCGAGGCGGGAGAGAAGATGTTTGTGCCATTATTGGGTGTACCGTGTGTCCCAACCGCCCAAAGTGCGCTGGTAGACCAAAACGGCGGAAGTACGATTTGCCAATAGCGAGACAAAACCGATCTCGTTCTTCGCGCGGACATTTCTTTTCTTCCGTCCTTCACTCCCGAATTGCGCGCCGTCGCCAGACCTTACCTTCTTCTAATTACCATCGCAAAGCGAGCTACAACGCGGTGCCGCCCGCGATCCTGCTGACGGCAGTACAGGCTCAACTCACGGCTCGTTGCTGATGCTTCCAGAAACGCTCGCGCAAGCTCTTCTTCAGCACCTTGCCGGAACTGCTCTTGGGCAGATCCGCTTCTAAGAACTCGACGCGCCTGGGGACCTTATAACTCGCTAGGCTTCGTCGGCAGAACGCAACCAGCTCCTCGACAGTAAGAGTTGCGCCTGGCTTGAGGGTTACGCAAGCCATCACAAGTTCGCCCCATTGTGAATCGGGTACGCCGAACACGGCCACTTCACGAACAGCGGGATGTTCGTAGATCACTGCTTCGACCTCTCCCGAATAGACGTTTTCCCCTCCGGTAACAATCATGTCTTTTAGGCGGTCGAGGATGTAAAAGTATCCCGCAGTGTCCTGATAGCCGATATCTCCCGTACGCAAGAATCCGTAGCGAAACGCTTCAGTCGTTTCTTCAGGATTGTTCCAGTAGCCCCGCATGACGTTGGCGCCTCGTGCAAGCAGCTCGCCTGCCTGTCCCGGATCGACTTGTTTCCCAGAAGTGTCTGCCACCAGAAGATCAACACCGGGACAAGGGCGTCCGCACGATATCAGCTTGTCTTCGGTGTGCTCCTGGTCCTGCAAGCCCGTAAGAAAGCCCGTTTCACTTAGCCCATACACTTGAATCAACTTGACCCTCGGGAGGAGTTCCCGTGTTCGATGGACGAGTTCTGGCGCCATGGGTGAACCGCCATAGGCCAGCACCTGGAGGCTGCTCAAGTCATAGGTCCTAGCGGCCTGGAATTGTGTGAGCAGATTGATCATCGTCGGCACGAGCACGGCGTGAGTTACGTGCTCTCGTTCTACCGTCTCGCAGAAAGTCTGTGCGCTGAATTTCGGAATTGTGGTTTGGCTGGCGCCGAATGCCGAGGCGGCGAACATGCTGGGGAAATCTGCGATGTGGAAGATCGGGGCGGCATGCAGGTAGGTTCCGCCTTCGGTGTAGCGCATCCAGTAGTTGAAGTTGTGGATGTCAGCAAGAACATTCCCATGCGTCACCATGACGCCTTTTGGCTGCCCCGTTGTACCGCTCGTGTAAATAAGTCCCAAAACGGCTTCGGGGTCGTAAAAGATTTTCAGAGCAGAGTCGCTGCGAATCGGAAGGGATTCCTCGTCGATCACCTGTTGCCAGGTCAACTGCACTCCTGGGACTGCGAGGGATGAATGACGCACGATTCCACGCGGACTCGCATCTTCGAGCACTCGGTCGATCTCTTTGGTCGACAGCCGTGTGTTGAGCGGAACGGCGATCACGCCCAGCATGCTGCACGCATACACAAGTTCAATGTAGTCCGGCCCATTAGGCAGCAATAAAGCCAAGCGATCCCCCACTCCAAAACCGCGGCTCGTGAGCGTCGCAGCGATGCCTTCGACGCGACTGTGGAGTTCGCGAAAGGTCAACAATTGGCCGTCACGAGCAAGTGCGGATCGGCCGGGATAGAATCGCAATGCCCGGCCGAGAGAGTGAACATAGATCATCTTCTGTTCTCATTTCTCTGCCCTCTGCGTCACAACCGAGGGAAACAGATTTAGTCAGCCGCAGCGTCTGACCCGGCGTGTAAGGCTTTTTCCGCTTTTGAACGGGTCGTAAGCAATTCGAGCAGCATGGAGTCACGCTCGCGTTCGAGTTCTGCGATCGAACGGCCATTAACTTCCTTCAATACGCCGTTGACGATGGTTTGCTTCACCTCCTGACTGAACTCAGTGATGGTGCCGAGATCTTTCCACCATGTGGCGACTGGGCCAGACAGGTGGTCCATGAAGTGTTGAATCCCGCCTTCGCCGCCACCGAGATGGAACAGCAGATTGGGACCCATTAGCCCCCAACGTAATCCAGGTCCCCAGCACACCGCAGCATCGGAATCAGCGACATCCAAAACGCCTTGTTCGATCAGGTAGACGACTTCGCGGTAAAGAGCAGCCTGAAGCCGATTAGCAACGTGGCCAACAACCTCCTTCCGCACATGGATCGGCCGTTTGCCGATCGAGGTGTAGAACGAGAGCGCCCGTTCAACGGTCTCCAGCGAAGTTTGTGCGCCAGCGACGACCTCAACCAGCGGGACCATGTGGGGAGGATTAAACGGGTGGCCAATTACGCAGCGTTCGGGATACTTGCACGCCGATTGCATGACGCTCATCGTCAGTCCGGATGAACTTGAAGCAATGATCGAATCCTTCGGCGCGGCGGAGTCCATGTCAGCAAACAATTTGATTTTGAAGTCCTTGCGCTCAGGTCCGTTTTCCTGAACAAGATCAGCGCCGGCGACG
>Ga0181528_10001118_pt1 | contig 16937 bp, 16 predicted proteins | sample PEATcosm2014_Bin_47_FD_119742 | JGI IMG/M metagenome (GOLD analysis project Ga0181528, IMG submission 119742) | Peatland microbial communities from MTU Mesocosm Facility, Houghton, MI, USA - PEATcosm2014_Bin10_10_metaG | ecosystem: Environmental > Terrestrial > Soil > Wetlands > Peat | place...
AGTTGGCAGGGACTTGCCAGGCCCGGCACTCATCTTCGCCGGCGGTGAAAAATGAAATCAGACCGAGGAGCTTATACGTCGTTCGGATCAGCCGGACAAGGCCGCTTTCCGTGAGCCCGTAGCTCGACAGGAATTCTGCCGCATCCGCGTCGCTCATCTCCGCGAGTTCGGCTTCGACTTTCCCGCAGATCGCGGTGGCCGCTGAATTGGGACGGGCGGCGATTTCAGTCAGCTTGTATTTTCCGACGGCCTCGTCGAGTTCTTTGCCGAGTTCAGTCGATTCGCCGATATTCAGCACGTAAAAAATCGGCTTCTCGCTCAGGAACATGAAGCCGCGAATGCGCTTCTTATCCTCGGGCGTCATTTCCATTTCGCGCAAAGGCTTTTCTGATCCCAAATGCGTATTCGCTCGTTTGAGCAGCTCAAACTCTTTTTCGAGCTCCGCAGTTTTCATCTTCTTGAGGTCTTTTTCCAGCCGTTCTAGCCGCTTTTCGATCTGTCCGAGATCGCTCACCATGAGGTCGAACTCAACATTCTTGATGTCACGCAACGGATCGATCTCGCCAACATGCGGAATTGCCGGATCGTCAAACACCCGGACTACGTGCGCGAGCGCATCGACCTGCCGCAAATGGCCGATGTAGGCCGACTCCTTCAACGCGTCTTGGCCGATCGCCCCGACATCGACGTAATCAACCGACGTGTGCGTCAGCTTTTTAGGGTTATACAGTGCGGCCAGTCGATCGAGACGGTCGTCGGGAACTTTGGCAACACCAACGTGCGCCTCACGCGGGTTCGCCGATTGGGCTGAAAGATGCGCCTTGGTCAAAATGCGGAATAGAGAAGTCTTGCCTACTTGAGGCAGTCCAATAATGCCTGTTTTCATAAGAAGTTTTCGTGCGTCTGGCTTGCTGCTCCGAGTTTTGGCTCGAAATACTCATCCGAGCTCAACCCACGCGGACCCACCGGCGCGGAGCAACCATTCAGAATAACCCATGAGATCGGAGATTGCCCAAACAGCCTTGCCCGTTGAGGCAAACGACTGTCTGTGATTCTGATCACATTCAAGAGTGATACCTCGAATAGAAGCCATTTCAACTCAGTTTTACTCTCCATCCAGAAGGGGTTCCGCCGAGCTGTCCGGCTAGCCGCGGGGAATTTGTTCGAAGTCCTGAATGGAGGTGTTGTATGTTCGCCAAGCCCACAGCCAGCTGGTATCACAGCAATCGATACAACGAGGAAGCGACTTGCGAACACTGCGGCGGAGTCGTGCGTCACGAGAAGTGGTGCATTACGTGTAATCCTCTGGTGCAGTATGCGTACGGAGCGGTGTTGGATTCTGAGGCTCTGACGCTGCGTGACAGGCTGATTCTCCACGCGCTGGGTGTTTTGTGGAAGGAGAATAGCTGCCTGGGGTCGTGCCAGAAGAATGTTCGAAGCTAGCGTCCGGCGGCCTGCGCTGCTGAGACGGTCGGAACCGAAATCTTCACAGAATCTGGCTGCGTCCAGACTGCCGTCCCGGTTGAAAAGTCCACGCGGTTCATTGTGATTGCTACCTGCTGGCTGCCGACCTCCACAAACAAGTAGTGATAATTCACTTCTTTGCTTTGAAATGGATCGCTGGGCATTCGCTGGATGGGATAGGCGTGCGCCCCGCCTCCGCCCGATACAAAATATGTTACGCCACCGTGCTCGTGCCTTTCGTAGTTGTGAACGTGACCTGAAAAAACGATGATGCGGAACGGTGCCAGCGCCTGACGTTCCTCTAGCATTTTCGCAAGCGCTTTTTCCGAAGAGCGCGCCGAGTGTCCCCCGCCGTGCATCTTGTCATCCGACGAACTGGTGTACGGGGGATGATGAAACATGAGAAAAACGAAGTTCACGTCTGCTGGGACGTGGTCCAGTTTGTCCGCCAGCCATGCTCCTTGTGCTCCCGTCACCTCTTCCTGCGAACTATCGAGCGCCAACAGCAAGGCATTCGCTGCCCGCACCGAGTAATAGCGGCTCTCTTTCAAGTCGGGAAAGCGCTGAAAGTAGTTCGACAATGCAACTTTCACGTCGCCGTGGAATTCGTGATTGCCGAGTGCTGGATATACCGGAATCCTTTTCTCTCGCCAAATGCTCGTCTCGCTGTCCCAAACCTTCCAGTCGTTGCTGTCGAAGCCGTTATAGACGAGATCTCCCGTAAAGCAGATGAATGCTGGCTTCACGGCTGCGATCGCTTGAACCAGGGCAATCCGGGCTGTAGGATTTGCCGCCGTTGTATCGGCAGGATCGTGGAAGCGAGTGTCACCATAAGCTACGAAGCTGAAAGGCGTTTTTACATCAGCGTGGAGATCGACCGCAGATGTCTCCGCGCTAGACTTTTTTGTGCAACACGTGAGGCTCAGGACAGCAGCCATCGCGAGCGTCACGGCTAAGGTCGTAAGAACTGGGCGACGCGGGATGATCATGTATGTAGGTTTCGGAGTGCGTTCCTATTTTCCCACGACCAGCACTTCGAACTGCCCGTTTTCGACCGTAGAGAGGAAAAGCCTGTGTGTCTTTGGATCGAGCGCCATCGTCTTAGCTCGCGGCAGAGTCTTTACTGTTTCAACTAACGAGTATTTATCTACCCCGTCCTGATGAATCACGCTGATCGTGCCTTCGCCATTGGAGTTGAAGATCAGTTTCGTTTCGGTATCAAACGCGGCAGCGTCGACGTGATCTCCGATCGGCACCGTGGTGATGACCCGCCCGTTGTCCGCATTAATCACCGCCATGACTTTGCTCCGGCACCCGATAAATAGACGGCGATTTGTACGGTCCATGGCCATGCTGCTGGGAGACTTGCAGGGCGCTGTCGGCCATCGCTGCTCCACTTTCAGTTCGCGCGAATTGATCTTCAAGACCTGACTTTCATCCTCAAGATTGTTGAAGACATAGCCGTTGCCATCGGCAACGGCAAATTCAGGGCCGCCCTCCAGATTCACGGTGCCTGCAACCTTGCCTGTGGCCGCGTCGATGACGGTCGTGCTGTTGCTTCCCCCGTTGAACGCGAACACTCGCGACGTCGCAGGATCATAAATAATCGCGTCAGGCTTCTGCCCTGTCGGCACCTCTCCAATCGCCTTCAAAGTTTTCAAATCGAAAATGGTAACGGTCGACGCTTGGCCGTCGCTGACAAAGCCTCGACCTGTATCCGGAGAGATCGCGATTCCGTGAACGCCCGCGGTATTCGGAATCTTTCCGACGATGCTCAACGAATCGATGTCAAGCACTTCCACCTCGGTTCCATGCGACACATACAGACGCCGCGCGGACGCGTCCACAGTGAGGTAGTCGAAGCTTCCTTGACCGGGGATAGGAATTTTCTTGATGACCGAGTAAGCGGTCTCCGCCCAAAGGGGAGCAGAACCTCCAACTATGGCACCGCCTAAGCCGAGAACTGCGATGAACATCAATCGTCTAGAGACGTAGCTCGAAATAGTGGACATGTTTTATTCCTTCTCTTTGCCCTTGCTGAAATCACCTTTTTCGCAACGGAAGCCCGATAGTAAAAGCAGAACCTGAAGTTCTCCTGAATCGCGGGTGCTCAGGTCTGCACCACGATCACTCTTTGCGAGGCTCCCACCGCAGGCCGAAGGAATAAGTCGTTTTGTAGTACTCACGCTGGATTGTGTACCAAGGACTGCCGTTGTAAAAGCCGAACACGTCGTTCGTGAGATTCAAGCCTTGGGCGATGACTGTTAGACTTTTCTGTAACCGGAAGCTCGCCTGGGCATCCACCTGCAAATGCGGGTAAAAGTAGATATCGCCCGCTGGGCCCTTAGGTCCGAAGTCAGGGCTGGATCCTGCCTGATATTGATACTGATAAATGCTCGCCCCGTTGTAGCTCGCTCCAAGGCGAGCTGAAAATCGTCCGCGATCATAGGTAGGGCTCAAATTCCAGGTATTCGGGGCTTGGCGTTGAAGCGCTGGATGATCGTGACGGCCTGGAAGACTTCCGGCATCCGATGTCGTCCAACTGTAGTTTGCTGAGAGACCAAATCCATTCAGCGCACCGGGAAGAAATCCCAAATGTTGAATGTATGCGGCCTCAAAACCCGCAAGGGTTGCACTGGAACCGTTAATGATTTGACTTACGCTATATCCGGCGTAGGGTCCCGTGTTTACTGGGAGCGCGCTGGTGTAGTAAATCGGTGCGCTGAGTTGCTTATAGAAGACCCCAGCCTGAATTTCTCCGAAGGGCTTAAGGTAACGCTGGTACAGCAAGTCGTAACTGTTGGCATGTTCAGGCTTCAGATTGGGATTTCCCAGATCAACTGCGTACGGGTTTTTTGACTGGTCGATCGTCACGTAGGGAATCGTGTCATAAGGATCGGGTCGGGAGATCCCCCTTCCATATACAACCCGAACATCCGAGTCGTCGGTCAATCGGAAGCGCAACTGTACGGTTGGCATCGGGTCCCAGTACCACGCACTCGCGGGAGCGGGAGTCGTCGATATGTAATTTCCATTTGCGTCGTTGGTCACGACATAGCCAATCGTATTCAGCTGCGTAGCTTCAATCCGGAGGCCGGTTTGAAGGCGGAAACGTCCAAACTCAACCGTATTCATTGCGTAGGCTGCGGACACGCGTTCTGTTAGGTCGAAATTGCTAGCGTCCGAATTCAGATGAGTGGCGCCTTCGTCGAGCGTAAGAATGCCCTGACTTTGCAGGTTTCCGAGGTCGTCGATGATCTTGTTGAAGTCGGTGACGGGGCCGAAATTGTAGGCTTTGAAATAGTAATCTGGATTCCTAAAACCACTCAGATATTGGGTCATCAGAGGCCCTAGCGGCGGGTTGGCGAGACTCGCTTGATCATATGTAGGAGAGTAAGCGTCTTGTCCCTTGTGAGCATTCCGCACCTTTGCTCCGAATTCGAAAGTCGAAGCGTGGGAGCCAAGGTGATAATTTCTGGCGTAGGAAATCGCACCCTGCACGTTGACCTGTGAGGTATTTCCCGAGGTCGTGCTTACATCCAACAGACTCCACTGGGTCGGATCGAAGATCGGAGATCCCACGGCGTCGCAAGCCGCATTAAACCGCGGCAGATGAATATTGGTAGTCGCCGCTTGGTCGTAGTTGCAAATTGTGGATCCGTTGTATTGGAAGTCGACACCCGGATTCCCGGCCGCTGCGGTTTGTCGCGCTCGTGAAGCGGAAATATCCCAACTCAACCACGATTTTTCGAAAATGTGTTTGCCCCCGATCGCCACATTCCCGATACCGTAGTCGGGCAAGCGATTCGAGGTTGAGTAATTTGGACCGCCTCCATCGTTCAGCGTATAGACCCACTTGTCGCCATAGTCTTTGAAGTCGGAATAGAAATAATGGAGATAGAGGCCGGAGGCCGGGTCTTTGAGCTTGTAGTCTAGTGATCCGGCGAAGCCGTAACGACTGCGCTTGTAGCGGTACTCTCGCAAATCCAGGCTGTCATAATACGGGGAAGAGAAGCCAGAGTCGGGCGAGGGTTCGATGTCGTCAATGCCGCGCCCGTTGTAGTCGTAACTTCCTGAAAACAGCGCCCCAAAGCGCTTGTCGTGGCCAAATCTCTGTCCCACCGTTGCGCTGGCCTGCCCGATATATCGAGTATCGACGATCGGGGTCCACCCTCCAATGCCTTCCAGGGTCAGAGTGGGCAGATCACCTGCTGTTTTCGTGCGTAGATTCACCGACCCGCCGATAGCGTCTCCATCCTGGTTCGCCGATAAGGTCTTGTTGATTTCCACTGATTCCACGATGTCAGCCGGGATGGTATCGAGTTTGACTTGGCGCACCGCGGCTTCTGGAGAAGGGACGTTAATACCGTCGATAGTGAGATTGTTGAGTCGAGGTTCAGTACCTCGAATCTGTACATACTTACCTTCGCCCTCGTCGCGCTCGAGGGTGACGCTGGGCAGTCTCCCGACCGCATCTGCAATGTTGGCATTTGGCAGGCTCGTGATTACATCCGAAGGAAGGACGTTAAGAATGTTGTCGGAGGTGCGCTCGCGATTGATCGCCTCCGCCTCGCCGTGCGGTCGTTCGGCTACGACAGTGATTTCTTCGCTTGCGGCGGCAACGGCGAGTACAGCTTCCACTTTGACATCGACTCCGGGCTTGACTTCCACTTTCGTCGTAAATGGCTTGAAACCTACGTATGACACTTTAACGGAGTACTCTCCGGGCGCCAGATCATTAATGGCGAACTCCCCATGTGAGTTAGTTGCAATCGACATGCCCCGTGGCTGCAACTCGACCAAAGCTCCGGGCAAGACAGCATCGAGGCGGTCGATGGCTCGTCCGCTAATGGTGCCTGTGACTCGCTGAGCGGATGCGGCGATCCCGAAACCTACGGCAACCAGAGCGAGCGTGCCTACGCAGCGGTGGAGAAAAGGTGAGAGCAGAAAGCGTCGATTGTGTTCCATGAGAAGACCTCCTTAAAGCCAGTGTGATTAGCCCGGAGAGCAACGCCAGAGACACGACTCCCGCGGAGCACGGCTGCTGCAAAACAGAACTTTTCTGGCCGGAATGACTGCCAATCCTAGGTAGCCGCTGTGAAGCAGTGATGAATGCTTTGTTAATATTTTTTCAGGTTAGCCATTTTGCTCGAGGGACAATTCCGTTCTAAACTCGCCCTTACAGCGACGAAATGCTGCTGCGACAACATCTCGCGACCCGCGTCGGCGAATTTAATCCATGAAGCTGCTGATCGTAGAAGACGAAGCCCGCATGGCGGATCTCCTCCGCAAGGGCCTGACGGAGGAAGGGCACACCGCGACCTGCGCCGCGGATGGCGCGGAAGGGCTAGCTCTTGCGAAGTCCTACGAGTTCGATGTCATCATTCTCGACATCATGATGCCGAAGCTCAGTGGATACGAATTTGCCAAACGCCTCCGCCAGGAAAAAATCCGTACACCAATTCTGATGTTGACTGCGAGGGATTCCGTGCCCGATATCGTCCGCGGTCTCGATCTGGGCGCTGACGATTACATGACCAAGCCGTTTTCCTTCGACGAACTGGTTGCGCGATTGCGCGCCGTGAAACGTCGAGCCCTTGCTGCGGAGGACACTCACCTGCAAGTAGCGGATCTGACTTTGGATCCTGCCAGCAGGGAAGTGCTGCGCGGAGATGATCGCGTTTCCCTCACGCGTACCGAATACAATCTGCTGGAGCGGCTGATGTATCGCGCCGGGAAAGTCGTCTCGCGCCGCTCATTGATCGAGTCTGTGTGGGGATTCGATCGCGAAATTGAAGACAATACTCTCGACGCTTTTATGCACTTGTTGCGAAATAAAATCGATCCGCCGGGACGCGAGAAACTGATCCACACCGTGCGCGGCATCGGCTACATGATTCGACCGGACGGTAAGGCATGAAGCGGCTTTCGATCGGAGTGCGTCTGATGCTGTGGTATCTGGCGATCTTCGCCTTGGGAGAGCTCGTCTTTGGCGCCGGTATGTGGTTCATCCTCCGTCAGAACCTTTACGACTTGGTCGACGATGGAATCGAGAGCCAGGTTGACGACGTGAAGAGCTTTCTCGAAGCCCAGAAGAAAGACATGACTATTGCGAAATTGCGGGAGGAGGTCGACGAGACGTACTCAATCGAACATAGCGGAGACTACCTGGCCCTCTATGACGAAAACGGCGAAACTGTATATCAATCCGCTGTCTTGCAGGCGCATCCTTCGGTCCTCTTGCCGCCCGATCAGGTGAAGCGCCCTCTTAACCGAAGCCGACGAATCGACGACAAGCCCTTCCGATTCTTCTTCCAAAGGCTCAGCGTCAACGGGCACGTCTTCACGGTGGAAATGGGAGCTCCCGCCGAAGACGCGGTTGAGACTCTGCACTTGTTCCGTAACTATCTGCTGATGTTCGCTCCACTGCTCCTCATCGTGGCGGCGGGCGTAGGTTATTGGATGAGTCGACGCGCGCTCTCTCCGGTTGACGAGTTGGTGCGAACTGCGCGCGATGTCAGTGGAGTGAATCTCAGCAGCCGCCTACAAAAACTCGAAACCGGAGACGAACTCCAACGACTGTCCGACACGCTGAATGAGATGCTGGACCGGATCGAGGCGGCTTTCCTGCGCGTTACGCAGTTCACGGCAGATGCATCGCACGAGCTGCGAACGCCTGTCTCCCTCATTCGCACCGAGGCGGAGTTGGCTCTGCGGCGCTCTCGCGGAGAAGCCGAATATCAGGAGGCGCTACGCCACATCCTGCTCGAGTCCGAGCGCACGACCATGCTGCTGGAACAGTTGCTTTCGCTCGCTCGCGCCGACTCGGGTCGCGAAACCCTTCAGATGCAGCCGGTGGACTTGCGATCGCTGTTACGCGGCGTGGTGGACAGCTGGCAGCAGGTCGCTGCGATCCGAGGGTTGAATTTTTCCGCCAACATCGACGATCGCGAATCGTTCGTGATGGGCGACGAAACCCTTCTTCACCGTTTGGCAGACATCCTCCTCGACAATGCGTTTAAGTTCACGCCGGTTGCCGGCTCGGTGGAACTGTCGCTTGCATCCAAGGGTGACAACTTGCGGTTAACGGTGCAAGATTCCGGCGTGGGAATTCCTCAAGACGAGCAGAGTAAAATTTTCGAACGCTTTTACCGCGTCGACAAGGCTCACAGCCGTGCGCTAGGTGGCGCGGGCCTGGGCCTCTCCATCGCGCAATGGATTGCCTCTCAGCACCGCGGCTCGATCACGGTAGAAAGCAATCCTGGGGAGGGCGCGGCGTTCCGCGTTGATCTGCCAAAGATCGCAGCGCCGGTCGCGAATTCGCAGCCGGCATAACCGCTTTTGTAATCGAGAACGGCTGCCGTACAATAAGGAACGCCTTCCAAAGCCGGGATGGCGGAACTGGCAGACGCAGCGGACTCAAAATCCGCCGACCTTCGGGTCTTGGGGGTTCGACTCCCCCTCCCGGCACCAACCCCCAAAGCCCACAGAATACGCGGCTAGCTGGTGCTAGCTCCCGCATGGGATGCACCTCTGGAGCAGACGCAGCGGATTTCGCGTCATATATAGTTGCGAATGAAAATCTATCAGCTTGAAATGAGTAGGTTTATGGACACCTAAGTAGTAGGTCTGGCTTACACTTCAGTTACACATTTTCTGATTCGCACCGCCTTTCACGCGAATACAGATGGTGGAACTACGAATCAACCTTGACTGCGAGCTATTTTGATGAGGACGGGAGCCGCTGGTAGCGATATCCCCGAGGTTTGAGCTGCTGATTCACGTAGGTGCCTTTGGAGTCGGCGGCGAGGAATGCGGTGTATTCCTCGGCGGGCACGTCAAAGTATTGATAGACCTCGCCCGATTGACGAAACTCCATTTCCAGCACGCGTTCCTGGGGAGCGTAGCCGATGCTGGCGATACTGCTGGACTCTACCGGAACTCTCTGCATTCTCGAATCGAGCGCTTTCTGGGCGCGCTCTCCCCTTGGATGCGAATGACGTCAAGGAAGGAACTCGCCCACTTGTCTAGACGGTCACAATCGGACGCTTATACCTTCAGCCACCGCGCCCCGAAGACCGCGAAAATTCGAGTCACGCCCATAAGCAAGACATTGGCGCAGCAACAAGACGGTCGCCGAAGGGGACCGGCCTTCCGCCATCGTAGAGAACCACTCCCAGCTTGAAGTTATCGCCGCAGGCCTCCGCCAACTTTCGGAGTCCCTTGAAGTCACCAGCATTCACGGTAGCGCTCGCCTTGGCTTCGATACCGACCAATGCGCCACTTCCCGTTTCAATCACAAGGTCAACCTCGTCTTGATCTTTGTCACGGTAGTGGTATAAAGCGCAGCTCTCACCAAACCAAGACGCCTGTTTCAATAACTCAGAGAAAACAAACGTTTCCAGCAATGGCCCGAACATTGTCCGGTCCTTCGCGACCCGTTCCACACTAGCTCCTAAGAGTGCGCCGAGCAGACCGGAGTCAAGGAAATGCAGCTTAGGTGTCTTTACCAAACGCTTCAACTGGTTCCGAAACCACGGTTCCACACGACGAACGAGAAACAACTGCTCCAGGATGGCCACATATTTCCTTGTGGTTTTGTCGTCAAACCCAACTTGGCCGCCTATCTGCGTGAAATTGGTGAGCTGGCCAGAATGGTGGGCAAGAACCTGCAGCAGACGCGGCATTTGGTCGAGTTTTTCCACGTCGGCGACCTCGCGCACATCCCGCTCCACGAGAGCTCTTACATAATCGCGTGCCCATGTCTGGCGTCGTTTCGGATCTTCGCGCCGCAGCATTTCGGGGTAGCCACCAATCAAGACAGCATGTACTAAGTCTTTGCCGATCACTAGCTCCGCAGGTTTGCCAAGCTTGCTATCGAACGCTGCTGTGAGGAAGCCCGGCTTCTTACCTCGGATTTCGGCCCTCGAGAGAGGCAGAAGGCTCACGATCTCCATGCGGCCAGCCAGACTCTCCGAGACTTGAGGCAGAGTGAGAATATTGGCTGAGCCCGTCAACAAAAACCGACCGGCCCTACGATCATCATCGACCGATTTCTTGATGGCCCGGAGGAGGTCGGGCACTCGCTGTACTTCGTCAATCGTTGTTCGGTCAAGAGCGCGCACCAACCCAGTTGGATCGCTGCGTGCTGCAGCCAGAACCGTGTCGTCGTCCATGGTGATGAATTCGCGTTTGCCCCCGACTAAATCGCGGACCAGCGTGGTCTTGCCGCACTGGCGCGGCACCGTAACCATGACGACCGGCGTGTCCTTGAGCGCGGTGGCCACCAGTTCGGCGGAAAAGCGAGGAAAGAGGGCGTGATCGGTATCGTCCATGCCGGGTGAAGGCTCCGTCTGATTCGGATTAATGTCCCGTCTATTTCGGATTATAGACTCGGCTGATCCGGAGCGCTGGACATGTACTGGAACTCAAAATCCGCCGACCTTCGGGTCTTGGGGGTTCGACTGCCCCTCCCGGCACCATCGCGTAAATCTTTGTCTTGAAGGACCTATTAAGAGCACCAAATGCGGCTCGTAATGGGGTTCCATTTGGAAAAGTCAGCCAGTACCGTTCGGTCAGGCTGTCGAGTCTTAATAAGCCGGGTGGATCGACCGGGTCTCCTCAACAGTCAGTCGAGAAGGGTCGCAATAACCGTATCCTTTCAAGCATGCCCCGTAATTGCGCTTGTGCTCAGCGTCAGCCAATATCTTACTTTCCGAGACAGTCAGTTTGGTGTAGTCACAAGCTTCTTGGCCGTCTGTGCACGCTGCCAGATTTCGCTGGTGTTCTGAGTAGGCGGCCTGCTTCGCTTGTACCGGGGTGAGTTTAGAGTGATCGCACTCGTTCCAACCATTTACACAATTTTGAGCGTTGCGTTGGTTTTCTGCGGTGGTTGTATCTCTAATTTGCGAAGGGCTTAGCTTGGCGTGATCGCATCGCCCGGACCCGTTCGCGCAATCAGAAGCGTTCAGTTGGCGCGTGGCGACACTTACTTGCTCGGTTTCCGAGGAGGTTAACTTGGAACGATCGCAGGCTCCGGTTCCTTCTTTACAGGCGGTGAGATTGCGCTGTTGCTCCGCAATGCTCATTGCGCGAGTTTCAGAAGGAGTGAGCTTGGATCGGTCGCAGGACAGCATACCGTCGTTGCAATCGGTCACATTCCGCTGGTGATCCGCGATCGCTAATGCAATGGTTTCGGGTTCGGAGAGTTCTGAGCGATCACAGGAATCGTATCCGTTCCGGCAGTTCGTAACATTGCGCCCATGGGCGGCGAGCGCGACATCCGCCGACTGCGCGGTAGTCAACTTGGATTGGTCACAGATTTGACGGCCAGACTTGCATGCGTTCAGATTGTCGGCGAGTTCCGAAGACTGAGCCAACGCAACAACCGGCACAAGACTGATGCTGAGAACGGCGACTAGTTCCCAAAGAAGTTTTCGAGGATTAGCCTTCATATTGTCCTTAAGAGGAGAAAGCTCCAGATAGCCGATCTAGAGGAGCTGAAAGCGAGAGAGTAGACTGGTCGCCCCCACAATAATAATGGCTCAGTCAGGAAGCAATAGATGGTCTCAATTGCTCACTCGCGGCGGAAGACCCTGCTAGCGCATGAATTCAGCCGAGACTTCCGAAAATGCGATCAATCTTGCACAGAATCGCCGCGCACAACCTGCGAACATGGGAATCGCGCGCGAACGTGAAATCCTATTATGACTTCCAGGTCGCATTCGTTCCTTACCGAGGTTCGCAGGCTGGGCGCCTTCTTCACCGCATCGCTACGGAAATTCTTGAAGATAGACCCGCACGACGGTGATTTCGCGTCCCAGCGTATGTGTCCGTTTTGCGGGCTCATCACGCCGCGTCACGAATCGTGCTGCTTGGAATGTGGCAGAGCGTTCAAGCCGGCCTAGACGTTCGCAGGGAGGCTTTATGGCCTGCGCTGGATGGCTGAATGAAGTAACGGCTCATGCTGAGACAAGAGCAGCACGGTAACTCAATGGCATCGCTCTTGCTTTTTCCCGACACGTTCATCGGAACTGTGTTGGTCGCCGCCGTATCAAGGGTACAAGGAAAGTCTTGGGGCTCGGTTCAAGATTGCTGATATTGAGAGCAATCTGGAAATGAGCAATTGTGATCGGACTGCGAACCGGTTTAGCGCCTAGAATTTTCTTCAGAGCGATTTCTCATCAAGGATCCAAATGAAAAAGAACTATCTCCATCTGTCGGTCTATCGGTGTGATAAGTGTCAGGGGCCGGTCGTGGCCGGATCAGTTGCTACGCGTGAAACCGAAATATCAAGAGAAACTGAGAAACGAGAAGTCGGTGCAATCTGTCTTTCATGTGGAAACCGACAAAGCTCAGCGGACGACGGAGTGCCGGTGCGTCATTTGTTGCCGATGGATTGGCCACCCGCGGGCGGAGTTCAAACTAACAAGCTGGTTGCGGATTTCGCGGCGGCGATCAATCGCCCCGAGCTGCATTAAAGCAACTGCACGCGAGGTCTCACCGCAATCACGGGCGCAGCCATTAGCACTATGCGGTCCGCAATGAACAAGCCGGAACAGCGCCAGGACCGAAGCAGCAGATGGCGTTTAAGCTTAAGACTACAGAGGGCCAGCAATGACCGAAAATCCGAGCACGACTTTAGTTGGGACTGTTGAAAAAATCATTAAACCCATTGTTCCGAGTGACCCTGAAAAAGCGCAGATTGCCGTCCACGGAGCCGACCAACTATATAAGGATCTCCGCATTGAAAACAGAGTCACCGATGCTGGTGGCAATGAGATCCACTTGAAACCCGGGGCAAGAGTTGAAGTCACTGTCGAAGCCGTGCGGGGAGTGACTGCGAAGACCGATCACAAACTTTGAGGACGGGGCTCTAACCCTCGGGCATCCCTCTGTTGCGGGGTGCCCTTTTTCTTGTCGACTCTAGTCGTGCAGAACCACATTGAGCAGCGAGCTGTGAACCTGCAGTGCTCCTTCCGAGCCGCCAGCGTAGTGAATGAAGCCCAGCTTCCTAAACCGGTTCATAAAAAAGCTGACGCGCGAACGGGTGGTGCCAACCATCTCAGCTAACGTTTCCTGGCTAATCTTGGGGACCACGGTTTCGGGGATGCCTTCCTTACCAAAGTGAGCGAGCAACAGCAGGACGCGAGCCAGTCGCTTTTCGCTGGAGTTGAACAGTTGATCGACGAGATCCTCTTCGTATCGGATATTTCGAGCCAGCAAATAGGCCACGAACATTTCGGAAAGTGCAGGTTCGCGATGAAGGACATCCATCATCGTCTTCTTCTCCACCCGCAGAATCTCGCAATCCGTCATTGCTGCGGCGGAGCCCATTCTCAACAGCTGGCCGGCCAGCGCACCTTCTCCGAAAAAATTTCCCTGGTTGACGATCGCGATCGTCGCTTCCTTGCCAATCTTGGATACCACGGAAAGCCTGACTCTGCCCTTTTGGACATAAAAGATCGCGTCCGCGTCGTCCCCTTGCGCAAATATCGTTTGCTTTTTCGGAACTGCGAGAATCTTCCTGCCATCTCCAATCGTTGCGAGAAAAGTATTGGGGTCAAAACCGCCGTTCTTCTTGACTGCAACGGAAGGACGCATCTGGTGTAAGTATAGCCCGCGGAGGAAAGAATGCTATTGGTATTGCAGTTTGGCGCAGATCGTCAAGGAATGCATAGTACTTCTGCCACTGGTGGTCACTATTGAACAGTTTTTGTTCTTCCCAAAGTCCATTCTTGATGCAGCGTTACGGACATACAACTTATGCCAACCACAGTCCATGTCGGCACTGTTCTGATGAAAGAGTGGGCAGGTATGCCACAGCACTTTGGTCTTGAAATCGAGCCCTGTTCCGGAGATTGGAGCTCGATCAAAGCACTGGACGGCTTTGCGCTCGATCGCAAGATCCATGCGGCAGGATGGAATTTCTTTTTCATGGCGGCCGAAGTCAAAGTCATGTTCTTTGGAACGCTTGGAGCCGTGAAGATCGAGAACGCCTTGAGACGGATTCTCGCCAAAGTGAAGTCGCAAAACTTCAATAGCCTTGAGGTCACGGCCATCGTTGCACGGAGTTTCTTTGGCGTGCCCTACGTGACTGTCTCCGCGCACTCCCGGCATATGCAACAGAGCTGCAACCTCGACAGCCACGACGCCCGCCGAGCCTCTCAGAGCAACGCTGCTTGGGCCAGAGGCTGACAGATATCAGAGGAGGGATTGTGAATTCTGATGTGAACCCGAATCTCGAGCGGACGCTCGAGTCCGCAGTTGTGGTGTGCTGGAAAGACCTGATGCGCGAGACCCAAGCTGGCTTGGTACATATTGAGTACAGCTTTCTGCCCAGTGGCACACTGGATTACTTGAAAGTCTGGTCCTCGATTACACGAGGCCACTGGCTCCTCGCGTGTGAATACTGGGGGTCGGTGAACACTTTTCACGGAACCGGCGTCCGATTCGACAACGGCTACGAGTCCGAAGAACTAGCTCACATCCTGGAATCCGTCATGCAACACCAGAACTCGTTTGTGCTCCCCGAGAATCTTGGCCGGCAGGGATTGCTCCAGATTTCAACTCCCACTGTAGAGGAGAGCACAGCCGCCGCGAAGATGATCAACGACGCCCTCGGACGTCTCTCCTTGCCACACTTAAAGCCTGCGGTCGCGTAAGAAACTCGGCTATAAATTAGGTCTCCTTCGACGCTAAGCGACGATCTCGATGCGGTTCGGTGCGGGGAAGTCCCGTACTGAGTTCGCACTTTTTACCCGGCTTCGTTCCGCATGTCGGGCAACTTACGTTCAAGGCTTGCTCACCTTTGGTTTTCTTGGATTTCATGGCTACACCTTGCGCCTTTGCTCGCCAATAAGATGGTCAATTTTGACCATCGCGAATATGGCGAAGGGCGCATCATGTCGAGAGGATCGAGTGCAGATGTGCTACAGCTAGTGGTCGGGATCTTCGGTGGCCGACTACCTAGATTCGAGATGCGTTTGTTCAGGAGCAATGTGTTCAATCAAGTGGCTGCGGGTGCAGGCAAACCCCTCGAACCGTTGCTGCCCGAAACGCCATATGAGCCTTACTCCGAGAAGCCGTCGCTATCTGAGCTTCCCTACAAGCCTTACACAGAAGGGCCTGAGCCGGCCTCTCCCTACGAGCCCTACAAAGATATATAGTTAGTCGCGGATCTCGTCTCTAGTTGTCCTTTTGTTCGAGTGAACCGGAAAAATCATGAACAATATCAAGTTCGTTGTAAAAGTAAATCACCGTGGAACCCGTGCCCCTGCCTACGTGCAGAGTATTGCTCGGATGCCTTTCCAAATGACAACCAATCTGAAGCTGGCGCTCATGATGGGTAAGTACGAGGCCGAAGACGCGGCGAAGGCCGTCCAGAATTCTCAGCGCACTTCGGAGTTAGTGCCCATACGGGTTCATAGCTAGTCACACCAGGGCTGCGCCTTCTGTGGAATGGTCAAGCAACATTCTGAATTTCAGGCGCGACTGGTCAATTTTGACCAGTACCCAAGTCCGCTGCTGTTGAATACTGGCAACAGAAGAAATCCATCGGTGGATGTAATTCAGACCTGGAACAAACGCACTGAGGCCAGTCATCTGGTCCCAAAGGTAAGCGCTCGCTTGCCATGATCGGGAGAGCGGCCTTGTTACGTCGCGGCTTCCCAAACAGCTCTTAGAGGGACGATGTCTCTACCAAACACAGTGCATCCAACGGTTCTCCTGGAAGTTGTCGGCCGGCGTCCCCTGCTTCGCGAAGAAGCCGTACCGCCAAGGCCGCTACCGCTACCGAAGGTATCTTTGCCTAGCCGAATCGCGGTGATTGGCAACTATCTTCCGCGGCATTGTGGAATCGCCACCTTCACCACAGATTTGTGTAATGCCATTTCAGCGGAATACGGTACGGCACGACTCTTGGCCCTTCCAGTCAACGACACCGAGGAAGGGTACGACTATCCCGCGAGGGTGCGCTGGTCTCTCGCCCAAGACGACGTCACGTCGTATCAGCAAGCCGCTGAATTTCTGAACTTCAATAACATCGATATGGTGTGCCTGCAGCACGAGTATGGAATCTTCGGGGGCCCGGCAGGAAGCCACATTTTGCATCTGCTTCGCAGCCTGAAGATGCCCGTTGTGACGACCTTGCATACTGTTCTGCGCGAGCCAGATCCCAACCAGATGATGGTGATGGAGGAGATCGCAGCGCTCTCCGACCGGCTTATCGTCATGAGCCAGCTTTCCTCGCAATTCCTGCAGGAAATCTACAAAGTGCCTGGCAACAAGATCGACGTAGTTCCGCACGGAGTTCCGGACCTGCCATTTCTGGATCCAAATTTCTACAAGGATCGCTTCGCAGTCGAGGGAAAAGCGGTCCTGCTGACGTTCGGTCTGCTCTCACCGAATAAGGGAATCGAGAATGTAATTAAAGCCTTGCCGCAGATTCTCGACAAACACAAGAACGTTGCTTA
>Ga0181528_10001119_pt1 | contig 16915 bp, 9 predicted proteins | sample PEATcosm2014_Bin_47_FD_119742 | JGI IMG/M metagenome (GOLD analysis project Ga0181528, IMG submission 119742) | Peatland microbial communities from MTU Mesocosm Facility, Houghton, MI, USA - PEATcosm2014_Bin10_10_metaG | ecosystem: Environmental > Terrestrial > Soil > Wetlands > Peat | place...
ACAGGGCTACAAAAGAAGAGGACGTTCGCATTTTGCGAATCACTGACCTCTAAGGTTGCGGGCTCTGTCGATGTCGTATCGATTGCTCCCTACCCAGCTTTGGCTGCGGCGCGGAAGGCCATCTGGAGGCGGTGAGTCTTAAGGTGTGCCGAAAGTGTGCCGTGCGCTTCGATCCCATGTGCGCTAAAGCGCTTCTTTTCAATATCAGAGCTGATTGCTTCCGTGCGGGCTTGATTGTCGGTAAGTTATTGAATTGTAACGGCTATAAGACGCGGAAGACCCTATAAGATTCGCCTACTCTTAATCAGTAGGTTGTAGGTTCGATTCCTACCGCGCTCACCAACCCCCATACAGTTGACACTTTTCTGTGGTTGTTCACTGCATCGACTCGCCGGGTAACATCGGCGGTAACAACCGCTTGCCTACCAAGCTAAGGGCCTGAGCCATATCGTCGCTTGACGCACGGTCGTAGACCTCAGCCGCTAATTCTACGCACTTGTGCCCCACTACTCCGCTGATGACCACCGGGTTCACGTTCGCACGGCGCATTGCCCTCACCAGTGAATGCCTGAAGTCATGCCAACCGCCAATTTTGACACTGCAAGCTCTCGCTGCCGGGTGCAGGTAGCGACTACGGGCATTGCCAAGATTGAGGGGAGTACCGGCACGGGAATGAAAAATCCACTTCGCACCTTTACCCAACTCACGCATCCGTTGAATCAAATCGGAGTGAACCACGGGATCAAGCTGAAGATGCTGTTCTTTTTTCAGCGCCTCAACTTGACCGCCGTAAATCACGCGGCGGATGTGCAGGATGTTGTCGTCGTCAAGGTCGTCAGGTTGCAAACCGACGGCCTCTTCCCCCCTGCATCCCACGGATGCCAAGCATAGCGCCAATGTGGCGTAAGGCTCTCGCATCCGTGCAATGATCTCCAGCGTAATTCCCGGCTTCAATTCCGTGCGTGTGATTGTACGCCCGTGCGTTTCACGCGGGAGCCTAATGCCCTGTAGCCAGCCGTGCGGCTGCTGGATCAGGCTGTTCTTCTCAGCCCATCCCAAGACCATGCACAAGGTTATCCTCATGCTCCTGAGATACGACAGGCTGTATTTATTCGCTTGTTCCGCGAGAAACAGTTGGATGGAATTGCGGTCTATGGTAAGGATGTCCCGTTCTCCGAATGTGGGCAGTACACAAGCCCGCAGCGTGTTGCTGTAGTGCGCAAGCGTGCTGCGTCCCAATGTAACGCCTTCAGTTTTTTTCCAGTCTTCCACCAATTCTGAAAACTTCTTCGCCTTGGTGGATGACGGTGAGGCTCCGGGCTTCATCATTTCCTTCATGATTTCCGCCAGTTTATCCCGTGCGTCTGTCTTATTTGGAAGTTCCTTGCGCGGGCCCAGCGTAACTTTTTTCTGCATCCGCTTGCCGTCAGGTGTGTCCAAACGGAACATCCCTTTCCAAACATTTCTATCCAAAAACACACTACCTCGCTGATACCGTCGTGGAGTCATATTGACCCTTTCGGATTTCAGCGACTTCCCGTATTCGATTTTACGTTTTAGCTCATCGGCGTCAATCCGCAAGAGTCGCCCGCAACGTATAACAGGGAGTTCACCCAGATGTCGTCGCACCCAGCTCTCGGAAACCCGAAGCAGTAGCGCCGTCTCACTCACCGTGATTAGCGACGGGCGTGCAAGCGAATCCGTTTCTGCGAGCTCTCCGGGATTTATTCCTAATGCAGCTAGCTTGGAGGCTTCGGTAACGGCGTCACAACGTTTGCGCGCAGTTGCAGTGCTCGCACGCCCGACAACGTATTGTGTCTTTTCCGACATTCAATCCATCCGTGGATGCATGTCAGTGGTCGCGTCTCACCTCATTTCCTCGCGAATTTCACCAGCTCGCCAGTTACAGGATCTGTGAATTGAATCGTCGGTTTACTTGTCGGGCGAACCTTTTCGAACACCTCCTTCGGGCTGGGCACGAACCGTGGTCGTTCGGCCGGACGGTAGCGCTTAATGTTGTTTTTCTCTGGCTCGTTGGCGCGCACGATCGCTCCAGCTTCGGATGCCGCTCGAAGCCTCGCGTACGCCATGTCGGGAGAAATCTTTAGTTTTGTGGCCAACTGGTTCGCGCCGGCGGCCCCGTCCTTTGCGGTTGCCGCGATTTCTTTGACGGCCTTGAGCGTCGCCATGCAATCGTCGTCCGCTAGATGCAAGCTTTCCACAAAAAGGTCTTCGAAGATGCAGGTTGCGGTTGCGTAGTCGCTGAAGCGTGCAGAGATCGAGTCGTCGGGCTCGTAATCTTCAGGATGGGTTTGGAACGACCGAATCAGCGCAATCGTGCGGATAGCTTCCTGAAACGCCGGGAAATAGCGCCGGACTCGCACGTCATCGACAAAGACCAAGTCGATGATTCTCACAAACCAATCGGGCAGATCGACAGGCACAGAAGCGCGCCGCTCAAGCAATCGGTACGCTTCATGCCAAACTTCGAGTTCTTCTTTTTCTTTTCCCAAATTTGCCGCAGTTGAGTTACGCCGTTTTAGAATCTGAAGCGTTTGCGCGGGTGATTCGTCGATCCAAACAGAGAGGTGGCGAGTTTCATCGTCGACTTCGATCCGGTTCTTAGTCGTGGTCGAAATCGAAGCGATCGGCCCATTCGCCACGAACTCCTTGGATATGAATTCGTTACCTTTGCGTACCGTGACAGTGCGAACAATTTTTTGTTCGCTGATTAACAGACGCACGGGATGTACTGCACCCGAGGCGTCGTTGCGCTCCTGGAGGTACACGACCTTATGGCGGAAATCGTTTGCCCCGTAGTTCCAGGCTGTTTTTGAAGAGCTTGAGATTTCTCTGATCGCAGTCTTCGGTAATAAGTCCAACACCCGAGTCGCGAGGAAATTCTTGCCGCCAGAGCTCGGCCCCTTGATGAGAACACTTAGCGGGTGATCGAGCAGAGATGAGATTGCGACAATGTAGATCGCCAGCGCATTCCGAACTTCACCGACGAGTCCTCCGCATTTAAGAGCTTTCCGGAGTTCGCCGAAGAAATCCTCGTTGCCGAGGAGCGATAATGCGCGCTCTCTGATGGATGGTTGCTTTTTAGATTCGTTTGCACTTGCTTTTGTCATCGCAGTTCTCCAATCGCGCCAATGTCAATTGACGCCAATTGCGACTGCGGATAAGGCGAGGGCGCAAGCAACCCCGATTTCGACCCACTGATCGCTTAGATTTAAATTGCTTGCTGATCACGAAGGTAGCAGCGTCCCGCCGCCCCGGCAAGCGAAATGACCTATAACATTTGTCCTATAGATAAGTAGGGCGAGAATGCCAATTTCGATAACCTCAGAAAAACCTCCAAAACCACAAAACCCGTTGCCCGCCCTCGTTACCGACAAAACACTCAACCAAAACACCTGTGGTAGGTCCTTATCCCCGCGTTTCGCATTTCCGCGCTTCATCATCCGATACATGCCAACTATTAAGATAGACTCATCGGGTTATATCTCCCCACAAAGCCCATTTGCAGCGACGTTTGGCGGGGCTTCAGCGAGATCGGCGGAGGTTCCCTTTGGTTCCCCTACCCCCTTTCGGGAGACTCCCTCCAGCGAAGTTCGGCGAGGGTTTGGCACAGTTCTGAAATAGGGGATGCTGGTGCGGTCTCGATTCTCCCAGGGGAGCAGATTGGTCATTGAACGAGAACCGGGTCGCTGTCGGTGACGGCAATATCGGAAGCCCAACGCTTGAGCGCATTACGCACGTCCCGGTTTGTTGCCTCGGAGCCCCAGAACCGATGGACGTTGTAAACACTTTTCGACAGGAAACGAGTCGCTCTGCGAAGTGAAACATCGGCACACTCCCGCGCCTGGTCAATCAGCTCAGCCGCCCTGACCTTTCCGTAGCGCCGGCGCAGATAAGCCTCCAGCTTCTTCCACTTCATTGCCCTAAAAGAAATATGGTCCGGATAGAGCGCATCGACAATCTTTGGGAGGTCGACAATTGTATTGATCTTGCGCTTCCGCAGAAAAACACTGTGCGTTTCCAGTTCAACACGGTACCGGCCGATTTCGAGTTTGGGATAGCATCTGACCAATTTTGGGGAACCACGACCGCCGTACCTCAGATACCCGGTTGCTCGTCGCTTCTTGTTAAGCCTCGCCTTCCCGAATCTGCAGTTAGAGAGCACGAAAGATTCATCGACCAGAGTGTCCGGATGAAAATCAAACGCCAACTCCACAAGCGAAATTCGGTGATCCGGGCAGTCGGCCAGAATGCTTTTGAGCTCCTCCAGAGTCAATCCAGTTCGATCATCGCCAATCATCGTGATTCGGCACCAGGGCAACCACGGTGCTCGCGGTTTATATTGAATTGAAACTTGGCAGGCATTGCGCTTGCTTTTGAACTTTTGCACTCGGGCATAGGTGGCGAATTTTCCTTGAGGCCGAATCCGGTAGTCGGCAATTCGCTTGAAACCCCGCGGTTCCGGCAAACCTTCCGCCAGCGCCTCAGGCACACCAACAATCAGGCGATCCAGCCGCACCTGGCAGGCTTCTTCCATCTGCACCCCAGGACTCGTCACCATTGGCGTAAGTGGAAGTTGCGTCGCGCTCATGCAGTATTCTACTGAGGCTCCACTACCTTATTTTTCAGGTTCGATCCCTCCTCGGCCCCTGGTGCCTATCCAGAATGTGTTCATGGTAGGGTGCGCTTCTTTGCCGGATTCGCTGGCAGGCAGGTTGGTTCTCAGGTGGCAGGAGAAAATGCAACCGTTTTTTCTCACCCGGTAATAAAAAATCACCAGCTGCGGGCAATCGCACACTTTTTCAGGAACGCAATCGCATTTCGATTTGCCAAGCAGTGCCACGCCTCGTCGCTGAATGCCGAATTCAGAGTCTCAACAGCAAAAACCACAGAGGCACGCGTTCCGGTATCAGCCAAGCCGCCCAGGCCCTCCACTTCGGCAAGCGGCTATGTCCGGAATTTGTAGTCAGGAGAGAGAAATCAAAGCAGAAATTAGGAGTCGTTAGCAGAATCTATACCTTCGAATGCCCTATCAAAACGGCCTTTCAAATCTACTTCAACAGCCCTATCAAAACGGCCTTTCAAATCTACTTCAACAGCCCTACTTCAACAGCCACTACTTCAAATTCATTTTTATTATTGTTAATTCATAATAGTAGTACTTAGCATCCCAGGGGTAGGATGCTCCATACAGCGGGGTACAGCGCACCAGCATCTTTCAGGACCCGCGCTCATTAGGGCCGATTCGGCGATCTCCTGCTATCGCCCGATAAGGCGGCCCGGTCACACCTCAATCATCGGGCCTCATACCACCGGTCTGGCACTGCGCGTGACTTTGCGCCAGCCGGGCTCGCCTATGAATCTCCGTACCAAGACGTGGGTGATGACTATTTTTCCGCTGGTGGTCGCAACTGAATCGTCCCATGCGTCCGCAAGCACCGTACTTACAGCTCCGTAAAAGCAACGCTTGTACTCTTCATAGTCAACGCTGTGCGCCCCTTCGACGTGCGTCTTCAGCGCGCCACCCTTGCCGCAGTTCCGGCCACAGATGTTACACATCACCCCGTGGCCACTGCGCACCGCGCCCTTCTTTTTTCGCGCCAATGTTGCCTCCACGTTCCGCGAATTTTGGGAACGAATCTGGGAGCGGAACCAGTACCCGGCCACTCTCAACGTGCTTTTCCGTTTCCGAGATGTCTGCTACCGCCCTGATTCTACGAGCGTGCGGGCCTTAAAAGGGCGTTGCCCTACCAACTGAGCTACCCGCCCTGACCTGACCGGGGATTTTTGCACCAAGGTGGAATGAGAGAGAATCCACTTGGATGAAAAGCTGGTCATGCCATTGTTGGCCTAGTTGGGCCATTTCCACATCCATTCACAGGATGGCAAAGAACTCACTGGCGAAAATGGCCGGGAAAATCCAGATCGTATGGGGCGTTGCGCACAATATTTCCGAGTCGTCTCCTCCGCCCCTGCATGACCGGCACAGCACATAATGCAGTCAGATTAGTTGGACCGACAATACTCATCTTCCGGGTGCTGCTCGCATTCGCCACGTTCGGCCACCGTGCTTCTCCACTTCCGCTGGTGTTCAAGTTCACGGGTTTTTCGAGCCTTTTCTTTCATGGCAGCGGCGACGGCGTTCTGGTTTGTGAACTCATCATATTTGGATTTGCAGTTCGCCCTGAGTGTATTCAGATCAACAGTCCTCAGAGCGGGAGATTGGTAGGGCTTAGTCAGCGCGTCTTCAGCATAAGCCAGCGAAGCCTGTGCAAGGACTGCACCTTCCACGAATAGCTTGCCCGATGATTCCGCGCAATCGGATGGAGCAGTGAGGTACTGACGCTTTTCATAGAATGCGAAGTCAGACGTGCCATCCAGAATCTGGGACGTGCTATCTTGGTGGTTGATAGCCCACTCAACACTTTCAATCGCCTGCCGGATAGCGAGCACGCGACTTTCTTTTGATCGTCCACGACTACCATCAACATAGTGAGTCAAAGCCGCGTCGAGGTCTGCCACTTTTGACCGGAGTGCAACCAAAGATTCATGTCGAAGGCCGGAATCAACCCTGATCGCGGTTTTCTGTACTTCATCCCAGTCAGATTGACGCTCGAAGTAGTAATGCCCGCATAGCAGGAGGATTGCTCCAGCCATACCCAAGATTAGAATATCGCGAGTTTTCATCGCTTCCCTACTTCCAGGAAAGACTGAGGATGCGCGTTTCCAAGTGCCTGTTTTGTACTAGAGTTCGTCCAAGCCCCTGGCGCCAAATCGCTGTCCGGTTTTACAGGTAAACGCCAATCGCTGGTTATGTTCGTCCCGAGCGGCCTTCAGGGAGTGGAAGTTTATGTCCAGTCCCTCAGTCCCTCCATCCTCCCACGCTTATAGTCGGCTACAATCCCGCAGCAGGGAGGCGGAGCAAGGCGAAGCGATAATCACGCGAATCAAAGCCCCGACTCCGTTTCCATATCCTCTTCCCATGCGCCTGGCCCCAGATTGAGACTGACACTTTTGTACCGGGCTGCTGTTTCCCACAGGCCACCAGTTGCGTGAGCTCTAGTTCCTCGACGATTTCCTGAGTCATTGGCGCGCGGTGTTCACCCTTGGCTTCATCACAATGGCATCGGGTCCCGTTCCAACTGGAATTGTTGCAATCACCGTATTATCCAACGTGTTAATCACAGAAACCGTACTTGAAAGCTGGTTGGTCACGTAGAGAGTGGTGCCCTTCGCATTCAAGACCAATGCTACCGGATCAGTCCCAACCAATACCGATGCTATCACGCGGTTTCTCCTCAGATTGATCTCCTCCACGTCAGGCGTTCCGCCGAACAGGGCTGAGTCCGTAACGTAGGCGGCATGACCATTTGGCGTAATGACTATTGCCGTAGGCCGGGCCCCAACGGCGATCTGAGCCACCACCTTGTACGTTACGGTCGATATCTGGACAATCTGATTCAGCGTGAGCTCGGTCACGTACACGGAGGCATCGTCCGGAGCGACCGCAATACCATCGATGGCATCATTCAACACAATCGTCGTCACAACCTGATTGGACATCGCGTCGATCACGGTGACTCCGCCGTACGTGTTTGCATCATTCAACCAGAGATTCGAAACAAATACTGTCGCGCCATCTGGGCTAATGGCAATCTGCTCTGGATTCTTAACCGGAATCGTGGCCACGACTGTGTTTGTAGAGGTCTGGATTACAGAGACGGAACCTCCTCCCGAGTTGCCCACGTACACATATTTCCCATTTGGGGAAACCTGCAGGCACACTGGATCATTGTCGACGGGAATAGTCGCAACCACGGAATTTGTACTCGTGTTTAAGACGGAGACCGTACTATCCTCGGCGTTTGCCACGTATACCTCTGTCCCATCCGGCGTTTCCGATAGTCCCCAAGGTGCCGTCCCAACCGTGATGTCAGCCACAACAGTGTCTGTCGTAGTGTCGATGACCTGAACTGTTTTGCCCGTCCCGTCATTATTCGTTATTGCCACGTATGCGTACGGCTTCTGCTTAGCCGCAGCCAGTTGGGCGGCAACTCCCGGAGGCAGCCTCTGAGCATCGGCGTCGGGAAGGGCAATCGGTTGATTGGCGTAGACCACAGGATTGGATTGTGCCGTGACCAGCACCATCAGGAGAACGGCACACGAGAGAACGATGAACGAGCAGACGGCACGGGCAGACCTCATAACACCTCCATTTACTGTCTGTGGTGGAACCATACCTGGGAGAACGGAGACAACTTGCGACGGCGTGACATTACGATGGAACCCGCAGAAAGTCAGTGTCGATCATCGCCAGTTACCGTGACCCCCAGGGGCCGGATCCATTGAGTCAAACACTATGGGTGGGTAGCACAATTGTGGTCAAGGCGCAACATTCGCTGTCGTGGCCCGGAAACCCGGCAAGAAGAGAAAGCGACTCGATCCCAAAGCTGCATTCGGTGTCGTTCTACGCCAGCTCCGCGAAAAGCATGGATATTCTCAGGAGGCATTGGCCCATCGCGCCGGATACCACAGGAATTATATCGGCCAACTGGAGCGCGGTGAAAAAAGCCCATCGCTCGCCGCTCTGTTCAATTTCGCCGCTGTCTTCGACAAACGAGCATCTTCAGTGCTGAGATCGGTCGAGAAACTTGTGTCCGGGTGACGTTCCCGGCGTTGTGCAACGCTCCGAATCTTGGTCCGGAGCAGTGCTTAGGGAGTCCCCGTCTAATCATCTTGCCGGGCGGCTGCTCAATCTTGGTCGGTGTACCGCAGCCCAAAAGGTTTCCCCAGGAATCTAGCTACAAACTCGGTGTATTTGGCGCTTTCAATTTGCCTTGCCTTTTCATCGTAGTGCCAATCAGAGGGGCGGGGCTTTGCATCTGGGCAGGAATCGCAATGTACCCGTTTGAACTGCGTGTAGGCGATGTCGAGGTCTCTCCCCTCAACGTGATAATCGTGCAGTGTGCAGTGAATTACTTTTGATCCGACCGTATCAATGGCAAAAAGATGTCGTATCTCGCGGGCTGTGGGTCCCATTGCTCCTTGGGCGGCAAGCAGATGCTCGCAACGCACAAGAACCCGATCGGGACTGTTGTCCCTCGCTGCAATTCGAAGTTCTCGTACTAGGGGGGATTTCTCATCCGTCAGGTCCAAGCCAATCCCTGTTGCGATGTTCTGTATGACTTGCCAAATCGTGTCCCCTTGATAGTCTCCGGGAAGCTTTTCACCTCTCCAGCGTTTCTTGGCACGGTCAATAAGCTGAAATGCATCTGCGCGGTCTGCGTCGTCAGTTATGCCTCGAGCAGTTTCTTGTGCCCACCGAAAGGCATCTGAATTCTCGCTGTGAACGGTAAGCAGAGCGCTCAATATGGTAATCACAATCCCTTCGCTGTCGCGGGTTTCCGCACTGATCCACGCAGCCAGCTTGCAAATCTGAAGTGCAGAACGGGCAAAAGGAACTTCGTATTCCCGTAGTTCCTCCGAACGCAACAGAGTCAAAAAGGCTCCGATGGCCTTAACGATGTTAGTCAGTGCACGCCCGAGCGCCCACCGGTCGCTGTAGTTTGCCGAGTACCGCGCGAGGCGTATGCAGCGATTATATTTAGTGACAATTTGCCTCGTAAGGTTGGATCGTCGAGCGTACAACCCTAAGACCATCATCGGATTGCCGCCCATTTCGAGGTGCTGCCGGATAGCCATGAAGAGGCTGAAATTCTCGTGCACCATAATCTCCAACTCGGCGGCATGTCGAGCAATCAGTGCGTGAAATTTTAGGTAGTTTGGTCCGGATCGCGTCAACTTCTGGAGAGCCTTCGCATGTCTCAGGCCCAGCTTAGGTAGTTCATTCTGCGGTTTGCCTGCATGAACAGTCTCGTGATAATCGATAGCGTGCAACTGAATCTGCGCCCAAAATTTCACTTCTACAATCGAATCTGGATCCGCAATCACGGTTTCAGTGCGAGAACGGGCTTCGCCGAACTGCTGCTGTCGGTAGAAGTCGCGAATCTTTTTGAGCTTTAAGACATCATTCTTGTCCTGAAATGCGCGCGCCAATTTCTGCTGATCGGGGAGAAGGCGAAGGGATTCAGCAAATGATTGCGTTGAAGCAGAAACAAGTTCGCGGTTTGCCAGTGTCAAATACGCTTGATCAAGTTCGGAAAGCAGATCAGACGCCGATTGGGGCAATTCCTGAGAGGTTGGAATTCTTACTGTGATCGATCTCGCCGACGTATGGCTGATTGCACTAGCCAGATTCTTATCCAGTTGAGGAAAGTACCAATAGACTTTCTCGGTCGTCACGTCCGCATGAATCACGAGGACGGGTTGTCGCATATCCAAACCGTAATGACGCGCGTGATCAACGGATAGTTCTTGAGAAATAAATGTCCGATCAGTTGAGTGCTCGGAATGGCGGGAACTTTTCAACTGCACGTGAAACCATGCTCCGGTTGGATGACTCCCGTCAAACACCTGGACATTCGAATCAATACCATAATCCTCTTGCACATCGTTGAGTATCCACCCAAGTGTTTCTAGCGTAGTCCTCAGGAGTCGCTTGCCTGCACGGTCGATGTCGTGTTCTTCAGGTCTTGTAATCACAAAGCAAAGGTGTGTTCGTCGGTCGAATTCGATTCTAATTCATGACCGTTCTCGAGCTCCCACTGCCTTGCCTGTCCTATTGCGACCCTGCTGTCCCACCGCTTAGGTCGCTCTGCGTGCAGCCCCACCCTCAAGAAAGGGTGTGCTTCCTCACTCCGCTAAGCCATTGGTTGGTAAGGACCGGCTTTCCCTGTTTGCACCCTCCTGAAAGGAATACTTTCCTTGATAGCACTCTGGTGAGGTCACGTTCCGTGCCGTTGCAGGATTTCATGAATATCCGTGGGATTCCGCGAGACATCTGATGCCCACATACCGAACCCTCCGTGACTGTTCACGGCACGCACCCATTCACTAAGAAACTCGCGTTTCGTTTGCTGCTCCTGATTGTCCTGCCCCTTCACTTCCAGCACGAGCATTCTCCGGTTGGCGAGCCGAACCAAGTAGTCGGGGCGGAACTTTCGAATGATGCCCCTGAATGAATAGGTGATTTCAAATCCCAGATGATCATTCTTGACCCACGCAGCCACGAGCGGGCTGCGATCAAGCTCAAAGGCTTCGCTCGCTTCCCATCGGCTGTCGAATACGGCCATGTTGATGTGGGAGTGGTTGACGTGCTCGCTGGCCTTTCCCGTGTACCACGGCAGCATGTCGCCCGTTGCGCGGATTGGTCGCTCCGTGTCGAAAATCGGGACCAGCGCCGCAGTGTTTTCAAAATGAATCGCCTGCTTCAGATGTTCGGCCACGCTGCTCATGTGAAGCGTGATTATGATTCGGCGGCGCATCGGATCTTGATTGAACAGCGGCGGCTCGATCCGCAGCTTATCGCTCTCAATATACTTTTCAACGAGCCGGATCACCTGGGCAAGCAGATACTCGCGGTTGCCTTTCCAGGTTGTTTTCATTTGCTCGTAGATGTCGCTTGCGGCCGAGAACACAATCTTTTGCGTTCGGAATCTCTCTCCAAGCTCGCGCAAACTGATTTCCGAGAGCCGTGTAACGTCAGGTTTGCCCTCAATGATCGGCGCCAATTCAGCCAACGTCGGTGTTTCGTAGGCGTCGAGTGTGAGCGGCTTCGCCTTCGCCAAATCTAAAGTCAGGGTTGGCCGGTAATCGTGGTCGATACGAATCACGTTCGGCCACACGATCTCGTAGCGCTTTCGCTCTGGCAGCGCCTCAATTCTCGTTTTGGGAGCGGGCGGGGGCGGCGGCGGTTGATCTCCTCCGCCTTCGTGCGGGAGGAAAGTGAACGGCACGCCGAAGATGTTTACATATTCAGGCTGGAAGAACCCGGATGCCGGGTCGGTCTCATACGAAGTGCGCCGAAGGCCGCGGCCTACTACCTGCTCGCAGAGCAACTGCGAAGTGAACGCGCGAAGGCCCATGATGTGGGTCACGGTTTTCGCGTCCCAACCTTCAGAGAGCATCCCGACTGAAATCACGCTCTGAATCTTTTCCCCCGGCTGGCCCTTGATTCCGACCGTGTCCACTTGCCGGCGCAAAAATTCGGCCTGTGCTTTTTTTGAGAGCTTCTTGCGCGGCTCCTGCCCATTTGACTCGGCACCATTCGGATCGTCGCTATCGAGTTCGTCTGAATTGCCATCGGCAGGCTGCGCTGCCTTCAGGCCAAGTTGTACCGGCTCCTCCTCTTCTTCCGCCTGCTTCAACACATGCGAATCAATGTGAAGAATGCGCTCGGGGTCGCAAAGCTCATCAATGTTGATTCGCTTGTGGGTGAAGGCGTACTCCACGCGCGCCGCAGTATTCGTGGTATTCGCCACGGTAATCATGACGGGCGGGGTCGGCTGCTTTGCCTTTTTCCACGCCCGTGCTGTTTCGAGCCAGTCCTTGCCGAGAAAGTAGTAACCGTTGACGACCAGACCAGGAAGCGGAACCTGCGGTGCGGCTTTTCGGTTCACATCCGTTTTCACATCAGGGTCGCTGTAGATGTGGTAGAAGCGCGACTTGTAATCGGACCGAAGTTTCCCATCATCGCGAACCACCACGCGAGGCGTTTTAACTAGCCCGGACTCAATAGCGTCGTTCAATCCGAAGTCGCTCACAATCCAGCTAAAAAGAGTTTCCTGCCCGCTCTTCTTGCCGGTCGGAGCAAACGGTGTAGCCGTCAAATCAAAGCAAGTAAGAATGCCTCGCGCTCTCTGGATGCGATCCAGTCCGCCAACCCACTTGGTTGCTTCGTTCAACTCCTCTTTGGAGACGCCTGCGATTCGGGATTTCGGCGGTACTCGCCACGCGTGGTGCGCTTCATCATTGATGATGACAAGGTTCTGCGCGGAGGCCATTTCCTCCAATACATCGCGCACGTAAGCCTCGTCACTTTTCGGACCGCGCTTATCCACGCTGCGCTTTTTCCGAATCTGCTCTTCGCTTTCCCAATCCAGCTTGTGCCAGTTGCGAATGAGCACTCGGCAGGTCTGTCCCTGCCGGAGCTTGTCTTCGAGACCGGGCGGAACGATCTGAAATTCTGTGTAGTAGTTTCTGGGTTCACCCGGAATGAGTACCCGCAATCTGTTCTTGACCGTCAGGCCGGGGGCAATCAGCAAAATGTTTCTTGAAAATCGCTCGTCCTGCGGATACGTCACCTTGTTTAACACCTGCCACGCAATCAGCATGGACATCAGAATCGTCTTGCCTGAGCCAGTTGCCATCTTGCAACACAGGCGCGGGAACGGCCCGCCGTCGCTTGGCACTTCGATTCCCACCCGATCCGACGCGGGGGCTTCCGTGAGCCATATCAGAGTTTCAATTGCTTCTAGTTGGCAGAAGAAAAAGCGGCGGTTTGAATCGCGCTGCTCTGTATCACGCCAGTGCTGTAACAGCCGCTTGGTGATTCCGCTCGCACCTGCGTAATCCGACTCGCGCCACGCTCTCACGCGTGGCCTTATCTGGTTGACCAAGGGCAGTTCGATAAAAATGCCGGGATCATCAAAGGAGCGCGACTTCTCGGACGCACGGACATACCCGGCCTTTCTACGCTCCGGGTCACGCGTGAACAATCGCGTTTCGCGGTGGTAGTGCCAATGCTCGTGCGGCTCATCATAGGGGGAGTTGATGATGAGCTGATCTATCGTAGCGGAACCAACCTGTGTTTCTGTGCTCACTTCACGCCCACTACTTTCACGCTTTCAATCCCCGATCATCGATAATCTTGACCGCTATGCGCTGGTGGGGGCCGGGTTCAAATGGCAGCGAAATCTTGCCGCGATATTTCTCGATGAGATCGGAGTCAATCTCTGCTTTCAGATTTCGCGCGAGTTTGGCCCACCCTTCGCCATCATCCGCCATCGGAAAGAAAACCTGCCGCGGATAGAGGCTACGCCCGTCGTAATCGGTGTCGAGCAGCCACATCGCAATCTTGGAAGCGTCACCCGATTCAATGGTGCCGGTACGAGTGTCGTAATAATCAAAGCCCTGAACTTCAGCTTCCCACTTGCCCTTGTGATCGCCCTTTGTGATTTCGCGCACCTCAACATCTGGCCGTCCAACGAGCCAGTAGCTCTGATTTGAGGCCCGCTTCTTCTTCAAATCCTCTGTCAGCAAGTCCGCATTCATTTGAGCGGTCAGGAACGTCATGCCGGTTTTTTCTTTCGTGAGGCTGTCAATTTCGCGCGCGGCATCAGGGTCAAATTCAAACGCGGCGAACACGATGATCGCTGGGCGCGGGCTGAGGGTTCGCGCTTGTTCCCAAGCAAGTTCAACTTGGTTGCGGTCGAGCAGGCTGTACTCGGGGCCGAATGAAATGACAACGCGTTCCGGTTTCACCCCCTTCGTTTCCGCATCGGCGTGTAGCCAGCGCGTCCCGCCCAGCGGCTCAACCCGGACAAAGTCGATATGGTGTCCGCCCTTGCCGCGCAGTCCGGTCTTGAGTAGTTCGTCTCGCCATTCTGTATGGCGCAGCGTAGCGCCTTTCCGAGCAACTGATGCGTCGAGGAGGGGGCGTTGCGGCATCGCGGAAATCGCCGAGAGACTCTGCTCCCGCGCCGGAGCCTCCCCGACATCAATGTCGTCCAAGGATTGGACGCTCGGCGCGGGGACTGCTTCCATCGTGAATGGTCCGGTGACACGAATACGTGACTTATCCTTTTGGGGGTGATCGTAAAGGTCCTCTCCTTCGGCGTATCGTGCGACAGCCGAGTCAATCTGCTCCTGAGTCATGCCGTCCTGAATCTCAGGGTTGTTAGTGATCGAACGGAGCATGATATGCGGCACCTTTTTATAGACAAATCCGCTATCAACGCCCTCTTCTGGATGCGCCAAGTCGTAATAATCGAAAACTGCCGTCATAACGCGCTGTTTCGCCAGCGTGAGAGCAACGCGAGAGGTGTCGCAGGTTATCCATCGTCGCCCCAACTTTTCCGCACTCGCAGCCATAGTGCCGGAACCGCACGTCGGATCCAAAACAAGGTCCCCCGGATCAGTCGTCATCACTACGCATCTTTCGACAACTTTAGGGCTTGTCTCGACAACGTATTGTTTCTTCCGTCCAAATCCACTGATGGCCGTGTCGTTCCAAGTGCAGTCGATCTCAACCACAGGAAAATCGTCGCGGTATCTTTTGTAACGCAGCGTGTTGCCAACGAGCATTAACCGGTTTGCTGCGGCGAGTTTTGCCATGCCCCCGGTACTGACACCGGGCTTCCAGTGATTGTTGGCAGGACATTCGAAGGGCTGCTCGCGCCACTGAAAGAATCTTTCTTTGGGATCTGAAGGTGCGCCTTGCGAATAAAGGGTGTCGTGCGCGAGAATCCTGAGAGTTTTGGGGATAGAGTCCGGGTCCTCTAGTTCTTCATCGGTCATCGGGCGAGGATCGGCGCTGCCATCGATGGGTTCCACAAAGGTGTACTGGCCGCTCCCGGATTTCCCGGTTCGCTTCATTGAAGTCGGCTGATGGAACTTTTTGCGCGCCTTCTCTTTGTCCTTTGCGTACCAGAGCAGGTAATCTCCCGAAGAAGAAAGCAATGAGGTGCTCTGCCCGCCAGTCGTTCGATACCAAATCAAGCCGCAAACGTTCTCGGGCTTGAAAACGTCATCCAGCACTGATCTGACAAGATGAACATTCTCGTCTGAAATTTGGACAAAACAGGACCCCGAATCCTTCATCAATTCGCGCGCCAGCAGCAATCGGTCGCGGAGATACGTCAAGTAAGAATGGATGCCGAGTTCCCAAGTATCTCGAAATGCGCGGATCATCTCCGGTTCTTGCGTCAAGTCTTCGTCCTTACCATCCTTCACATCGCGCTTATTCACGAATGGTTGGAAGTTAGAGCCATACTTGATGCCGTAGGGCGGGTCTATATAGACCATTTGTACCTGCCCCGCCATGCCCTCCTTTTCAAGGAGCGAGTTCATTATCAGCAGCGAGTCGCCGGCAATCAGCCGGTTCGACCAACCATGCGCGTGCCTGTAGAAATCAATCGCGTCGTGCAGTGACATCTTTTCTTCGGGCCGCTCAAAAAGGGAAGGCTGCGTCGGCCCGCCGTTGCCGTTCCGTTTGCGGACCGCCTCAACGATTGTGCGCGGATCAATGGTCTCGTGGACGTGAAGGGAAACCGTCGGAACCTCGAATGACGCGTGTTCTTTCTTGCCAGCCCAGACCAGTTGCGGATCGAGGTGGGGATCGTAATCCAGTTCTTTGCCCGGCTTTACGTTCGGAACCGGCTCAATGTAGTCGTAAACCTTGTGAGTGGGGAGCGGCGGGTCGGTTTCCGGCGTGACCAAGCCAACCGGAGGATTGTTGACGCGCTTCTTCCCGGTATGTTCATACCGCTCGATGTGCCGCTTCTTCGGGTGATCATTTCCACCATTTTTTCCCCGCGCTCGCGCCATCTCCGCTTCTTCTCCTCCGATTTGCTTTCGGATGGGAAGATTCTAAGCTGAGAGGCATAGCAATGCTAGCGATTGGGGAACCGGCGAAGGCATTGCCAAATCCTCAGTCCGGATGCTTCCCAGCAGCGAGATTCGGCGTCCGTTGATCTGACCGTCCAACCCCGCCAAGGATTCCAATAGCTCGGACTCCCCGCCCCGACATGTCGGTCACCTTGACGCCATATCTCCGGCCGAGTTCTGTCAGGGAATCCATCGACGCTTTTTTCTGCGCTTTCTTCGACTGCTTCACTCGGCAATCCCTTCTCCAGTTGAATCGGCTACCAGCTTTGCGACCATCCACTGGCTCGTTGCAAAATCTTTCGCCAGCTTCCGAACGCTGACACCCTGCTTCCGCAATGACCGTATTCGTTCCAAATCTCCGGAACTGAAGTGCCGCAGTGCTGGCCGA
>Ga0181528_10001120_pt1 | contig 16896 bp, 13 predicted proteins | sample PEATcosm2014_Bin_47_FD_119742 | JGI IMG/M metagenome (GOLD analysis project Ga0181528, IMG submission 119742) | Peatland microbial communities from MTU Mesocosm Facility, Houghton, MI, USA - PEATcosm2014_Bin10_10_metaG | ecosystem: Environmental > Terrestrial > Soil > Wetlands > Peat | place...
AAAATAGAACGGCCCGCAAGCACTTGTGAGAACAAGGCCTGCGGGCCGCCCGGTGGACTGTTTGGGATTGACCAAGAGGTGGTCACTCTAACGTGGCCTCTTCGGCAACTCCGGGTCCCTGATAGCGCTCTCGACCGACCTGCGTCAAGCGCGTCAATCCTTAATCACCGGTAGTGTGCGGGCTGTAGCTCTCGGCGCAGTCCTTGCGAATTCCGCGCCCAAAGCCCCGCTTAGAGCAACCGCTCTAAGTCTCAGCCACCTCACCTGGTCTTTGGATACATCTACAACTGCCTTCAGAAATTGTCATCCGACCACCTCCTTTCCGGTGTAATCGCAGATTAGTACGGAATGCTGCGCGGCGTCAATCGGGGGAAGGATGTGTACCGTGCGAGGCAATAGAAACAGGGAAAAATGCCCGCATTCTATTTTCACGGCAGTCCAAACGCGTAAACTGCACTTCCTGCCGCGATGGCTACATATTCTTTTCCGTCCACGGAAAAAGCCATCGGCGGTGCATAGACCGCCCCGCCCATCTGGAAGTGCCACAGAGGCTTACCGGAGGCCGCGTCGAAGGCAATGCAGTTTCCTTCAGCATCGCCGCTGAAGACGAGCCCCCCTGCAGTCGAAAGTACGCCTGACCACGTCGGCGACGTGTGCTGGAACTTCCATTTCACTTCGCCCGTGGTCGGATCGATTGCCTTCAGAAATCCCAGGTATGGCCTGGCTTCTTCGGAAGGGAAATATGCACTGCCATAAAACGCGTGTCCGGCCTCGTACGGCTGCGGAGCGGTGCTGAAGATGTCGCATTGGTCGCGCGCCGTGACGTAGAACAACCCAGTCTGGACATCGTAGGTCGGGGCCATGAAATTGGTCGTTCCCAAAGCCCCGGGACATACTGTGTGTCCCTCGATCGTCGGCGAAGCTTCTTTCTTCGCTATCGGACGCCCGTCAGTATCCTTGGTGTCGCTCCATGTCTGCTTGCCGTAGGCCTCTGCGGAAATCAGCTTTCCATTCGTGCGATCGATTACGTAGAAGAATCCATTGCGATTGGCTTGCGCGATCAGATGCTTCCCGCCGGCGTCAACCATCACAGGAACCTGGGTTGCGTCCCAGTCATGTTCGTCGTGCTTGGTGAACTGGAAATACCAATTCATCTTGCCGGTGTCCGCGTTGAGCGCGAGCAGGGAATTGCTGTAAAGATTGTCTCCGGCGCGCCCCTCGCCACGATTCGAGGGCGAAGGATTGCCCGTCGGCCAGAAAATCTGGTTTGTTGTCGGATCATACGTTCCTGTGTTCCACGCAGGAGCTCCGCCAACCTTCCATGAATCGCCTTCCCACGTATCGTGTCCCGGTTCTCCGGGCCCGGGCACGGTATAGAGGCGCCATTTGCGCTCGCCTGTGTCGGCATCGTAGGCGTCGATAAATCCGCGTACTCCGTACTCGCCTCCGGAAATTCCAATCACGACGAGATTCTTCACGACCAGCGGCGCGACCGTGAAGCTGTGTCCGGTGCGATAGTCCGCGGAAGTCGCGTCCCAAACAACATTGCCAGTTTTGGCGTCGAGAGCGATGACGTGGGCGTCCAGCGTTCCCATAAATACTTTGTCGCCGAGAATTGCCAGCCCTCGATTCACGTGCCCGCAGCATGGACGAATGTCGCTCGGTATTTGCCGCTGGTACATCCAGATCGGGCGACCAGTGCGGGCATCAAGAGCGAAGGCGCGATCATCTTGACCCGTCGCATAAAGAATTCCGTCAACCGCGAGTGGCGAGGTCTCGAGCTTTCCCGTTGCGCCAGTCTGGTACACCCACTTCGCGACGATCGTGTGCGCGTTCGTTTTATTGATCTGGTCGAGCCCGCTGAAACGCTTTCCAGAATAGTCGCCGGAATAAGTCATCCAGTTTTGCGGCTCTTTCGCGGAATTCACGAGCCGATCAAAGGTGACTTGAGCGCCGGTAGGAATGATCGTGATGAAGAGGACGAACATTCCGGCCACAACCGCGCGGTAGGCGCAGCGGTGGAAGAGAGGCCCTTCCAGGGCCGCGTTACGGATGCAAAAGATAATGGCCTTCAGGCCCTGCGTCTCGGCGGGTCCCTTCATTTCGCCCCCACGCTGACCAGGAAGGCCAGGATGTCGTCCAGATCCTTGTCGCTCAGAGTGCTGATGTTATATGCAGGCATCGCCGACTGCCGCGTTTTCTGAAATGAGCGCAGCTTGTCTTTCTCCAGCAGATGAATCTGTTCGCTGGTGTCCATGATCTGTACGGTGAAACTGTCTTCGTTGAGGGTCACGCCCTCAATTTCTTTCCCATCGGCGGTTACAGCCGTGACGCTCTCATATTCTTGGGGAAATTCTTTCGTTGACTCTGTCAGGCCCCACGCCAGCCGGTCGCTTGGATTGCGTACCGAGTCGATGAGCGCCGCGCGCGTGCGCGAAGCTCCGACGGCCGTTAACTCGGGCCCGAGTCTGCCGCCTTTGCCGTCGACCATGTGGCAAAGCGAGCAATTTGCGTCACCGTAGAACAGCTCTTTACCATGCGCGGCATTGCCCTGCGAATTGACCGGAGCTTTCACTTCCTGGCTGCGGATGTAGGTAATGATTTGCCAGATCTCTTCATCGGTCATGCCGACGCCTTGCCCGTTGGTGCCATTCGCGGGCATCACCGTCCCGGGAATCCCGTTGCTGATGACCTGAAACATATCGGCGTCGGAGTGAGTGTGCTTCTTCTGCGCGCTGGTAAGATCGGGACCGCGGCCTCCGCCATGAGCACCCAGTCCGTGACAGAGGGCGCAGTTAATGCGGAATTCGTACTCACCGGCTTTTGCCGCCTTGGCATCGCCACCGAATGGATTGCGGTCATCCGCGGCGTGGGCCAAAGTCCCCAGAAACACGAATCCGACCAGTGCTACGAGACAACGTGTGAGCATGGATCGCCTTCCTCGGAAAGTTGCCGCATTCTACGACATCGTCTGCGGATTGAGGCTTTGGAAAACTCGGTCAAATCCCAAAAGTCTGGCCGTCCCCGGGCGTACATGTCCGAGAGGTATCTGCCTCCTGCACTTTCGGGTATCTACACTGAAATCCTGCCCCGTGCACGCCGATGACTGTAATTGCGGGGAAGAGAATTTCTTAGGCGGGCAAGTTACTGATCCTTCAGCCTTTCCAGTGGAACGCTTGAGGCTGTGGAAGGCCTAGATGAGCCAGCACGCGGTAAGCGAATTCACGCGCCATCTCATCTAATGAAGCAGGACGGTAGTAGAACGCCGGAATCAGCGGAAAGATCGTGGCTCCGGCATCGGCCGCCCGGTACATGTTGCGAATGTGGATTTTGTTGAGCGGCGTTTCGCGAACGCAGAGCACCAGCGGACGTTTTTCTTTTAGGGAAACATCTGCGGCGCGCTCGATCAGTTGAGCAGCGACTCCGTTTGCGATGCGGGCTAAGGTGCCCACGCTGCAGGGGATAACAACCATGGCGTCAGCGGGATAGGAGCCGCTGGCGATGTTGGCTCCGATGTCAGTGTTGGATTGAACTTGAATCTTGCGCATCGAGCGGTTGCGGGAATTTGCGGAAGACGTTCCAAGGATCCGTGCAACGAGATCGGAGCGGCCTTTGAGTCCGAGTTCTTCGGCCATGACGCGGAGAGCGCTGTCGGAAGCGATGAAGTTCACGGTTTCAACGCGTTTATCGCGTTCGACGGCTTGCAAGAATTGCCGGAGAAAAATAGCTCCACTGGCTCCGGTGGTCGCGATGGTCAGGTTCTTCGGCGGGTAGTTGGGCAATGTTGCCTCGAAGTTGGAGCATAGGGAGGCATCGGTAGAGAAGTCAAGGCGGGTAGCAAGCGACGGCTGAGAAAGCATTAAGAAAAATGGCGTCCACGTCAAATCTCCGGTCTCGCCGCAGTGCAGCGCAGCTCCACGCTCTGGCGGGAGTGGAACGTGAAATCCGGGTGCAGGATTCACACAACCGCCGCAAATATCTGCGCGATTTCAATCAAGCGTTCCGCAATTACGAATCTGTACTCGACGCCGAGCAACTCCGCGACGCTGTGCGAGGCTCTGACGTCGTCCTAATTGGTGATTACCACGCGCTGCCGTCGGCACAACGTCAGGCTGCATCGCTGATGGAGCAGCGGGCGCTCGCCGGGGACCGTCCGGTGGTTCTGGGGGTCGAAACCATTTTCGCGCGCGATCAGCACATTCTCGACGAATGGTGGCGACGGGAGATCGATGAACAGGAATTCCGCCAGCGTATTCGTTTCGACCTCGACTGGGGATATGACTGGGCGCCGTTCTACGAACTGCTCGTAACGGCTCGTGATCACGCTGAAGCTCTCTACGGCCTCGACTGCATGCCGCGCGAAGACCTGCGCAAGATTGGCGCGCGAGACCGTCATGCCGCAATCAAGCTTGCCGAAATCCGAGAATGGCATCCCAACGCCGTCATCTTTGTTTTGTTTGGTGAATCGCATCTCGCTCCCGCGCACCTGCCGCGCGCGCTGCAGGAGCAAATGCCCGGCGCTAAGGTGCTCACGGTTCTGCAGAATATCGACGCCCTCTACTGGCGCGCCGCCGGGGAACGCGCCGACAAAGTGGAAGCCGTTCGCGTGAACGACGATGTGATCTGCGTATTCAACGCAACCCCGCTGGAAAAATACGAAAGCTATCGCCTGTTTCTCGATCAATGGAGTCGCTGCGATGACGGTCCGGATTTCGCTCCGACCATCTACAACCTGATCGACAGCTTGGCGAGATTCCTCGAGATCAACCGATATTCGCCTCACAACGGCACGCAACCAAAATTTCTTGTGGACATGATGCCCGAAGTTTACGGCGGGACATCCGACGCTATATTAGGCCGCCTGCTATCGCGCAAGGGTATCAGCGAGCAGGATCGGCAATCTTTGCTGACGGCAGTCGAACATCGAGGCAGCGCTTATCTACCGCAGGTGAACGCTTTCTATATCCGCGAATTCCAGATGATGCACGCGGCTGAAGATATCACTCGTTTTCTGCATCACGCGTGCCAGGGATTGCCGCGGCGTTTGAATGGCCAGTCGACGGAAGGCCCGGTTTCCGATCCGGAGAAGTCGCAAGTTCAAAGCACTGATCGCTTCTATCGCCGCGTCATCGAACATGCGGTGGCTTACTTCGGATCGCGAGTGCTCTATCCTTCTCGTCCCACGCCGTCTGCCGACGTCGCGCCTCAACCATCGCGGAGCGGCTGCGAGAAAGCAGCACAAGCGGCGATCGAGGCAGATGCCGAGAACTTCGAAGCTGCCGCCGAGGAATGGGGTTATCGCATCGGAAGTCAGATCTACGACGCCTATGTCGCCGGCAAAGTGGCTCCCAGCGGTGTGCGGCGTCTCTTCCTCACGCATCTCGACGAACCTGGGATTGCACGGAAAGTGTGTAGCACCGTGATTTCCAAACTTCGTTCAATCGCCCGCCCGCAGACACGCGCCGCACACGCTTGATTTTCTTTTTAGTTCCTGCGTGCCCCCTTGCGGTGAAATCTTCTCGGAGTGCTAATCTAGAACTTACCTGGTGGACGCCGAGACCGGGCTCTGAGTTTTCCTTGAACGCCGAATCCATCCGCAAGCTGTTCGAGCAAGTACGCAAGCAAACGCTCTCTCCCGACGAGGCCGTCGATCGCCTGCGCCATCTGCCATTCGAAGATCTCGGCTTCGCGAAAGTCGATCACCACCGCGCCCTTCGAGCTGGCATGCCGGAAATCATTCTCGGGGAAGGGAAGACGCCCGCTCAGACGGCAGCCATTTTTGCACGCTTGGCGAAGCACGGCGGAAATGTGCTGGCAACGCGCGCGAGCGAAAAACAATTCGCCGCCGTGAAGAAGAAAGTCCGCCGCGTTGAATTTCGCGAACTGGCTCGCGCGATCGTCTTGCAGAAAGACTCCACGAAATATGGAAAGGGTGTGATTGCAGTTGTCTCTGCTGGAACTAGTGACATCCCGGTTGCCGAGGAGGCAGTCGTCACCGCGGAGATGATGGGCAATGAAGTGGAACACTTCTACGACGTTGGCGTCGCCGGAATCCACCGGCTGCTGGCCAATCGCGAGGCGTTAACCAAAGCGCGCGTTGTCGTCGTCTGTGCCGGCATGGAAGGCGCCTTGCCCAGTGTCGTCGGAGGCTTGGTTGGTGTTCCCGTCATAGCTGTTCCAACAAGCATTGGGTACGGCGCGTCGTTCAAGGGGATGGCAGCGCTCCTCGGCATGCTGAATTCGTGCGCATCGAACGTGAGCGTGGTGAATATTGATAACGGATTCGGAGCAGGCTACGTCGCTTCGCTCATCAACCGCTTACCTTGATTCCCTAAAGGAGTACGGATGCCTGTCACACTCTCTCCAGAAGTAAAGCAGTTGATCGATCGTCCCAACTTCGCTCATCTCGCGACACTTATGCCCGACGGCTCACCAAACGCGACGCCGGTTTGGATCGGACGGGATGGCGACAACATTATCGTATGCACTGGCGAAAATTCGCTCAAAGGAAAAAATACGCGCCGTGATCCGCGCGTGGCGCTGTCGATTGTCGACTTCAAGAATCCTTACGAAGAGGTACAGATCAGAGGCCGTGTGATCGAGCGGCGTTCTGACCCTGATCTGAAGGTCATGGACCCAATCTCGCAGAAATATACCGGAAAGCCTTTCCCCATGCGTCAGCCTGAGGGACGCGTTGCTCTTGTCATTGAAGTGGAGAAAGCACGCTACACGAAGCTGCCGTTCGAACACACGCCACCAGCGAAATAAAAAGGCGCGGCTCGTGGCCGCGCCTTTTGTTCAGCAATAGTGGTACTTACGACTTTCCAGCCACCTGCAGTTTGTTCTCCACGCTGAACGCGCCAAAAATCTGTCCGGCGCGAATGCCAGCGATGTTCTTGTCGGCATTGTTGTCGACCTCTCCATACAGCGTCACGTGTCCGTTGGCGACGATGATGCGGATCGGCCGCGCTGGATCCATGGCGTACCGGCTCAGCACCGGGTCACGATAGATCGCGCGCATCGCCCGCAAGCGGATGCCGTCATCGAACATCGAGACTGGTGCGATCGAGACGTGATCGATCACGTCTTTAACACCCGGCATATTCGCAATGTCAGCCATTGCCTCGTCGCGGCCAATGCCGGTTCGATCCTGGCCTTCCACCGTGACCACGCCATCTTTCACGCCAATCGCGAAGTAATTAAACGCGCTGTCATAGCCCGATCGCACATACGTCAGCTTCGTCGCCAATTTATCTTCCAGTTGAGCGTCTGGCACATCCGGACCTTCCACCATGATCAGGTTGCGCACGCCCTGCACATTGGCTGTCTTACGCGCCAGCTTTGCGGCGTCCAGCTTACGCTGATAGAGATCGACCGTGCCGGTCAGGGTTACGATTCCATCTTCGACGCTAGACTTCACGTTGCCGAACTGCTTTTTCGCCGCCATCTTGTGTGCAACAACGTTCTGAATCTGTGCGTCATTACGCGAGGCTGTTGCGCTCTGAGCCATCAGCGTTGCGCTCAAGAGCCCCACCGCCAACAGCGACCCTGCCGCCGTCATCCAGCTTTTCTTTCTTTGAACAGTCATAAAGGTCACCTCCGACCTTGACGAATCTTTACTAATTAACTGCCTGGTTAATTCTTGGATGCGGAGGTATATGGCTAAGATGCACGATTGAGCGCGGCCACCGCCGTTTGGGAGCGACAAAAGCGCGCAACTTTTGCAGATAAAATGGGTTTATAAAGTCAGTGGTGAAATGCCGCGCGCCTTTGTGTTTTTCTTGGAGGAGCGTGTGCTGTGTCGTATCACTTTCCCAGCCCCGACCAGTCTGTCAACAAAACCGGCTGCCCGTTTTTCACGATCGTTGCGTAAACGCTGTCGAATCCTTTGTGATCCGAGGCGCTGTAACTGAGAATCAGCTTGGGGCCAAGCCCGATATTCATTTCGTGAATCGACTCAATACCCGAAATGAATTTCTCTCGTGAGGGATCCTTGCCGGCGCGTTTCAGCCCTTCCACGAGCACCATCGCATCCACGAAACCCTCAAAACTGACAAAACTCGGCGTCGCCGATGGATTGTATTTCGCTAAATATTTTCGGTACAGAGCGACCGTGGGATAGTCGGTTCGATCGTAGGGAGGAATCACCTGCGTAATGATTGTTCCCTCTGCGTCCGGTCCGGCTTCCTTAATGAACTCTTCAGTCCCAACGAAAGATACAGTCAGAAATTGCGGGCGCCATCCCGACTCGTGCGCTTTCTTGACCGCGGCCGCCACCGGCGAATATGGGCCCACAACCACGACCGCCTGGGGGTGCGCCGCCATCACATCTCTGAGCCCCGCATCCACGTTCGTCGCATTTCGCTCAAATGTTCCCAATCCAACCGGAGTGGCATTGTGTTTCTGCAGGGCGAGTTTCACGCCATCGAGCACCGTTTTGCCGAAGGCGTCGTCCTGGTAAAGCACGCCGATCTTGTGGACTCCGCTCTCCCACAGTTTATCGACTTGCTCTTTGGTCTCGTCGTAATAACTCGCCCGTACGTTGATGATGTAGTGCTTGAGCGGCTCATAAAGCATCTGCGCCCCGGTGAAGAGTCCGACAACCGGAATCTTCTCCTCTTGTGCCATCGGTACGTACACCTTTGCCGTCGGAGTTCCTACAAAAAACCCCAACGCGAATACGCCTTCTTTCGTCATGCGTTTGAAGCACGCCGGTGCCTTTTCCGGATCATAGCTGTCGTCAAAGGCCAGCAGTTGGATCTTCCGCCCGAAGATTCCGCCCTCGTCGTTGACGGCGTGCAGATAGACGGTTGCTCCCATCACGGTCTGCTGTCCGAGGAAATGCGTCGGTCCATCCAGCGCCGAGCAAGAGCCGATCAGAATGCTGTTGTCGGTGACTCCGGGCGTCTGCGCAAGCGCCGACGAGACCGTGATGGCAAGGATGGAAAGCAGAAAAAACGCGAAGCGCGAACCAACAGCGACAGTCTCCGTCCTAAAGCGGCACATGTCTAGCTCCTCTCGCCAAGCATTTCCCCCGCACAGGGTTGCACTTGCCGAGACTTCCAGGGTTTAACTGCGTGAGATACGTGGCGTCATTGTGGCACGTGAAATAGCTTGGCGCTATAACCACGCGACTACCCAAAGTAGTTGTACTTTCAGCAGGGCATAAACACCGTCCCCTTTTGATCCGCACCATTTCGGGATTACCCCCGTAACTTTCGAACCAGTGACCTGCGATCTACGCTATTTACTGCGATTTTCTGAGGGGGGAATTCGCAGATGGGCGATCGTGTCACTCAAAACGGAGAGCAGGACCTCGCCCGCGCGAGTCGCCTGAAAAGGGCTTTGGAGAGCGGCGCCCCACCGTCCTTCCTGTCCCCGGTACCCTCTACTCCGAAAGCCAACGGTTCCTGCTCGGAAGCGTCCTGCCCGGCGCCACCTTTGCTCAGTCAAGGGCAGCACGTAAAGGATGCGGTAGCGCATTCGCAATTCCTCGAACAGATGTCCCAGGCATCGCCGGACGCTTTATGCATCGCGGACCTGGACCATCGAATTCTCTGGGCCAATAAAACCTTCGCGCTAATGTTCGGCTACAGTCTTGCCGAGATCCTTGGGCAGCCGTTGGAAAATCTGGTGGTTCCCCCAGATCGCTTGGCGGAGGCGCGGTGGATCGCTGAAGCCCTCGCTAAGGGCGAACCCATCACTCTCGAGACCAAGCGGAGAAAAAAAGAAGGTGCATTGCTGGACGTTTCTGTCTCCTGCGCGCCCCTTCTGCAGGATGGCAAGTTCGTCGGCTTTTACGCGGGATATCACGACATCTCTGATCGCAGGCGAGTCGAGGCGCTCAGTTCCGCGCTGTATCGCGTTGCTGAAAAGAGCAGCAGCGCGCATGATCTGCAACAATTTTTCGCTGCCGTTCACGGCATCGTCGATGAGTTGATGTATGCGCGGAATTTCTATATCGCGCTGTACGACCCCGTCACCGAACTACTCAGCTTCCCCTACTTCGTCGACGAACAGGATGCCGCCCCTGGTCCTAAAAAGCTGGCGCGCGGGCTGACCGATCATCTCATCCGCACGGGAGAGTCTCTGCTGGCCACTCCCGAAGTGTTGCAGACCATGGAAGATCGCGGCGAAGTGGCGCGCAACGGATCACGATCTCTCGATTGGATGGGCGTTCCTCTACGGGTCAATAGCCATACGTTTGGCGCCCTGGTCGTGCAGACATATTCCAAAAACATTCGCTACGGCGAGCGCGACAAGGAGATTCTCACATTCGTCGCGCGCCAAGTGGCAAGCGCGGTCGAGATCAAGCGGAACGAGCAGGCGCTGCGCCGCTCCGAAGCTCGCTACCGTTCGCTGGTGCAGAGCTCGGTTTACGGCATCTATCGTTCCAGTCTCGAAGGGCGATTCCTCGATATCAATCCTGCGCTCATCACGATGCTGGGCTATGAATCTGCGGAGCAGGTCCTGCTGCTCGATCCGGAGAAAGACGTGTTCGCCCTGCCCCAGGAGCACGCGCGCCTGATCGAGGAATTCCGCAGGACCGGCCGCCTCGACGGAATCGAAGTGAAGTGGAAGCGCAAAGAAGGGAACACAATCACTGTACGTATCAGCGGCCGTGCGGTCAGCAGCGCCGACGAGCCCGCTGATGTGCTCGAGGCAATCGCTGAAGACGTCACGGACCGGCGCGCCCTCGAGGATCAGTTCCGCCAGGCGCAAAAGATGGAAGCTGTGGGACGCCTCGCAGGCGGCGTCGCTCATGATTTCAACAATCTTCTAATGGTGATCAGCGGATACGCCGAGGTCATCCTCGCCAAGCTGCCACTCGAACATCCTCTTCACGAAAAAGGGCGTGCGATCCAGTTGGCGGCCGACCGCGCTACCACATTGACGCGGCAATTGCTTGCCTTCAGCCGCAAGCAGCTGCTGGAACTGAAAGTCGTCGATGTAAATGCGATTGTGCAGGACATGGAGCGCCTGCTGCGTCCGCTGATTGGCGAGAACATCGAACTCGTAACCATTCTGGCTCCAACTTCGCCGCACACCCGCGCTGATGCCGGGCAACTCGAACAGGTGTTGATGAACCTGGTCGTCAATGCCAAGGATGCGATGGCCGGCGGAGGCAAGCTCACCATTCAAACGCAGATCGTTGTCATGGATGAAAGCCATCGCCGCGGCCAGCAGTTCATTCGCCCCGGTGTTTACGTCATGCTCTCCGTTAGCGACACGGGGACGGGCATGGACAAGGAGACTCAGTCGCGAATCTTTGAGCCCTTCTTTACGACGAAAGAAAAAGGCAAGGGAACCGGGCTGGGCCTCTCCACCGTATACGGAATCGTGAAGCAGAGCGGAGGATACGTCATGGTCCAGAGCGAACAGGGACGCGGGACTTCCTTCCACATTTATCTGCCGCAGGTGGAAGGAACGGCTGAAAAGAGCACCACGCCGGCGCCGGATCCTGCACTGGGCGGAACTGAAACGGTATTGTTAGTGGAAGACGAAGAATCCGTTCGCCAGCTCGTGCGCGACACGCTTGCGGCCAAAGGCTACCAAGTGCTGGAGGCTGACAGCGGAGAGGCTGGACTGGCTGAGGCCGCGCGTTATAAGGGGACCATCAGCCTGGTCATCACCGACGTCGTCATGCCGGGCATGAGCGGCAGGGAACTGGTGAAGAATCTTGCGCAAACACGCCCGGAGACGAAGGTGCTCTATCTTTCGGGTTACACTGAAGACGCGATTGTCAGCGACGGATCCATTGAAAGCGGCACTGCCTTCCTGCAAAAGCCCTTCAGCCTGCAGAGCCTTTCGCGAAAAGTCAGGGAAGTGCTTGGATAGTACCTGCTTCGTCGACCCCGTCATCCCGCGGAATTTTGATTCGGCGTGCCTTCCATGCAACTTTTTTCGCGCCTAGGCGTCCTATTTGATTGAAGATAGTAGTTGGACGAAATCTGTTGGCTGCTGGCTGGCGTATACATACTGGGGTTCCTGATGCTTATCAAGAAAGAGCAAAAGATTCGCTCGTCGGAGATCACTCCGAAAAGCCTGTACCTGAATCGGCGCAAATTTCTGGCCGGCGCTGCCATCGCCGGAGCCGCCGCTGCCTCGGGCATTGCACTGCGCGAAACGATCAACCCTTCGGCCACGGTTCTTGCGGGAAACAAGATTAACGGCATTCAGAAGAGTTCGTTCAGCACTACCGAGACGATCACTCCCTACAAAGATGTCACGCACTACAACAATTACTATGAGTTCTCGACCGAAAAGGACGAGCCTGCTGAACTGGCGAAGAACTTCCGCACGCGTCCGTGGAAGGTGAAGATCGACGGCTTGGTCGACAAAAAGCAGGAACTCGATGTGGACGAGATCATCAAGATGGCTCCTCCTGAGGAGCGTATTTATCGTCATCGCTGCGTTGAAGGATGGTCGATTGTTGTGCCTTGGGTCGGCTTTTCATTGAGCGAACTCATCAAGCGCGTGAACCCGACCAGCAAGGCGAAATATGTCGAGTTCACCACGCTCATGGATTTGCGACAGATGCCGGGCCAGCAGCGCGCGGTTCTACAGTGGCCCTACGTCGAAGGTTTGCGCATGGACGAAGCCATGCACCCGCTTGCGCTGCTTTGCTTCGGCATGTACGGCGAGGATCTTCCCAACCAGGACGGCGCGCCCATCCGCATGATCCTGCCCTGGAAGTACGGTTTCAAGAGCGCGAAGGCGATCGTTCGTATTCGCTTTACCGACAAGCAGCCGGAGAATACATGGAATCTCTCGGCACCGCGAGAGTATGGTTTTTACGCCAACGTGAATCCGAACGTGGACCATCCCCGCTGGAGCCAAGCCAAAGAACGCAGGCTCGGCGAATTCTTCAAGCGCCCCACATTAATGTTCAACGGCTACGATCAGGTGGCGAGCCTGTATAGCGGGATGGATTTGAAAAAGAATTTTTAAGGGCAGTGGCTAGTGATCAGTGACAAGTGACTAGAAGGGCTGAGCCGAGCCGTTAATCAGTGCTGACCGATCACTGGTCACTAGCCACTATTCACTAACCACTGCTTCTCAAATGCCTCGCTACCTAAAACCCGTTCTGTTTCTCGCGTGCCTCGTGCCGTTGGCGCTGCTTGTCTGGCGCGGATTTCACGCCGGACTCGGCGCGAATCCGATTGAAGCCATCACGCACAGCACGGGAGACTGGACTCTGATCTTTCTGCTCGTGACGTTGTCCATAACGCCGCTCAGAAAAATCACGCGGCAGTACTGGCTCATCAGCTGGCGCCGCATGCTCGGGCTGTACGCATTTTTCTACGGCACGCTACACCTGATGACCTACGTCTGGCTCGACAAATTCTTCGACGTCCACGAAATGCTGAAGGACATCGCCAAGCGCAAATTCATCACCGCGGGCATGACCGCTTTTGTGCTGATGATCCCGTTGGCCGTGACTTCGACGAAGTGGGCGATCCGAAAGCTGGGAAAGCGCTGGCAAATGCTTCACCGCCTGATTTATTTCAGCGCTGCCGCCGGAGTGATCCACTACATCTGGCTGGTGAAGGCAGACTTGAAGAAGCCGCTGGAGTATGCAACCGTGCTGGGCGCGCTGCTCTTGTATCGTGTTGTCGCGTGGGTCACTGCGAATGCGAAGCGTGGATCGAGTGTCGGTGCGGCGAGCAAGATTGGAATATCGGAGACATAGGGCAGTCGTGCGATAAAGAGCCGAAGGGTTGGAAGAAAAAATAGGGCGCGGCTCGAGGCCGCGCCCTTTTGCTGAGCTTTAGCGATTGTCTACTTCAGCTTCTTGAAGGACGACTTTGCTCTGATCAGTGGCCTCACGACGAACATGTGGGGCTTAGCCACCGCCGAGGAAGACGCGCTGGGATTTTGCGCCACGAAGACTCCCATCGCAACTTGGCCAGTGGCGTTGTCCGTTTCAATAAACGGGAAGGTTGTCCCGTCGACGGTGTAGTACGTAATGCCGAAGCCACCGTTGAGGGTAGTGTTCGAACTGGTGCCGGCGTTGGCGGCGATCTGCCCTCGCCCGTTGGAGTCCGGGGTGGTGTAAGTCCCGCTAAGGGCCAACCCGAAGTTTGGTCCGACGCCGGTCGCGTTTTCGTCAATCACCCCAGTTACAGTGGCTCCGCTAGCGCTCGTCGCGAACTCGGCAATGTCGTCTACCTCAACACTGTCAGTCTGGTTGAAGCCCGAAAGATTCAGTCCGTATCCCGCTGACGTCGAGAACGTTGAGGATGCCGTTTGAGTGTACGCTGCGCCAGACATAATGCCAGAATCGTCGATTTCCAACAGCAGGACACCACCGCTGGAAGGATAGGCTGCATATTCCGTTCCTCCGACAAAGTTTGAGAGACTACTCAACGTATAGCGGCCCGTCTCCCCGGATGCAGATGCGTATACTCCGGAGAAGGAGACGGGTGCTGCCGAAACCGATCCAGCATCATTCACATCCTCCGTGGACGCGCTTGTGATATTACCGGCCCCGTCCGTAACCATGAAGCCTCCCGCAGCGACCGGAGCGGAGATCCCCCCCGCCAATGTGAACGCCAAAGCTCCAGTTGGTATCGTAGTGCTGGTCTGCGAGTATGCATCCCCATTGAACGTTGCAAACTGGTCCATCTCGATAAGCTTAAGATGGGTGGCGTCAATTGCGAAGGCGTCAAAAGTGAGCGTGCCGAATGGTCCGGTGGTCAACGTTGTTGATGGAGTAGAAGATGGGCCAAGGACAACCTGACCCGTGAGCGCTTCATCCGGATAAGCGAGACCGCCGCTGTTGGAATCCTCTAGCCCAGTGAAAGTACCGCCGCTCCCTACAGTGAAGTTTCCAACCGTGACGAATGAGCTTCCGCTGCTGTAGGACGCGCCGAACATACTGAACGCATAGGATCCGGCAGGTGAAACACTGGCGGTCTGCGCGTCTAATGTCCCGCTGCCGGTTGCGGTGTTATCAAACTCCGTCACCAGTCCGTGCGAACTGTCCTGCAGCACGAAATCGAGAACGATACTGCTGCCAAGAGGAGTGGTGACATTCAGTGTGGCCTCTCCGCGTCCATCCACGCTGACCTTGTAGGTGCTGTTACTTCCCACGGCGAGGTTGGGCGCCGGAGCGGTGAATTCCACATCGTTCATATCAATCGCGCCAGCGGTGATCCCGCCTTGGCCATTTGCAGTAATCGTGCCGGCGATCGCATATGGAGCTCCGTTGGCGTCGACGCCTGAAACCGACACGACATACGTGCCATTCAGATTGCTGGCGCTGAAACTGCCGCTCGGCGGCGGAGTTGGATTGACAATGCTGGAAGCGTTGCCGCAGCCGGCGAGAACGGCGAGTGCGGACAGTGCGATCGGTAGTGCGATCGATAGAATGATGCGATTGCGAAGCGACATTGGGGGTCCCCCTGAACGAGTGATTCACGCAGACTTGAGTCTTCTGGTTTCAGATTAGCACGCGTAAGTTGCCGCCTGAGTTAACCCGAACCTGGAGAATAAGTAGCGGAGAGAAGCCCGAATTTCCAGGCTTTACATGTTTTTACCATCGGGCAACTTTTTCTGACAAAACGTCAACATAAGCGCTTTTACGGATGCACTTCAGCCTCTTGTCCCGCCAGTTGCCGCAGTGAATCTTCGTAGGGAGCGCGGGCGATTCCTTTTTCCGTGACGATTGCCGTTACATATTTTGCAGGCGTCACATCGAAGGCTGGATTTTCAACACCGACGCCGTCGGGAACCATCTGCTTCCCGGCAATATGAGTGACTTCTTTGCTATTACGCTGTTCGATCGGAATCTGGCTCCCGTCGACGCAGGCCAGATCGACCGTCGAGATCGGAGCCGCCACGTAGAAAGGGATCCCGTGTTCTTTCGCCAGGATCGCGACCGTATAGGTGCCAATCTTGTTGGCGACGTCTCCGTTGGCCGCGATGCGGTCCGCTCCGACCACGATGGCTCCAATCTTGCCCTGCTTCATCATCGCGCCCGCCATGTTGTCGGAAATCACGGTGGTCGGGATGCCGTCTTTCATCAGTTCCCAAGCAGTGAGCCGCGAGCCTTGCAGAAACGGCCGCGTCTCGTCCGCATACACATGAATCTTTTTGCCCTGCTCGACAGCGGCGCGAATCACACCCAGCGCTGTCCCATATCCCGCAGTCGCCAGTGCGCCGGCGTTGCAGTGCGTCAGCACTCCGCCTTCGTTCGGCATCAGCGTCGCGCCGTGACGTCCCATCGCCTGGTTCGCGGCGATGTCTTCGGCATGCATGCGCTGCGCCTCTTCGATCAGTCCCTGCTTCAGTTGTGGGATCGGCCGGATGCGAATGCGTTCAAACTTTTCCTGCATGCGGCGGATAGCCCAGAAAAGATTTACCGCGGTGGGCCGCGTCTTGCCGATGAGATCGCAGATCTGGTCGAAGTCGCGCTTGAGGTCGCCAGTTGATTCGGCCTTCGAATTGTTGACGCCGAGCGCAATCCCCATCGCAGCAGCAACGCCAATCGCCGGGGCGCCGCGCACCACCATGTTACGAATGACATCGGCGACCTGCTCATGCGTCTTGCAGGTCACATACACTTCTTCCGTGGGCAGCTTCGTCTGATCGATGAAGCGCACCCCTTTGTCCGTCCATTCGAGAGTTTGAATCATAGGAATTCAGTCATTGCGTGATTAAGTCATCGAGCGATTGAATGCCAAATGGCTCAACCCATCAATTCTTATGCGCCTCGCACCGGCTGCTTGGATTGCTGGTCACGGTGGGCCTTCCACAGACCTCGCAAATTGACGACACGGCATGAAGGCTCGGTTCGGTATCGTCATTCTGCAGCACATGCTCTTTGCGCACGTCATTGGCGGTGAAGATGGAAATGAACGGCGCCGGAGCTGCGGCCTTCTCCACATTCGG